>JABAOF010001707.1_pt1 | contig 15568 bp, 11 predicted proteins | sample 7062171 | NCBI WGS metagenome assembly JABAOF01 (sample SAMN14538628, study PRJNA623070) | marine sediment metagenome | biome: marine biome [ENVO:00000428]; feature: marine pelagic biome [ENVO:01000023]; material: deep marine sediment [ENVO:00002113] | place: India: Gulf of Khambhat ...
TTCTTAACTTTCGTTCTTCTAACATACCAGTTCCCATAATGTCTGTCGCCAGGAAGGTAAATGCAGCAGCCGGGGAAAATCGGGTGATATTTTGAGATACTTTTACCAGTCTATTGAAACGGTTGCGATAATCTTCGGTTAATTTATCGTTTTCTGCCTTCATGCGGCTATCCATTTCCTTATGCTCAGAGCGATCCGCCCTGCGTTTCTCAAACCTATTCTTGGTCCAACTTTGTTCACGTTTTAGCTCAAGTTGCTGAACCGTCGGAATTTCGACAAATTGACGGGCCAGAATATTGCCCAGATTCGGAATGAGAAAGACAAGAATAGTCCAGATAAATAAAGAAATAACCAAAGATGTAGAAGAACGATGTGTAAGGCAGGAAATCAACAATCCTAAAGAGAAAAAAACCGCTAAATAGAGCACACTGCTTAAGAGGAACAGCCCCAGCTTTACCCAATTTTGGTCGTTCATATCTACCATAGGTGATAAGGTCACGAAAATTGTGCCTAAAAGTACCGCTATGAAGAAAGGCAGGATAAAGCTGCTAAATCCGCCGATCCATTTGCCGATAATAAGGATCGGCCTTTTCAGGCTGCTGCTCAGCGATTGCCGCAGTGTTCCTATTTCTTTTTCACCGCAAATTATGTTAAAAGCAAAGAGCGCCGCACAAAGAGACAGTATGACCTTGATGACATACAGCAAGTCCAGTGCTGTGAAAAGCTTGAAAAGATCGTTCACCGACTGCTGTTTGCTGCTTACGCTGATTTGTCCACTTAACCCGACTCCATAGGAGCGACATAAATTCTCGTCCAGCCCCTTGGCAAAGACGCCCAATGGTGTTGGCGGAATAACTACAACAGGACCCTCGGATTTCATCCGCAAGATTTCATAATTTTCCAGGTCCAGGCAGTAATCGCGATACATAACGAATATGCTGACGAGAATCAATATTGTGGAGAGAATAATTATTATCGAAAACTTGTAACTGAGAAGGTTACTAAGTATTTCTTTTCTGATTATCGAATTTAGCATTGTTTCTTTCCTTTCTTACCGCACGTCGTATTTGTTGAACTTTATAAAGGCCGCGACTAAGAATAGAATGTTAAAAAGAAAAAGTAATAATATGTCGACCCAACCTATACCGAAGGCTTCTACCAAGGTCTGATAGTGACAACGAATCTTGCCGAGCCTAAATTCAGCAGGAACTCTTCTCTCGCAATTTTCCAAATCACATCGGATTCCTCTTACACGGTCGAATCGTTGACATAATGTATATTAAGACGCTCTGATGCTCTCTTGAAAACGTGGATTGTAATTCTGAGGCGAAGCTGAAGAATCTCATTTCTTGAGCCATAAAGAGATTCTTTACTCCGCTGCGCTCCGTTCAGAATGACAGTTTTTGTGGCTTTTCAAAAGAGCAACGCTCTAACGATAAATTTTTCCACTATGAGAATCATTCTTTTGAGGTATCCACGAACTTGGCACGTTTCGGACCACTGAATTTCCACTGCCCCTCTTCTTGAATGAAGAAGAAATAATACTGTTCGTCTTCAGGATTCTCAGGATTCGTAACAAGTAATCCCACACGACCTTCAATGTTAATGGAAGACTCCGGGTGTATCTTGACGTTCACCAGTTCATTTCTCGCGCCAGCCATTCCCTTTTTGAATTCCTCAAAGCTCATCTTAGGATTGACGACTTTCGACGTTAGCATCCATGCCTGCTCATAATCTTCACTCTTGATGGCACTTATAAATTCACTAAAGGCTTTGGTAACGGCTTCGACCTGGGCAGCAGTAGCAGGAACAGCGGAACCGGAGCCTTCTTCGGGTATTGCCTTATCAGTGTTGTCAGCATTTATTTGTTTTGCACTTTGCGTCTCTTCTGTCTGCTTATACGCATTTTGGTCTTCTGACATGCTAAGTTTAACAATTGCATACACAAGACAGCATATCAATATGACAGCTATGGCAATGAATTTCTTCATAATTCCGCCCTTTCAGAATCTGATAAGATTGAATTTAACTACTTAACTTCTCCACTGTTTCATGATAGCTTTGTGCTTTCCCCATTTTTCAAATTACCGCTCTATTTCTTTTTATCTTCTACTAAGCTTTACTCCCGACTGTTGAAAATTCCAACAATCATCTCGGCTTCCACGATTGTTACCACTGCGAACTTGAACGTCATAAGATTCAGCAGAAACTCTTTTTTTGCGATTTTCCAAATCATGCAGAGTTTCCTTTCTTCTCATCGCACGTCATATCTCAAGAATGATACAAAAGAAGCTGCAAAGAAAACCAGGTTAAATAAGGCCAACAACCCAATATCCCAGATGGCCAACTGCAAAGATTGGCCAAGCGCCAGGGCTCGCTCCTGAAATTTCGGCACAGTGTTAAAGTCAACAGTCTTATGAGAAATTGTCTTCCAATGCCGCGCGCAACCTTCCTCTGGAAATATTAGATGTAGACTATTAGGGTCTTTGGTGTCTTCACTACGGATATACTCCTTTAAGCTGGCTTGATATCGTTTGGTCCGCCGGTAAAGATGTACACAGTGGTTGATTCCCGTGCCAGCAACAGCCTCAGAGGCACGTTGATAAATTACGGTTGGTGAAACACACGTAAGATTGCGGCCCCCGAACGTTTGGGCCAGCATTTTGTTGTGATGGTCGTTAAAAACCTTGTTTTTGGCGTTTGTCTTAGCGTTTCTAAGACGGGCCCTTGCAGGTGGATTATTGTTGGGATTGTCAAGATCAATATACATAACACCTGCCCTATCACCAAATTTTCCGGAACGCTGGTCGTTCGAAATTTGTTCGCCTATTTCGGCCAATTTTCTCTCTAAATCTACCTGGGTGGGAGTTTCGTATGATACATCAGAGATGATTCTTCCAAAGCTTGGTATCAGGATGACCAGTGCTACCCATACAAGTAAAAGGATGACCATACTGTTGGCTGAGTGCGCGGTTCTGCTGGAGACAAATATCCCCAACAATGCAAAAATGGAAAGATACAAAAAGGATAACAAGACAATAGCGAAAACTTTCAGCCATATTTGATCCTCAAAAGAAACCTCTCTGGAAGAGACCACAACAACAAGGTTAACCAGGAGACCAAAAAGCAGGGGTATTCCTATGGTGAACATTACGCCAGTATATTTCGCTATAAGAACCTTATATCTGGGGATTGTACCAGCCAGCATTAGACGCAGCGTGCCTGTTTCTTTCTCGCCACAGATGCAGTCATAGGAAAAAACCAGTGCGACGAAGCTAAGAATTAAAGAAATGATGAAGACCCAGTCAATATCACTAAAATGCGGCAAGATAAAGTTGCTTAGGCCTTTTATTTCTGGCAAATCACTTGTGAATACATCGAACCTAAAACAGTTAGGGAGCGACTTTTCAAATCCTTCTACACAACACGTCAGTGGTCTTGGCCTCCTATAGATTTCCTGCTTATAGAATGCCAATCTGTATAACTGACTCGATTCTTCGCGCAAAGCTGATAGATTTTCATTTGTCTTTTTCCAGTAATCCTGCGACTGTTTCCTATACCTGCTCACGAACACAAAGCCACTTGCAGCAAACAGCGAGATGATCAAGAGAAGCGATAGGATGAAACGCAAGCTCAATAGATTCTCCAGAACTTCTTTGCGAAATATTTGGCGGATCATGTTTTGTCTCCCACGCTTAAACAATGATGAATTTTAATTTATTTTGTATTGGCGTTACATCATCTTACGTCATACCTTACGAATGCTACAAAGGCCATAGCAAAAAACAGTACATTCGCAAAAATCAACAATGCCAGGTTTGGAATTGCACTTCGAAGATTTCCAAGAGCGCCTGGCACCGATATGAACCGTGGAAAATCCTGCAGATCAAGATTTGGAGTCTCTTCAAGCATCTTATACCACCACTCGATGAGGGCCTGATTGAGCCTCGCCCTCTCACCTTCATCTTGCGCCTCTCCGGATTGCACCATGAACTTTTCGTATTCCACAATTTCTTCTTCCGTGCAAGGTGTAAAAAAGGACGGCGAAGAGAATCCATCGGTTTTAGAACGTATATACTCGACAATTTTCGCCCGATGTGCTCTGACTGTATTCATGAAACGCTGATAGGCAGCCATGTCCGTCCCGGCCAAAGTCGATATCAAAATTTCATACAACGAAATGGGCGAGATTCGTGAGAGAGCATCAGCAAGAGTTTTCTGCCCGCACAGACTATTGAAATAGCTGCGTTCTACCTCCCAGTACTTGTCGGCGTACTTGATTCTAAAAGAATACTCGAGCGGGATTCTTTTTCGAAGGTACTCCATAAAAGGTCTGTTAAGTATTCGGATATACCCGCGCCCAAAGGCGTCCGAAGCATTCGACTGGACTGCGTTGCTCGGCGAAGGTGGATTGACTTTATTGAACTCGATTCTATACTCCTGCCTTAGTGACATCATCTGTCCATCTATCTTTTCCTGCGGTTCCAGAGGTCGCACTTCTGTAGCGAGGTACACACTTCCATTGGGAATTACTACCACGAAGAGTATCCAAATAAATAGTCCAAGCACCAGAGAAACGGACGATCTTCTCGTCAGGGAAGAAAATAACAGCCCGACGTTGTACATCGCTGAAATGAAGACCAATGAAGCGAGATACATAAGTCCTATTCGCACCCAATCAGAGCCAGTCAAATCCACCATCGAAAAAGACAGGAGAATAATCATACCAATTACGAATACAATCGTGACGGGAACAATAAGAACCATCAGTCCTGCTAAGAGCTTGCCCAGCAACACCTGATAACGTGCAGTCGCACTCGATAGCATCAGCCTGAGTGTACCTCGCTCTCTTTCACCGCATATGGTATCGTACGCCACGAGCAGAGCCAGGACACTTATGACAATCTTAAAAATCAGCGAAGCATCAAAGACCGGAAAGACTGCCTGGTAGGGATTACCTTTAGCCGCCGCTGCGCTTATCTCAGGTACCCTGTTTAGTTCTATTGTTGCTGAGTTACCGAGTCGCTTCTCCAGTCCTTCGCTAAAGACTGCCAGCATTGATGGTGGCCGAAATATAGTGGGCGTAATATTCTTATAAACCTTGACTTTTCGCAGCTCGGCTTCGTTACGGGCAACATTATCATTATAAACCTTGAGTCTTTGCTGGTAGTCCTTTACCAGAATTGGCACGAAAACAGCCGTCAGGACCACACAGACGATCGTCCCCACAGCGAACTTGAACGTCATCAGGTTCAGCAGAAACTCCTTTTTAGCAATTTTCCAAATCATGCTGTTCTCTATTTGTTTATCTTCGTCTTAGTTTTAAGTCTTTTGCCGCCTTCATTTGCTTCGCTAATCCTGTAGTTTTTTGCAAAAGGTGTGCCAAAATATGCCTGGTCCTGTGCAGCTTTCGTAAGTCGTTGTTTTGAAAAGAGATAGAGGCAAAAAATGCCTTTAAGGGATGCTGCCGTTGCGGTGTCCAGTGGGTCATCAATGACACACTTGGGTCACGAATGACACACTAATAACAAACGAGTGAATTATTCTGTTCCGTATTGTCTCAACTTGCGGTAAAGAGTTTTCCTGCCGATGCCAAGCAACTCAGCAGCCTTTTCACGATTGCCCCCGGTCTCCAAAAGGGCCTTGTTAATCGCTTCCTGCTCGGCTTTCGCTGTGGCTTGAGCGGCAGTCTCGGCGAGTGACATTCGCCCCGATAACACACTGGTTACTTCTGATGGCTCCGAACCAAGGTAAATTCGCCTTGGCAAGTCAGCAGGTTCAATGGTCGGGCCGCTCGCAATCGTCATCGCGCTATAAATGCAATTCTGCAGTTCTCTTACGTTGCCCGGCCAATCATAAGCCATCAATAATTCCATCGCTTTATCAGAAACAGTAGGCTGTTCTATTCCCAGCGGTGTAGCATACCTCTCAAGGAAGTAATCCACCAGTATTGGAATATCTTCTTTGCGCTGGCGCAGTGCACAAACATTCAAGCTCAGAACATTCAACCGCCAGTAAAGGTCCTCTCTGAATTTCCCTTCCTCGACCATAGCTGCCAAGTCTCGATTCGTCGCTGCCATTACCCGGACATCGACCGAAATGGGCATGTTACTACCCACACGAGAAAAAGTTTCTTCCTCGATAACCCTCAAAAGCTTCACTTGTGCTTCAAGAGTAAGTTCGCTGATTTCGTCAAGAAACAAAGTTCCACCGTTAGCAGACTCAAATTTGCCTACCCTAAGCTCTTTGGCATCGGTGAATGAACCCGCCTCGTGACCGAAAAACTCACTCTCGATAAGATTCGGGGGTATGGCGCCACAGTTGACTACAACAAACGGCCCGGATTTACGCTTACTGGCCTGATGAATAGCCCGCACTATTAATTCTTTACCTGTACCGCTCTGGCCGCAGACTAATACCGTGCCGTCAGTGGCAGCAAATTTTCGCATCAGAGCGAACGTTGACTTCATCTTGTCCGAGACGCCCACAATATTTTCAAACCGGTAGGTCTCTTCAAGCTGGTCTTCCAGCTGCTTGACTCTCCGTTTGAGTGTTACCATCTCTACCGCCCGAGAAATTATGGCCAGAAGCTCGTCGTTATCAAAAGGCTTCTCAAGATAATCGAAAGCTCCCTTCTTCATCGCTTCAACTGCAGAACGAACCTCCCCGTGTGCGGTCATTATTATAATTTTGCAGTCGGTGTTGAGCTGCTTATTAAGTATTTCCATTACCTTTATGCCATCGATTCCAGGCATTTTAAGGTCTAACAGAATAACGGCCGGCATAAATTGAGCATATGCGTCAAGCCCCGACTCACCAGAATTGGCAACCTCCACTTCGTAACTGTTCTTCGTTAATAGTGCAGACAAAATGGAAGATATGCCAGCTTCATCATCAATAATAAGCACTTTGGATTTCTTCATGTTACTTGACTCCAGACAGCCGTGTTTAGCTGACAGGCAATGCTATATTGACTTCTGTGCCGCCACTTTTAGCTTTCTTTATCCAGATTTCTCCATTATATCTTTTGACAATACTGTTGCAAATGGCCAGTCCGAGACCTGTCCCCCCGGCTTTTGTCGTGAAAAAAGGCTCAAAAACCTTTTCATGCAGGTTAGAGTCTATTCCGGCTCCTTCATCTTCAACCTGTATCAACAGCCTGTTGAAGCCTGAGGTATAGCCAGGGCCTCCATCCGTCAACTGATTAGTTCTGATTGAGAGGGTTCCACCTTTGGGCATAGCTTGCAGCGCATTCATCACGACATTCAAAAGCAGTTGACGTAACTCGGCTGGGTCGAAGGTAAGCTTTGGGAGGTTATTCACAAAATCTGTTTGTAACTTGACATTCTGACTTTTAGCTTTAGCCTTAATAAAATTCAGACAGTGTTTGATTTCTTGAGGAATATCTATCTCTTCCGGGTTACTCTCAGCAGGCTGCGCCAGCGAAAGTAGATTACCCACAATATTATTGAGCCTATCGACTTCATCCAATATATCATTAGCGAGTTTCATTTGGTCCGTGTCTCCGGCAAAATCGCCCGCAAGGTACTGTATCGTGCTGCGAATCGCCGTCAAGGGATTTCGAAGCTCATGTGCAATCCCCGCAGCAAACTGGCCCATTGTGGCTAATTGCTCAGCGCGGAACATTCGTTCATTCTGGCGTAAGCGCTCCTTGAAAAGAAGGGCATTTTCAAACGCTAAACCAGCCTGTTTGCCGAGCACTTGCAAATTTGCAATCTGAATCTTACTCAGCGGCTCCTGACTTATATGCAGAAACACTATGCCAATTAACCTATCCATCGAAATAAGAGGGAAAGCCAGATTAACAGACAAATCCAAAAACGGTTGAAGTTCTGAGCTCAAATAGTTTATCACCTCTTTGTCTCCCTCAAAAAATAAGATTTGACGATTTGCCCGGAACCATTGCACTATTCTGCTATTAATGGTGAGATCCGGCAACCGGGATGCCCCTTCAGAGACCTTATCCAACAAAGAGAAAGTTCGAAACGACTCACTCTGATTTACAAGATATACAAAGGTTTTTTCTACACTTATCAGCTCCTTGAGTTTGCTAAGCAAATTATTGGTTAGCTGCTCAGGATCAACTACGAGCATTAGAGTGTCTTCGAACTCGGCCAGGAGGTTATCGCTCTCTGTCGGCTTACGAAAGAAATGGAGAATTCTCCGCCACATATTAAATTCCTCGAAACTATCAGAAACACTTCGCTCGATTATACAAAGCATAGAACATTATATATCTACGACAGACAAAGTCAATATGAAAGAGCTGGCTGTGACCTGCCGCCCATTCTGTATATCGGTTTTGAGGTGTTCAGCTTTGTGTTCAAGTAAAGATATGAAAGAAAAAAGGTTATTTTTTCGTGCTATTTGGGACAGTCGTTAGTAGAGAGCAATTTTAAATCGAAGACCGGACGAACGCGATTTGCGCGCCGCAGAAACACAAGAAGATGCAGAGCACAAGCACTACAAACTGCGGAAGGTACCAAGCGATTATCATCCATAATTAACGTTCCTGCACTACAACGCTACAAGGCCCTTCACTTCTTTTAATACATCGAGAGATATTATTGAAAATTAGGCTCCAGGGCTTATTTTGGACTTAAAGAATATAATCATCCCGCAAGAAAGGAATCGTTCAAAACATCTCCTGATAAAAAAGTCCCGATAATAGCTCTGAAGATAATTAGATCATAATCGTGCTATTTTTCGCTGTCGAGACTGATGGATTTTATGCCCGGTGCCGAAATGCCCCGGCGTTGCAACAGCGAGCCTTCCATTCTGTAAAGAGCAACCAGAGCCTTCAGATAATTAGCGACAGCCTGTATTTCAGCAATCTGACTGGCAAGAAGGTCCCGTTGGGCCTGGGCAACGAGCAGGGAAGTGGATTTGCCCACACGGAATTTTTCAATTTCGGTGCGGAGTTTTTCCTCCTGGAAATTACGGGTGGCGGCCGTAGCGGCAATTTGTTCGCTGGTGCGAGTTGCTTCAATATAAGCGGAGCGAACGTCAACCTGTACAAGCTGGGCGAGATTTTTTAGGGCTTCGAGTAACTGTTGCCTGCTGATAACAGCACGACTATGTTTGGCTTGAGCACTTCGATTCATTGGGGGATATTCAAACACAAGACCGCCGGTAACATCGTAACTATCACCGAATATATTATTTGCAGAACGATTGAAGGTATCCGCATAGCCTGTCTTGCCAAAAGCAATAAAGAAATCCATCTTAGGNNTTTATCACTTCCAGCTCACCTTGTTGTATCTGTAGCCGAGCCTGATTCAAATCCGGGCGCATCTTCATCGCAACCTGGACGTGCTGTTCGACATCATCAAGTTCGATGCTGGGCAGCGAAGCCTGGTATTCAAGAATGATATCCCTGTTCCAATTAACATTCTCTGACGGGTTCAGCAGCCGCAGCAAATCCAAACGTTCCTTGGCAAGGTCACTTCTGGCATTTATGAGGTTTTCCCGCCTGAGTGCGACCTCGGCCTGCGCAGCAGCCAGTTCGGTCTCGGCGAGTTGTCCAATATTGATTCGTTCCTGAACTTCGTCCATCTGCTTCTCGGCGAGATTGAGTGAGTTGGTATAGATTTCAATTTGCCTTTGAGCGAGGGCATAGTCCCAAAACTTAGATTCGACCTCTTCCAAGAGGACCTCCATAAAACCACGCAGCTCATACTCTGATATAAGCGCCTCGATTCTGGCCTGTTCTACTCGTGCCAAATTAGCACGGATATCCATCCCCTGCAGAATCGCCTGAGTAACACTGACACCAAGACGGGTGGACGTGAATGCATCATCATATAGAGATGAATCTGTATAACTTGTGCTGCCCTGGAGTCCGACGCTTGTGCCGGTTGGGAAAAGCTTGTTCAGCGAAATCAAGCCTGTAACGGAGTCTAATGTGGAACTTTCAGCCCTGAGAACTGTACGGGTGAGTCTATCAGAGACAGATCTTCTGTTGGATACTTCAGCATCAAGAACCGGGTCAAAGACCGCAAGCTCTTCCTCTTCGAATGTACGGCTTATTTCGGGATTCATTCTTTCAACAACAAGCGACCGGTTATTTTCCATAGCGAGAAGAATCGCCCTCTCGATATCTATTTCGAGAGGACCTTTGGTTAAAGTAGTATCGTTCGCATCAATAGATTTACGCATTGGAAGCTTTTGTTGCTCCTTTGGCAAATCACCTCTACTTGCTGGCCCAATATTATCAGAGTAGGATTCAGGATCGAGTGACAAACATGAGGACAGCAAAACGGTCTTAATAACCAATATCATGCCGCAAAATATGGTGGTTGAATTTTTAACAAACACTTTTTCAATCGCCGTTAATCTGAAATACTTTCCATATCACTTTTACCGCCGGTTGTCCCGCCAAAGCTGCGGCGTTCGAAAATAGAATAGACAACAGGAACAAATACGAGTGTAATCAATGTTGAGCTTAGCAAGCCTCCGATAACGGCTCTTGCCAGAGGGGCCTGTGCTTCGCCTCCTTCACCGAGGCCAAGGGCCAAAGGTATCAGGGCAGTAATAGTTGTCATTGCAGTCATAAGAATCGGCCGCAGGCGCCTTCGGCCTGCTTCTTCAATAGCGTCTCGAATCGGCATAGAGGCTTTGCGACGCAGCAGGTTGGTATGGTCAACAAGAAGAATCGCATTGTTGACGACAATTCCCCCCAGCATAATACATCCAATAAAAGACTGAACGTTAAAAGTTGTATCCGTGAGGAAAAGCATCAGAATAACTCCTATCGCGGCCAGCGGCACCGAAAACATCACAACGAAAGGGTCGCGTAAAGACTCATACTGGCAGGCCATCACCATATAAACCAGAACCAGTGCCAGAACACAGCTGAGCAAGAGTTCGCGAAATGACTTCTGCTGCTCTTCATAATCACCCCCGAAGCCGATAGTAAAATCTGCCGGTACAGGGATGCCTCGCAGTAGTCCACGTATGTCCGAGATAACTGAGCCCATGTCCCTTCCGCTAATGTCAGCCGAAATGCTAACGATGCGCTCCTGGTCTTTTCGTTCAATTACTACAGGACCACTTTGAGGAGCTACATTTACGACATTTCTAAGGACAACCGGCTGGCCGTTGGAGCTGACAAGGGTAAGGTCAAGAATATCTCTCAAGTCCATTTTCTCAGCCTCTCTGAGCTTAACCAGAATTGTATATTCGTCCCCTGCCTGACGATAGTAGCCAGCCCTCGTACCTGAGATGATAGTTTGAAGGGCATTTGCGATTTTAGAAACGGTCAGATTCATATCGGCGGCTTTCTGACGGTCTATGAAAATCAGTTCTTCAGGACTTCCTAATTCACGGCTGATTCGGGCATCGGTGATTCCTTCCACCGATTCCACAATATCTTTGACCTGTGCGGCTAACACATCTGCCATCTGCATGTTGTGGCCACGGACTTCGACCTGAATCCTGTCAGCTCCCGAGGTGCCTAAACGGAATATAAATAATCCCTGGCCGGCGCGGCATCGAATAATCATTCCCGGTATGCTGCTTAATTTGCGACGCATCTCAGCAGCAATTTGCTCACTCGACCTCGACCGCTGAGACTGAGGTTTCAGTGAGATGCGAATACTTCCTGTATGTCCCCCCCTTCCACGCCATCGGGAGCCCCCCACACTTGTAACTACGTTATCAATTTCAGGTACAGCGTCGTTAACGATTCCCTCGATGAACAAAAATTTCTCGTCCATCAAATCCAGACGAGTGCCGACCTGCATTTCGCCGTCGACCCGGACCTCACCTTCATCCGTACTCGGCATCAGCTCTACACCCACATATGGAATAAGCATCAAGCTTGCAGCTAAAACTAAAACCGCGACAAGAACAACAAAGGCACGGTTATCTAAAGCAAGGTGGAGGAGCTTTTTATAGCTGTCTTCCAGATTTTTGAAAAATCGTGCACTAATTTCGAATATCCTGCCTCCAAACGTTTGCCTAAACTGTGTATCTTTCGAAGAAGCAGGAAGAATACGCGCAGAAAGCATCGGCACTACCGTTAGGGCTACTGCAAGGGAGCACAAAAGCGAGAAGCTGACCACGATTGAGAGCTGTTTGAACATCACNNGCAATGATGGCATTTGTGACCTCTTCAGTTCCATTAACGGCGGCATGCTCCAACAAGTCGCCGGATTCCCGCTTTCGAAAGACGTTTTCGAGAACGACAATTGCATTATCAACGAGCATGCCGATTCCAAGAGCCAATCCCCCAAGTGTCATGATATTAAGAGTAAGATTACCGAAATACAACAAGGCAAAAGTTGCTATGATTGAGACCGGAATTGCGGTCGCAATAACAACGGTGCTTCGCAGGTTGCGTAAAAACAAAAGCAGCACGATTACAGCCAATATTCCTCCATAAATTGCAGAAGCACCCACATTTTTGATGGAGCGCTCGATATAATCGGAGGTGTCAAGAATAGGGGTTATTGTAATTTGCGGTATATCACGATTGATGCGTTCAAGTTCCTCAAGTGCACCACGTGCAACCTCAACCGTATTTTTTCCCGATTGTTTATTGACCGAGAGCCGCATTCCCGGCATGCCGTTGACTCGGACAATCCTTGTAATCTTCTGCCAGGAATCCTCTACGGAAGCGATTTCCCTCAATTGAATGGGCACACCCTGCCGAATCGCTATTACAGTGTCCTGTAGCTGCATTAGGTCGGTATATTCGCCCGGTGTTCTGACCGTAATCTCAAAATTTCCCCTTTCGATGGTGCCCGCCGGAATGTTTACGTTTCCCGCGCGTATATGCCTCATAATCTCATCAAGAGGTATTGCTAAAGCATTTATCTTGGCCGGGTCGAGATTAACATGAATCTCTCGCTCCAGGCCTCCCCATATGCTAACGGCAGCCACACCCGGCACACGCTCGAGGCGATATTTCACCTGGTCTTCAATAATCTGCCGGGTCTGGACGGGATCGAGGTTACTATAAGCACCAAGGATTAAGATTGGGAAGCTTGCAAGGTCAAATTTTCGAAGTGTGGGTCGGTCGGAATCATCCGGTAGATGATCGATAATCCTATCCAAACGGTCACGGATATCATTCGCTGCGGCGTCAAGATCAGTTCCCCAACTGAAAGTTACCCGAACGGTGCCCTGGCCTTCGACGGAAACGGAGGTTACCTCATCCACTCCGGGCACAGCACTCATAGCTTCCTCGATTGGACGCGTGATAAGTTCCTCGATTTCCTCAGGGCCGGCGTTTTCGTAAGCACAGGAAATGCTGAGAGTCGGGTATGAAATATCCGGCATAAGGTCGATAGGAAGTCTTAATAGCGAGATAGTGCCAAGGAGCACTACAATCAAAACCACCATAATCGTGAATATCGGGCGGTGGACAGCAAAGCGTGAGATTCTCATCGCGAATCTCCTGACCTGGTATTGACCGAAGCCGAATTGGATTTAATGTCCATATTTTGAGGAACCTCTTCCGGGTCCTTCTTGGGTAGTATAATATCTGAGCCGTCCTCGAGAAGATGATTACCCAAAGTGACCACAAGACCCGAAATTTTCGGTTCTATTACCTCAGCTAATTCGCCGTTTATGATGCCTGTTGTTACGGGAACAAAACGAGCCTTGAGATTGCTCACATCGGCAATAAAAACTCCTTCTTTATCCTCTCTTCTGACCAGAGCGGCAAACGGAACCAATGTGGCGTTATCATGCCTGGCAAACTCGATTCGGGACCTTACAAACATTCCCGGCTTGAGCAACTGATCGGGATTCGGGACCTCGATTTCCACTCTGGCCTGACGGGAACTCTCTTTGAGAAGCGGTGCTATGCGGACAACACTGCCGGTAAAAGTCTTATCGGGATAAGCATCGGTAGTGACAACAGACTGTTGACCTACCTTGACTTTTTGATAGTCCCTTTCGATGACGTAAACCACTGCGATCAATGGATTGTTTTCCAGAATGGAAACAATGGGCTCATTCACCTGCAGCAGCGCTCCTTCGTCCACAAATCTTTCACCGACAACTCTTGGCTCATCACCGTTCTCCCAGAACGCCTGAACCTTGGTATAGGAAAGTCGAACATCAGCAGTTTTTAGAGCAGCTTCCTTTTGAGCCACCTGAGCGAGTGAGACCTTGAGTCTCATCTGGCAGGCATTAAATGCGGCCTCGGATTCATCCAGCTCGGAAGCGGAGGCAATCTGTTTTTCACGAAGCGCCTTTGCCCTTTCATACTCACGTTTGGCGATGTCGAGATCGCTGGTACAGTTTTCAGCGTTCGCTTTAGCAACCTGTAATTCGGCCCTGGCCTGTTGTACCTGCTGGGTAAATTCTTCATCATCAAGAATTGCTATCACCTGATTTTGTTGAACTGTATCACTGATATTAACTAAGAGTTTTTTGAGCCAGCCGGCCACCTTAGGCGCGACAATAAACTGCGACTTCGGCCACAGAGAGCCGGTAAAAATTCCAATATCCCTGATTACATCTTTGCGAATCGGTTTGGTCTCGATAGCCACCGCGACAGCCGAACGACCCGGTCTTGCCTTAGCGGCAGAGGCGGTGATTCGTGTGTATGCTTGCCAGACGATCAACGCAACTATTAAAAAAACAAGCAGAAACGAAAAGAACTTTTTCATTTATATACCCGAGATTACGCGTTATAAAATGTATCCGAGACCGCCTCTTACGGACAAATAAGCCTGATTCCTAATAGAAATAATACAAGAATTTTTTATTTGGTTCAAATCTTTTTTTAAATACTATGACGATAGCCGGTATTTGCATCTTGGGATGAAGGCTGGCGTTATTTGTACATCAATTTGCCTCTTTTCGCTTGTACACAACCTTTCCGCCTACAATTGTATAGTCCACTCTTGCAGACATAATTTGGTCATAAGGTATGGTCATCAGGTCGTTATTGAATATCACTACATCCCCCAGATAACCTTCTTTGATCATACCTTTGCGGTCTTCCATGAATTCCGCATATGCTGAGCCAAGGGTGTATAACTCGATGGCTTCCTCCATACTTAGTTTTTGGTCTGGGAACCATCCGTCACCGGGCTCGCCGGCTCTGTCCTTTCGGGTGACTGCAGCATACAAACCTTCCAGCGGGTTGATTGGCTCGACAGGATAATCAGTCCCAAAAGCCACCGCCGCCCTTGCATCCAACAGCCGTCGCCAGGCATAGGCCCCTTCACAACGTTTTAAACCGATTCGTTTTTCGGCAAAACGCTTATCAGTTATGCAGTGCGTAGGCTGCATTGATGCGATTACCCCCAGCGAGGCGAACCGATGGATGTCCTCAATGTGAAGTACCTGGGCATGTTCGATACGATGACGGCTGTCCCGTTTGCCGTTGAGCTGTTGTGCTTCTTCGTAGGCATTAAGAACCCAACGGTTGGCCTTATCGCCAATGGCGTGAATACCTATCTGGAATCCCGCTTTGTCAGAGGTCACTACCAGCTTTTCCAGCTCTTCATACGACATCTGAGGCAGACCGGTCTTTTCGGGAGAATCGACATAAGGTTCAAAAAATAGGGCTGTACCCGAACCGAGC
>JABAOF010010149.1_pt2 | contig 15567 bp, 11 predicted proteins | sample 7062171 | NCBI WGS metagenome assembly JABAOF01 (sample SAMN14538628, study PRJNA623070) | marine sediment metagenome | biome: marine biome [ENVO:00000428]; feature: marine pelagic biome [ENVO:01000023]; material: deep marine sediment [ENVO:00002113] | place: India: Gulf of Khambhat ...
CCGCACTATCCGTTGCGCTGCGTGGGAAAGCACGGTACCTCACCTGGACCCAGTGCCGTGCTTTCCTCAACCGGGTCAAGGTCTCTGACTTTCAGGTGAATTCGGACGTGAGAGAAGCGGCCCGACGTCTCGCTGCCGTGCCTCCCTCGGAAATTGCAGAAGCCCTGAAACCGATGACAGACGACGCGGAGATTAATCCTCCTCCGAAAGAGTTCGAATCGGAGACACCTGTGGCATACGCACGATACAACATTTTCTTCGGTTATCTTCACGCCCATAGCGAACTTTCTGACGGTGAAGGAAGCCCGCTGGAGGCCTATGAATATGCCCGTGACCAAGGGAAGCTTGACTTTTTTGCCCTCACTGACCACGGTGAGCTTCTCGATACCTGGCCCTGGGAGGACGAGTGGGAAGAGCTGGTTGATGCCGCGGAAGCAACTAAGTCGGGCACCTATGTGACCCTGTGGGGTTTTGAGTGGAGCAATCCCATCCTGGGACACATCAATGTGCTCAATACTCCTGACTACACCAACGCCATATCCCACTTTTGGATCACACGGCTCTACGATTGGCTGAGCGACCGCCCCGAAGCATTCGGTCGCTTCAATCACCCTGGCGAATACGACGACCTATTCATCGAGTTCTTGCACCTGAGGCGGTACGCTGCCGCCGTGCCGCAGATGGTGGGCATTGAGACGTGGAATGGGAACGACAGTTTTGACGACTATTACTACGACGGGAGCTGGTTCCGCTTCTTTGACTATAGTTACTGGGACGTGGGGAACCTGAGAGGGTGGTATCTCGGAGCGTTGGGCGGTCAGGACAACCACAGTCCTAACTGGGGTACGCTAAACGAGTTTCGCACCGCCGTGCTGGCCGAGGAGCTGACTCGGGAGGCGATCGTAGACGCCTATCGGAACCGTCGGTTTTACGCCACGGAAGACAGTGACCTTTATCTTGAGCTTTGGTGCCAGGGGTACCCGATGGGATCCCGGTTGTCGGGTGTGCGACGAGTTTTTACGGTGAGGGCTTTGGATAAAGGCGGCGATACCTTCGAACAGGTGCGCTTATACCGAGACGGGAACCTCCTGAGAACCCAGGCCGTATCCGGCAATCTCATTACGGTGCGGTTCCAGGATGTTTTCTATGCGCGCCCCGCTTACTACTATGTGATTGTGCAGCAGAGCGACGACAACGACGGCAATGGCCGCAACGACGAGGCGATTTCGTCGCCGATCTGGATTATTGATTGATCATCGGGGGTTGCTCTCCTCAGCGATTGGAGGAATGAAACGGAAGGAGGTGGCACGCTACCAATTCCACTGAATTACTTAGAAAATAGCGTTACCTCATAGAAGTATTTTCATACCTCTAGGGTGCCCAACAGGGCATGATAGTTGCGTTTGAACTAATGGGATTGATTGGGATGAGGAGAATTTCAAGAGTTCAATGAGGAATCGTCCATTTCCCAAAGCCGTGCGGTTTACTGTGTCCGTTGAGTCCCCCAGTTAGGCGAAAATGTTCATAGTTAAGAAGAGACCCTGTTTTCACCTACCACCCTGCCCAGACAGTGGATCACAAACTCATGCTTCTTAACCAACCCCTCTCAGGCCAGTGGGCTGAATAAAAGTAGCCATGCTCAAAAGGTTTTCTTCCTTCGCCACTTCTTCGGGCGTTCGCTTGGGAAGTTGAGCCCGCTGGCATCGACTCCCAAATCGACAAACAGCTTGGCCAGCACTATGGCGCAGCTATACCCCTCCAGTACGGGCACCTCCCACCCCATTTCATTCAGGCGTTTTTGGAGAAATGTTTGGAGCCAAAAAGCGTCGGAGCATCCGAAGGTGATTACCTCCGCGCCGTCCTCCTCTATCGCAGCGACAGCCTCCTTGAGAGCCCGTTCCACGGCCTCAGATGGTTCACCTCTCAGGGCCTTCTCCCGCTCCTCATCAATGATACTCTCACTTTCATATCCGGGCCTGGCGTGGTAGTAGTTGATGTTCCTGATGGATGCGCACCGGTCGGCAAAACGGTGGCGGACCACAAGGTCGTAATAGAACATGTTATGCACCTCGGTAAAATCGATGATGCTGAACTTGTTGCCCAACATGGAGGCAATGTGCATCTGGGAAAAGGCACAGGACGTCACGGGTATGCCATACTTTCGAGCGATCTCCCTGGACTCCAAAAAACCCGGTTCTCCACCGCCAAGCAGCACAATGGCGTTGTACTTGCCGCTCTCACAGGCCTCACGGACAATCGGCAAACGGGCTGCTGCCACGTAGCAAAACTCCTCACGGGTCTCAACCGCCCAATCCCCGTAGGGGGCAGTTGGGCCTCCGTGAAAATCCCATTCAACGTCCTCCAGCAAATGCCTAATGTTGATGTAATTCATCCTTAGACGTTGCTCTTTTGCCAGGCTAGCAGTGTGATACTTGTCCGCATACCTGCTGCCAGTAGACAACTCAAAAGGTTGTATGAACAAAAACCGGTACTTCTCTTTTTCTTCCGCCATGACGTATCTCCTCCTTTTTGATGTCTCATGGGCACTAAGAACTCACTCTTTGGGTGAGGAACATAGGCCAATTTATACGTATAAGTCAACCTTTCGACTCCCCGGCGTGGAAAAGAAATACGGGGTCATCTGTGAAAAGGCTGGCCTTGATGATTGATTTCGAGATGAAACCTCGTTGTCCATGAGCTCATATGCTCCGGTTCCTTGAAAAATGATTTCGCCGCGGATTATATTTTGGGTATGGATACCCCGACTCACGCCCTGGCCGGGTACATGATAGCAAAGACCGGGTTAACCCGAGACACGGGGAAATGGGGAACGATAGCTGGGGTTTCGGCCGCAATCTTCCCGGATTTGGACCTCGTGCTGAGGCCGTTTCTCACGACGGAATTTACGCTTAAGTACCACAGATACCTGACCAATTCGGTCGTCCTAATTGTCCCCTTTTCCCTCCTTTTCGCGTTGTTGTTCGTTAAGATCTCAAGGGTGAGACGATTCTGGACGTTCTTTTTGATATGGACCGTGGAACTCCTCGCCCACACCTTTCTCGACCTCGCTACCTCTTACGGGACCATGATCCTGAGTCCCCTTTCCCATTATCGATTTACCCTCGATTGGATCTTCATTATCGACCTCTTCCTGGTGTCCACTTTTCTCATTCCCCTGATCGCCCTCCACCTGTGGAAGGGAAGGGGCCAAATCCTCGCGCGGGTGTCCGTGGGTCTCGCTGCCCTCTACATTGCCCTTTGCGCCTATAATCACTCTTGGGCCCTTTCCCTGGCGAAGAGCTACGCGCGGCAAGAGGGGCTGGTTACCGAAACCGTTGCCTCGGTGCCCCAACCCCTCTCCCCCTTTCGGTGGGGGAACTATATCCTCACGGAGAAGAAGATCTATCAGGGGCTCGTAAATCTCATTGGAGCAGGAGAAAAATCGACCGAAGGGAAGAACTTCCTGAGCCGCTTCTTAGCGCGCTTTCAACCTATCCCCCGACTTCAATACCGGGAATGGGATAGGTTCGATGACTCTCCCTGGGTGAAGAAGGCCCTGCGGTTGGACGGGGTGAAGATATTCTATTGGTTCGCCCGCTTTCCCGTAGCCAGGAACAGGGGAAACGTGAATGGGAAACACCGGGTGGAGTTTTTCGACCTCCGCTTCGGCTCCATCGAGGGCAGGAGGCCCTTCTTATATGTCGTGGACTTCGATGGGGAGGGAAATGTCGCTTTTCAGGGGTTCCTCTGAATCGATCGACGCTTTCCCTGTGGACGAATTGAGCATACCTATGGAGACATGCCGCAGAGGATCAACCCCGAACCGGACCTCGTTTGAGGTGCGTCCATGAGCACGTTATTCAGGGTTGCAAGCTTCAACGTGAACGGGATCCGAGCCCGGCTCCCCGTGCTCCTGAGCTGGCTGGAAAAGGAAGCCCCGGAGGTAGTCTGCCTCCAGGAGACCAAGGTTCAAGATGCCGAGTTTCCCCGTAAGAGTCTGGAGGGCCTGGGGTTCACCTGTGCCTTTCGTGGGGAGAAGGGGTTCAACGGGGTTTCAGTACTGAGCCGCGAACCGATGGAGGTCGTGCGCGTGGGGCTCGATGATGAAGGCCCCCCGGACGAGGCGAGGCTGGTCCTGATCAGGGTACTGGGAATTCCGGTTCTGAACACCTACATTCCCCAGGGGACGGCTCCTGACTCGGACCGGTTTCAGTACAAGCTGGAGTGGTTCCAGAGGCTTCGGGGGTTTCTGACGCGGCATTTTAAGCCGGAGGAACCCCTCATCTGGGTTGGGGACTTCAACGTCGCCCCGGAGGCTCGGGACGTTTACGACCCGGAAGGGTTGCGGGGAGCCATCGGGTTTCACCCCGAGGAACATCGAGCCCTGGAGGAAGTGCGTCAGTGGGGCTTTGTGGACGTTTTTCGCCTCCACGTAGCCGAGGGAGGCCACTACACCTTCTGGGACTACCGTGTGCCAAATGCCCTGGCAAGGGGAATGGGCTGGCGAGTTGATCACATCTGGGCTACAGAGGCCGCGGCCCGGAGGTCTCAACGGGCATGGGTTGACCTGGAGCCCCGGAAGTCTGAGAGGCCCTCGGATCATACCCCCATTCTGGCGGAGTTCGAGGTGGACTGAGGTGGGGAAGGATCCACATCGCGCTCCTCGAAGCCGCGAAAAGCCGCCACCACCAGACAGAACCAACCAATGATAAGGGCCATTCCACCAACCGGTGTAATTGCACCGAACCATCGCATGCCGCCCAACGTGAGAAGGTAGAGACTGCCTGAAAAAAGGAGCGTGCCGACCACAAATAGCCAGCCGCTTACCGTCAGCAACGTATTGGCATATCGTCTTGCAGGCACCAATGCAACGATCAGGAGAGCCAGGGCATGATATATCTGGTACTTCACACCCGTTTCAAAAGTCGCCAAGAGTTCCGGCGTCAACCGACCCTTCAAGGTATGGGCTGCAAAAGCACCAAGCACAACCCCCAGCCCACCGAAAAGACCACCAAAAAAGAAGAAACCTCGCCTCATCTAGACCCCCCTGATATAAACGCATACCCCCAGATTAAATGATCGAACCCTTAAAGGTCGCATTCCAAACCCCTAGTGTGACTTCGCGTAATGACCCCGCAACAGATCCTCGCCCCAATCGTCCTTCAAGTCTCGCCAAACCGTGTGGATGTGGTTCGCATTGTTCTGCGTGTTGTCGTACTCGATGAGAAAACTCGGCCCGTGCACCCTGTAGTAATGTCCCTCACCCCGCTTCACCGATCCTGCCCACGCGAAATGGATGTGAGCCTCCCCCTCCTTTTCGATCTGGTTCATCCGGGTATCGGCAACGTCCCTTGGCATTCGGCTCGTGTATTCCACTACCAGGTCCATCATGAGCCTCCCCTGAACCTCCGTCATCTCCTCGGCGGGTAGCCCCCTCGGGTCATCGATTTTCACGCGAGGTTCCGCCGTTGTTATAATATCCGCAGGAGCATCGGAATCGATAATGGCCAGTGCCTGTTTCGCTGCATCCAGTGAATCCAGCAGGTGACGGGCAAGGTCCTCCTCGGCAGCGAGCACTCGCAAGCCTTCCAGGGGACCCCGGGGGACCCGAGCGGGGTNNGAAATATGGTGCCCCTCCACCCGCCATCCCCACGGTGATTCATCCGAAGGCGTTCCGAACAAGGTGACGTGGTAGAGATCGGGATCGCGCGGGAAACGCCGATGAGGCCCCTCGAGCTCCGCAAGGACCGATTCGAGGCCCATGATGTCCAAGGCCTTGGCATAGCCGCGCCGGCTTAACCCGCTCGAAAGCAGCGCATGGGCGAGCTTCCGCTGGCTGCCGTTCATCTCCTTCCAGGGCAGTCCCCGCCTTTCGCGGGGGATATAATGCCAGTTAAGGCGTTCATCGTTCTCCAACGAAAACATGACTCGACCCTGCTGTTCCACCGTAAGAGACGCTAAGAATGTCGTGGCTGCCTCGGCCATTCTCCCGGCGGTTTCGGACTCCATTTCCACGGCCGTATGCGCGGCGGCGACCGGCGATCGAATATGCATCGTAACCCCTCCTTCTTGTTGTGTATCAACTCTATTGTTTCACCATCTTGGTCTTCCTACTGCTCCCATACCATTTTTTTAAGCAGTTTGACAAGATCTCGCGCATTCTGATAGGGTATCCAGGAAAAGCAAATACCATAAACTTTCGGAGGAGAATACTATGGAGATTGCACTGCTCGGTACCGGCTCAATGGACCTCCAGGAGGTATATGCATAGGAATCGCCTCGCGGGGAAATACGCCGATGGAACCTCGTGATCTCTCCCTTAAACCCCTCATTCTCTGGCTGAAAGCAGAACGCCCGATCGATTGGCAGAGACGCTTCGGTCGTGAGACAATTCTTGAGGTTGAAATTGGCTTTGGGTACGGGGAGTTTCTGGTTCAACTGGCCAAAGCACACCCGGAACGGAACTTCGTGGGCCTCGAGCTGAAGTGGGCCCCAGTCAGGAAGGCACTCCGAAATATCGCTCAAGCAAGAACACACAATGTCCGTTTAATACAAGCGGACGCACGAGTGGCATTTGACCGTCTCTTTTTACCGAAGTCATTGCATCGCGTGTACGCGCTTTTCCCGGATCCATGGCCCAAGAAGCGGCATGCAAAACATCGCCTCTTCTCCCATGCTGTTCTCAAACTGCTCAATAGCCGCCTGGTAAGCGGCGGAGAGGTTCGAATTATTACGGACTGTCAACCCTACCTGAATTGGATTCTGGAGCAGGTCCCCGGTGCCGGCTTCGCGGCGAATTGTAAATCAATACCCCCTCGATTCGGTACAAAATATGAACACAAATGGCATGTAAGCGGGCAGAAGGAATTCTACGAACTGCGGTTGCTCAAACGAGATCACGTGGAAATCCCGCTGAAGGAGGACACACCATTGATGACCTATCACGTTGAACATTTCGACCCCGAGCGTTTTCAGCCTATCAACGAACGGGGCGATACCATCGCTGAGTTCAAAGAGTTTCTCTATGATCCCAAACGCCAGAAGGGGATGGTGATGGTGGTCGTGGCTGAGGAAAACTTGACCCAACATTTCTGGATTGAGATCGGGCACGAACGGGGGCACTGGTATATCCGTCCCTCAAAAGGTTGCGGGGTAGTGCCGACCACGAGCGTTCAGCGTGCATTGGATCTGGTGCGCAACGCCACTCTTCAGTAGGGATAGGCCCTTTGCCTTCAAAATGCTCTTCATACTGTTGCCCGCTGAAGGCTTAAGAAATTGTAACTTCTTGCATTATATCGTACTCTTTTAGGAGTCTTTGGCCAATCTGGACTGAAAGAAGATGACAGATCCTTCCATCTTTTCAAGGGAAGATTTGGATCAGATCCGGTCCCTCGGGATCACGAAAGAACGGGTCATCTCTCAACTCGAAGCATTCCAGAGGCCTGAACCATATCTTCGCCTCAAGCGTCCCTGCACGCTGGGCGATGGTATACGAACCATACCCGAGGAAGAACTTCCAACCCTTTTCGAGCACCACGGGGATGCCACAAATCAGGGGCGGTGCCTGAAGTTTGTGCCCGCATCAGGTGCTGCCACCCGGATGTTTGAGCTCCTTCTCTGGTTCCACACGTATGAATCCAGCCTGAAAAGGGATGAAATTGCCAGAAGAGCGGAGGCGGGAGAACGGAAATGCAAAGATCTTCTCGCATTCGTGGTCGGGATCCATCGCTTCGCCTTCTTCGATGCCCTAAAGGGAGTCATGGCCAAGGCGGGTCTCGACATCCACGCCCTGATGGAAGAGGGGAGATTCGGGGAGATCTTCGAGTATCTTCTTACCCCTCGCGGGCTGAACTACGTCAATCTGCCCAAAGGGCTGCTTAAGTTCCATCGATATCCCGATATGAGTCGCACGGCCTTTGAGGAACACCTGGTGGAGGCAGCGGAATACGTCCCCAACGACCGTGGGATCTGTCGGCTCCATTGCACCGTATCTCCGGAACATCGGGAAGATTTTGAGACGCTTTTGCAAAGAGTGAGACCTCTCTATGAAACAAAATACCATGTCCAATTTCAGGTACATTTCTCCATACAGAAACAATCCACAAATACCATTGCCGTGGATCTGGAAAATCGTCCCTTTCGCCTGGAAGACGGACGGCTCCTCTTCAGGCCAAGTGGACATGGGGCCCTCATCCAGAATCTCAACGACCTCAAAGGGGACATCATATTCATAAAGAACATCGACAATGTCGTCCCGGATGGGCTCAAGGGTACAACATTCATATGGAAAAGGGCCTTGGCCGGACACCTAGTAAAGATCCAAAAGAGGATCTTCTCATACGTGGAGAAGCTGGCCGAAGGGATTCATGAAGAGCAGCTCTTGAATGAAGCCCTGGAGTTTGCCAGTACTGAGCTCTCCCTTTCGATTCCGGAAGGCCTAAGAGGGGGGTCCACGAGGGAAAAAAGGGAATTCCTCCTGTCCATGCTCAATCGCCCATTGCGCGTCTGTGGTGTGGTCAAAAGCCAGGGAGAACCCGGCGGTGGGCCCTTTTGGGTCGAGGGACGAGACGGTACCCTCTCCTTACAGATCGTCGAAGAGCCCCAGGTTGACCCCCATTCAATTGAACAACGGGAAATATGGAATTCGGCGACCCACTTCAACCCCGTGGATATCGTCGCCGGCGTCAGAGACTACAGGGGCAATCCCTTTGACCTGGGGCAATATGTCGATCCCAATGCGATCATAATCACCAGGAAATCGCAAGACGGTCGTGCACTCAAGGCCCTGGAGCTTCCGGGGCTCTGGAACGGGGCCATGGCCTACTGGAATACCATATTTGTGGAGGTTCCCCTCATCACGTTTAATCCCGTCAAGACCATAAATGACCTGCTCCGCCCGGAACACCAATAAAAAAGGCCCAGCCGAAGATCTTACTAGAGTTTCCTCAGAAAAAAGGATGTAATTACTCTAACGTGCTAAAAGAGTTACAAAAATCAAAATGAACAAATGCCAAAGCTCAAAGTTCAAATGAATGTCAAATGACAAATGGGGAAGGTTGATTGTTCGAGCCGTTGAGTTATCGACTGGTTTGCCCGGCAAGTGCCGCGCAAGCCCCGCCTTGTAGGCGGGGTCAAGGGGCACAATGAAAAATGAGATTTCATTTCCGGGCAGCCCCGCCCTTTTAACGGGGAGCTTCGCAAGCTCACTCCCCAACTATTGGGGGAAATTGAGAGTTTTGACATTTGAAATTGCCATTTGGGTGGCTCAAAGGAATTTGGGCGATCGGGCGTTGGGAAGAGCCCAAAAGTCCGGAAACTCCTCAAGGTCTTATCCTTGATTTTGGAATTTCCTTCCCTTTATATTAAGAGAGCGCAGAGGTCTCTCCATGAGCAAGAGGAAGAAGATAGCAATCTGGGTGATGGGAGTTATAGGAGCTCTTTTGGTCCTGCTGCTGATCCTCCTGCTTCTTCTCCCTACGTTTATCAACCTAGAACCGATCAAGGAAAAAATCGTCGCCAATCTTTCCCAGAAAATCGGAGGCGAGTTGAAATTTCAGAGGGTTGATCTCTCATTTTTTCCTCGTCCTCGTGTGATGATCCATCAGGGAAGCGTATCCATCCCCGGAAAAGTCGCTGGCACTCTGGAGTCTTTGACGATTTATCCTAAAATCCTCCCCCTTCTCAGGGGCAGGGTACGGATGGGCATGGTCCACGTCCAAACCCCCGACCTCAACATGGACCTCCCGGAAAAGCTAGAGGGAAAAAAGGAGGAGCCAACGGCATTCTCTTTTGTAACCATCGAGGAAAACGTGGGTCCCGTCCTTGGGTTTATGTCATTGAAAGCGCCAGGACTCATCGTCGTGGTTGAAAGGGGCCGGGTGAATCTTTCCGAGGAGAATAAGCCCGTTTTCTGGTTCCGGGATATTCATGGACGTATCAGTTTGCCACCGGACAAACTCGAGATCGACCTCTCGTGTGATTCCAACCTTTGGGAAAGCATGTCGTTGGAAGGATGGTTAGACCCGGAGAGTTTCAAGGGCATTGGACGTATTGATGTTACTCATTTCCAACCGCAAAGGCTAACAGATCACTTCTTCCCCTTCGCTACCAGGCGTGTTGGAGATTCGTCCGCGAACTTAACTATCAGTCTTAATACGGATGGGTTCAAAGCCTTGCAGGCAGAGGTGCAGGGTTCTCTCTCCTCCCTGACTCTGCAACGGGCACATGAGAAAGTGGTCATAAGAGGGAAGACCCTGAAGGGCGCTCTCCATATGGAGGGGGATAGGATAACAATTTCCCTCGCCGAACTGGATCTTAATCATCCACAACTCAGGATATCCGGCACATTTCTCATAGACCAGACCACCCCGCGGGTCAGCCTGGAACTGGAGGGCAGGGAAATAGATGTCAATTCAATGCGACAAGCGGCTCTGGTAGTAGGAGGAGATATCCCCAGCGCACAGGAGATTTTAGGCATGGTGAAGGGGGGCAAAATCCCCCTGATTACGGTCAGTGCTCAGGGCAGTTCGTTGGCTGATCTGGAAAAGGTGGAGAATATCCACGTCAAGGGAAGCATCGTTGAGGGAAAGGCCTTCCTCCCGGGGGTGAACGTAGGCCTGGAGGGCATCAACTTAGATGTAGGGGGCATCAAGGGAGAAATGATCATTTCGAAAGGTATTCTGAAGGGGAGGGATCTGGAAGCGCGCTGGAAAAACATCCAAGTGCGTGATGGTATATTGAGATTGGGGCTGAAGGGGAAGGATGTTCCTTTCCATCTGGACACGGTAGTAGAGGGCGAACTGGCCCAGCTCCATGCCATCATCGGAGATCTCATAAGAAATCAAGCTTTCCAAGAGGAGTTAATCCTCTTAAAGGAGATCCGGGGGAAGGCTGTGGGGAGGGTCTTTCTCGATGGAACCACGAGCTCCGTCAAAGCGAGGGTGGATATTTCTGAGTGTAATTTGTTCGCCCGGTATGGGCGAATTCCCTATCCTCTGGAGATTCAGAAGGGAAAGATCTCCTATGATGGGAACACAATCTCTGGTGAGAACCTGAATGGCAGTTTGGGAAAATCCCTCTTTTCCGAGCTCACTGCCACATTGAGCTTCAAGAAAGCTCCCCACCTCGCTGTCCTATCCGGGAAGTCCTCAATCTCACTAGACGAGATCTATCCATGGCTTTCCTCATTGGAAGGGCTCAGTGGTGCGCTGAAAGATCTTAAGTCCGTGCAAGGCACAATAGCGTTATCCGGAATCGACGTGAAAGGTCCGCTCTCGGATCCCGAAAAATGGCGCTTTCGAATGAAAGGCGATCTGAAGAAGGTTGTCCTGAAGTCAAATCTTTTTCCGGGGCCCGTAACAGTACCCCAGGGTGGATTCGAGATAATTCCGGAAAAGGTATCCCTCGGGGACATTCGATTAAATATAGTGGATTCTTCATTACGGCTTTCGGGGAGTCTCGATGGCTATCTGGAAGGTCTTCACAAGGCAGACGTGAAGGGTCAAGGAAATGTGGGGCCTAAAACCATTCAGTGGATGGCAAGACAGTTTGAGATACCGCCCAAGCTGAAGATTCGTGCGCCGTTTTCTATTTCAGGGGCGCACGCCGTATGGGACAAAAAAGGGGGAAGCTCTTTTTCGGCGAAGCTTGTGGTAAAAGATGGTCCCAGAGTCTCTATTGACGTGCTTCAAAATCCCGAGGAACTAACTGTTGAGAATTTCACCATTAGAGATAGTAAGTCAAACGCTTCCTTTGCCCTCCAGCTCAAAGAGAGGGAATTTCATCTTACTTTCAAGGGAAACTTAGGGAAAACAACGTTGGACGGACTGTTGGTAAAAAATGAAATTCTAACCGGACGGGTCGATGGGGATTTCGAGGCCCACATCCTGATGGATTACCCCATGAGGTCGAAGGTCCAAGGAAAACTCCGGGGGATAGGCCTTGGCCATCAATTGGAATTGAAGGTACCGTTGACCATAGAAAACTTCTCGCTGGAAGCCAAAAAGAATAAGCTCAAGGTGGAGTCGGCGTTGCTCACGTGGCGGGAGAGCCACCTGAACCTTGAAGGAGATGTCGAGTTCTCAGAGAAAGCATTCCGCTTCGATATGAATCTTTCTGCGGACGGTCTCGAGTGGGAAAGAGTCGAGGAGCTCCTGGAGGGAGAGGATCAAGAAGGCGATCTTCAACGACAAGAAGATCTACGTGTCCCGCCGTTGGAGGGAATCCTGAGAGTCAGATTGGAATTCTTGAAATATGGAGGGTTCACCTGGAGGCCCTTGCACGCCGCCATCTCCTTCGATCATGATAAGGTAAAGCTTGCAGTAACGGAGGCCAATGTATGCGGCATTTCAACTCCGGGGATTGTGAAAGCCACCCCTCAGGGTTTATCGCTGGATTTTAAACCGGTTTCCAGGAGTCAGGAACTAAGACCTACTTTTGACTGCCTATTTAGCAAGCAGTTGGATATGACCGGGAATTTTGACTTCAAAGGGAAAATTATGGCCCAGGGGAATAATGAAGAGTTGGCCCGGTCCCTGCGAGGAAATTTTGAATTCATTGCCCGTGATGGTCGCATTTATCGCCTCAAGCTTTTGTCAACGATTTTCGGCTTAGTTAATGTCACGGAAATTTTTGTTGGAAAGTTTCCCGACCTCGGCAGGCAAGGGTTTGCCTATGACGCCATAACAGTCAAGGGGAATCTCCAAGAAGGCAAACTCAATGTGGAAGAAGTGATCTTGGATGGTTCCTCGATGGAAATAGTCGGGCAGGGGGATATAGATTTGATCGCTCAGAAGATGGACTTTACGGTTCTCGTGGCCCCTTTGAAGACCGTGGATTTCGCCGTAAAAAAGATTCCATTGGTAAGGAGCATCCTTGGCGGGACTCTTCTTTCTATACCTGTTAGAGTTAGGGGCGATCTGAGGAATCCAACGGTGAGCCCCCTTTCTCCTTCGGCGGTAGGCTCTGAACTCAAGGGAATTATGGGGAGGACTTTCCGCCTTCCTATTAAAGTGGTGGAACCGTTACGACCCGGTAAGGGGAAAAAATAAGGCGTTTTTCAAGAGGGAACAAAGAGAGCCGAACAGAGGATTTCAATGGGAATTCATGGCTTTCGGCTCTTAGATCTTTTTCCACCTATTCAATTACGTTCATCCGATCCCGTTATGGTTTCGAGTTTGAATGATCTTTGCTCCAGAGTTTTCTCTATTGATTTATATGCGACGAAGTACTTGTTAATGTTGGCGACGTATTGGACCGTCTCCCGTCCAATGACACGGTGCGCCGCGTGTTCCACGTTGAAAAACCATTTGTTTGGATCGAGGCCAAGGTTCTTGGCCTTTCGACGCAATGAGGCCACCTTGGCCGGTCCAGCGTTATAGGCTGCAAAAGTAAAATCCAATTTGGCGGCAGGGCTGATTTCCGGGTCATTGAAATATCTATCCCGGAGGAAACTGAGATACTTCACGCCGGCGTGGATGTTACTTTCTACATCGTGAACATGGGGTATCCCCACGAAACGCCCGGCCGCCGTACTTGGCAGAATCTGCATGATACCGACGGCGCCGGCCGGGCTCTTAACGCTCTGATCTAACCCGGATTCCTGATAGGCTAATGCTGCGATCTTGAGCCAGTCGAAGTTGTACTGTTTTGCGTATTTCTGAAAGAGGAGCTCTAATTCTTCGAGCTTTTGCCGCTCGGATACCACCAACGGATTGCGTATCCATTTGGCGTTTTTGTAGTAACGCTTGACCAAAATATTACCCAACAAAGTACCCTGGCGATGCTTTCTGACGAATTCATTCAGGTCTGCGAGCAATTGAGGACTCTCCTTCCGCACCGCCCAACCTATTTTGCCCCCGGAATTGATCGCGATATCTTTCCGAAGAATCAACTCCTTCAGGACGCTTGACCAGAGTTCCGCGATGTGGTGATCGACAACCGTCAACTCAAAAATCCCAGCGTTGACCATCTCCAGGATGTCCTCTGCCTCCAGGTTCTCATCCGCTTCGACGATATGGACGGGCTTAAGACCCTCTTTCGTTAGCTCCCGGTTGAGACTCCGCAGATGTTGAACATAACTGCTCCCGGAAACAACGTGGACCTTACGACCCGCCAAATCCTTCCTGGTCTTCAAGTCCTTTACCATTTTCGAGCTGATCACGATTTCATCGATGTTTATGAGATAGGGATCGGTGAAGGCGACCAGCTTCTCCCTCTCCGGGGTAATGGTTAAGCCGGCGGCAGCTATGTCGCCGCGACCTTCGAGAAGGGCTGGAATCAACTGGTCGAAGGGCAACGCCACAAACACAACATGGGTTTTGATGCCTTTCCTGCCGACTCTCCGGTTGAGAAAACGCTCGTATTCACGCAACAACTCATACTCGAAACCCCGGGGATGCCCTCGAGTCACGAAAAAATTCGTTTTGCAGTAGCTCACCAGGACGCGGACTCCTCTGCGTTTCTCCTTTATCTCGTGGAGATCACCTGTCCACTTCTCATGGACCCTGTTCATCAAGACGCGTCCAACTTCGGTCCCTGAATCTAGTTCTTGAGAAAGGCCGCCCTGCGCAAAACTGTGCAACAGCAAAAGGGAGGAGACAATCACCATTGGCTTAGGGATGGTTTTGCTTATCATGGGTGGAAACCCTTAATCCATCAAAGAATAAAGGGCAAAAATCTTCAAAGAGGCATCCCAGGTACCCTTAGTTTATCAGGTTGACCATACGGGAAAAGGACAGGTGCAGGAGAGGAAAGTTCACTATTGACCGGACGCCTCCCTCGAGATGGTTTCAATTGCCTTGGCGATTTCGCGGCTGAGATGCCCGAGGGCCCGGCTCTGGGCTGCGACCATCGCCCCGTAACCCTGTGCACCCGAGGGTTCGGTAATACGAGATTTTTGCATAAAGAGCACCTTCTTGTCACGGCCCCGGAACACGCTCCAGCGCGCGATCAACGAGGCACGTTCGCCAAGGGTGCCGTCAAAACGGGTTACGTCCACCACAACCTGGTATTCGATGGGTACGGACTTACGCCAGGGGTAAAAGGAAACACGATCCGTCGAGAGGAGGATCGATAGATTTTCCGCGAGAACACGGGAAAAGTCGTCCTGGAGGGAACCCGCCCACCGATCGAACTCAGCAAGCTCAAGCTCATTGCTGCTCGTGCGGGTCATAATCTGCGGGCGGTCCAGATGCTCCGGAAGCTTGATCGGGCCAACCCCGATGGCAACCCCGTGCCCGGCTGCTTCAGGTTTGGTTTCCGCCTCCGAGATAGCCAGGGGACTCAAGGTATAAAACCTCGAGGGTTTGGTGCTGGCACATCCTCCCGAAACTAAAAGGCATATACCCAATGCAAGGAATGCAAGGCGAGAGAAAAGAGAATTGAGCATGTTATTTTCCTCCAGATTTGCCTTTGCCCTTGATCAAAGCCTCGGGGTGTCGTTTAAGATAATCCGCCAACAAACGGATGGAACGGGCCGCGGCAGACACCTCCTTCAGGGCGCTGTCCAGTTCGTAAAGCAGTGGGGAATCCTCTGCGAGGGCATCTTCCGCAACCGCCAATGTCTTC
>JABAOF010027887.1_pt2 | contig 15563 bp, 10 predicted proteins | sample 7062171 | NCBI WGS metagenome assembly JABAOF01 (sample SAMN14538628, study PRJNA623070) | marine sediment metagenome | biome: marine biome [ENVO:00000428]; feature: marine pelagic biome [ENVO:01000023]; material: deep marine sediment [ENVO:00002113] | place: India: Gulf of Khambhat ...
CGGGATCAGAGAAATGAAAGTCATGAGGGTGAACGTTGATCCCCTCGAGGGAAAATCAGTCGTGATTCTGGAAGACATGGAAGAAGAGAGGGCAATCCCAATTTGGATCGGAGTTGGTGAGGCCAATGCCATCGCCCTTGAGATCAACGGAATCGTCCCCCCTCGTCCCATGACTCACGACCTCCTGAAGAACATTCTGAAGGGTCTCCATGCCCAAGTTCACCAGGTCCTCATCCATGATGTGAAGCAGAATATCATCTACGCCAGGATTATTCTGAACTTGAATGGGAAGAAGATCCCTGTCGACGCACGACCAAGCGATGCGATCGCTCTCGCTGTACGGGTAAAGGCCCAGATTTTTGTGACCGACGAAATCTATCGGGCCCTTTCCATCGACCTGAAGACGGGAGAGGGTAAGGGTTCAGAATTAAGTGTCTAGAATACGCTTTACCACCCAGCGGATTTAGCCAAACCCCTTTCAGGCCGATAGCCCCTCGGTACACCCCTGAGCCAAGCCCGTGATCGGAAATTCGAAACACGAAATCCGGGCGAAGCGTCCCCGCAGGGATGAATGCGAAGCGATCCCAAAATACTAAGTCCAAACGCTCTGCAGAAGTCTCGAATTTCGTTCATTCTTTATGAGGATTTGTTTTCGGGTTTCGATATCCCAGTTCCGAATTTAACAAATAGAAATCCTCGCCCAACGACGTGACGCTTCTCCCCTTTCCTTGCACAGAGTCAGAGAATGGATGGGATTATCAGAGAACGAAGTGTTTGATCTCTCTCCCCACGAGGAAATCATCGACATTCCTGTAACAGCGTTCCGTGTCGATTTCAACATAGGAGTAGACCCCGGGCGCTTTGTCATTGAAGAAGTTTGAGATCAAGATCTGTTTACCAATCTTCCCGACACCCTCTCGGGTCCATCGAGACCGAAGATCGGGGAGGTGTGCATGACCACTGACAGAGACAATCGCCTTAACTCTCTCGTCGCTCATCGCCTTGAGAAAGCGTCTTGCGCTTCGATTGCGAAGATCCAGGTTCCAGAGAAAGTCTCCCAAAGGTGTGTTCAGGAATCGATCATATCCATCTCCCGTGTACCGGTCCACACATGTGCTCCAGTCAAACCGTTCAATGTCTGACATGCTTTTGACTTTCGGAGAGCCTCCGGCGTGGGTCAAGACAATCCCATTCCTAGTTCTCGCTGCAAAGGACATGGATCGAAAAAACTGGATATAGACCTCCACATCCTCGCCAAGCTCATCGGCCATTTTCGCAAAGATAAGATCGACCTCATCCCTCTCCCTGCAGCGACCGACAGACCAAAAACCCATGATGATTGCACATTCATAATTGCCCGTGAGAAGAACGACTCGCTCGTTATAGGTCTGTTTGAGCTCCCACAGGCAATCAAAAGTCTCTCTCTTCTCGGAGTCTCCTCCCACGACGAGGAAGATCTCTTCTCCATTCTCAACCCGGTCTCGGAAGATCGCCACAAGGTGGTCGAACGCCTCGTGTCTATCATGAATGTCTGACACAAAGAGCACTCGACCCCGGTCTAGGTCAACCACTTTGGGCTGCATCGAACTTGGCTGGGTTTTGTTTTTCATGATTGGCCTCATGGTCTCCGCCATCATGAATTTGGAGAGTGATTCAGAACACAGAAGGCCGTGGCCATGAGTCTTATGAGTCCCTACCTCTTCGTGTCATCAAACCGGGCCCACGGGTGAAGAAGAGGCGGCCCTCATCCGCTCTATTTGCTCCCCCTTTTATATTATTGTCCGAAAAGAGTCAAGAAACCAGGAGGAGGAGTTTCCTCAGTTTTGCGGACACTCATGCCCGTGAGGGAGGTTTGCGGAAGCGTTGGGAACCCCAGACCAGATAAGGTTAAAGGATAGAGGTTAGAGGCTAAAGGGTAAATGCCAAACGACAAATGGCAAATGACAAATAACAAAGGCCAGAGGCGCGTTGGGGCTGCGTCTCCTTGAACCTTCAGTCCCCAGTCTCCGGTCTCCAGTCTCCCGTCTCCAGCCTTTCGTCTCTCGTCCCTCATCCCTCGTCTCTCATCTTTCGTCTCTGGTCTCTCCTCACCAGTCCCCGGTCTCCAGTCTCCAGTCCTTCTGAGCCCTCCCCTTCTCCCGTGAGTCACTCATCGACAACGGAGTTGACGAGAAAGCCAGGAAACCTCAATCTCGAATCAATTGATTTTTGAAGTGCTCGTGGTAATATTGAGTGGTACTCATTTTGCACGGCCAAGCGCCGGGCAACAGATTCCGTTCAGAAAAGGGAGCGACATGAAAGCCACGAAGTATGTCTATTCCTTTGAAGAGGCAGATGGTCGGAACAAGCAACGCTTCGGAGGCAAAGGTGCCGGTCTTGCCGAGATGACCCGCATCGGCTTGCCCGTTCCTCCCGGTTTTGTCATCACCACAGAGGCCTGTCAGGAGTATTACGCCAACGGGAGAAAACTCCCAAAGGGCCTGATGAGAGAGGTTGAAGAGCATATCAAGAGGCTGGAAAAGAAAACGGGGAAATTCTTCGGAAAGCCTGAAAGCCCCCTCTTTGTCTCCGTTCGCTCTGGTTCGGCCATCTCGATGCCAGGCATGATGGATACGATTCTTAACCTCGGACTTAACGACGGGGTCGTGCAAGGCTTGGCAAAAGCGACCCAAAACGGACGCTTCGCCTATGATGCCTATCGGCGACTCATTCAGCTTTTTGGCAAAGTGGCGATGGGTCTCGATGACACCGATTTCGACGTTATCTTGCGAGAGGCGAAAAAGCGGTCCGGAGCGAAGCTTGACACAGAACTCCAGTCCAAGACCCTCGTGGGGATATGTCAAGACTACAAGAGGGTCATCAAAAAGGAACTCGGTCGAGAATTTCCCCAGAATCCACTCAAGCAGCTCGAAATTGCTATAGAGGCCGTGTTCGGATCGTGGATGGGAAAAAGGGCTGTCGACTACCGCAAGGAGTTCAAAATCACTCCTGACATGGCAAACGGAACTGCTGTCAACGTCTGTACCATGGTCTTCGGCAATATGGGCTCTGACTCAGCCACTGGGGTTGCCTTTACTCGAGACCCCGGGACCGGGGAGAACGTGCTTTTTGGAGAGTATCTCGTCAACGCCCAGGGCGAAGATGTGGTGGCCGGTATCCGAACGCCAAAGCCCGTCCTGCAAATGAAGGATGAGATGCCTGAACAGTATAAGGAGTTGGAGAAGGTCCGCCATATCCTAGAGAAACACTTTCACGAAGTTCAGGACTTTGAGTTTACCATTGAGCGGGGGAAACTCTATATCCTTCAGACTCGAAATGGCAAGATGAATGCGGCTGCCCTCGTTAAGACATCCCGAGACATGGTCAAAGAAAAGCTCCTAACCAAAGAGGAAGCACTGCTCAGGATTACTCCAGACCACCTGGAGCAGCTTCTTCACCGTCGGATCGACCAGAAAGCAGAGGTCAAACCACTGGCCCAGGGCATTCCAGCATCTCCCGGAGCGGCTCACGGTAAGGTCGTCTTTGATGCCGATCAAGCAGAGCGAAGAGGCATGCTGGGAGAGAATGTCATTCTCGTGCGCGAGGAGACCAAACCCGAAGATATTCACGGCTTCTTCAGAGCCAGAGCGATTCTAACTAGCCGGGGCGGTAAGACCTCACATGCCGCTGTTGTGGCAAGGGGTATGGGAAAGCCTTGCGTCGTCGGCTGCGAGGAGATAGCCATCGATGAGAGAAACAAGATGGCCACGGTGAATGGCCATCGTCTCGTGGAAGGGGATGTAATCACCGTAGACGGTGCCACAGGATGCGTCTACGAGGGGGAAGTCCCCACAGTCGAGCCGGAGTTCGGTCCAGATCTCAAAACCACTCTCAAATGGGCCGATGAGGTCCGCACCCTGGGAGTAAGGGCGAATGCCGATACACACAAAGATGCTGCCATGGCGAGGAAACTCGGAGCTGAGGGCATCGGCCTCTGCCGCACGGAAAGGATGTTCAATGCTGCGGACCGCCTGCCCATTGTTCGTGAGATGATTCTTGCCGACACAGCCAAGGAACGACAGGAGGCGATCGACAAGTTACTGCCTATGCAAAAGAGCGATTTCAAGAAGATCCTCAGTCGAATGCAAGGACTTCCCGTAACCATCCGCCTCCTCGATCCACCACTCCACGAATTTCTCCCATCCGTAGAATCTCTCGTATGGGAAATCGAACGACTCAGGGAAGTGAAGAAAAGCCTCCAACAGATCGAGACGATTCCCGATTCCTTCAAAGTCATCATAGAACCTACTCTTCAGAAATACGTGCCCCCCATCAAACACGTCTTAGGAGAACTGTCGCAAATCAAGGAAAAGGAACTCTTTGACGAGCTACTTCAGAAGAAGGAGGACATTCTTCGAAAGGTGCGTGAGACGTCTGAAGTCAATCCGATGCTCGGGCACCGGGGAGTCCGGTTGGGGATTAAATACCCCGAGATTTACAAGATGCAGATACAGGCGGTTCTCGAGGCTTCTGCAGAACTGATCAAGGAGGGGATCGATATCCTCCCCGAAATCATGGTCCCTCAGGTTTGTACGGCTCAGGAACTCAAGCAGGTTCATAAGTGGATGGACGAGATTCGAGGGATCGTGGAGAAAAAATACGGTATCTGTGTTCTCTTCCAGTTCGGAACAATGATCGAAGTCGTCAGAGCCTGCATGAGAGCTGGCAAATTGGCAGAAGTGACAAATTTCTTCTCCTTCGGGACGAACGACCTTACCCAGGCGACCTTCTCTTTTTCGAGGGAAGATGCCGAAAAGAAGTTCCTTCCCCTCTACAACGAGATGCAGATTCTCATGGATAACCCCTTCGAGATTCTGGACATCAAGGGGGTAGGGAGGCTGATGAAGATCACCATGGAGTGGGGAAAAAGAAGCAATCCTAAACTCAAAGTGGGCATTTGCGGCGAACACGGAGGTAATCCTCGAAGCGTAGAGTTCTGCCATACCCTTGGGCTGGATTATGTCAGCTGTTCACCTTATCGTGTTCCTGTCGCGCGACTTACAGCAGCACAGGCCAAATTGAGAGAAACCAGGAGGGACAAAACCGAATTAGAGGACCCGGACTACCCGTTTAACGTGTTCTTCTAGGACAGCCCTCAGTTGTCAGCAGTCCCCATTCAGGGTTTTCTTAGAAACACGCAATTGGCTCATCAACACGCATAGCTCTTCTCTCGCACATCTTCAGGTAGCCTAGTAGACAAGCAGGCGCAAATATCCCATCACAGAGGCAGAGGGCGCTGAGAACTTGACCCTGCCCCGAAGGGGCTGATGATTCTGGTTTGTCGGCACTTGCCCCATAGAATGCGATTGTCCCATGAAGAGCCGCGCAACTTGACTGGGGAGCTATTCACTAGGGTCTCCCGACAAACCAGAGATTCTCACCTCTGCGATCTCCGCGTCTCTGCGGTGAATCCTTAGCCAAGCGTTTTCAGGTGATCAGAATGCGGAATAAAGGCAACAAGCGTTTACTTTTTTATGTCCAGTCCTTTAAGGAAGGAAAGATCGATCTCGACACCATAGACCTGCTGGACTTTGTTTATTTTGACAATGACTGAATCGAACTCCTCATAGAATCCTTCGATCACAGCACTCGCCAGAGCCGATCTTTTGTCCTCCATCTCGAGAATATCGACAAGTCCCTTCAATAACAGGAGATTCCGCCTCGCGATATTGCTGCGACCCACCAATAGGGGTGCCATGAACATAATCACAAACAGATTCTCGAAAGCCTCGCGGGGATTCCTCTTAAGCAGTGAAAAAGTATGAGCCAAGCTGATGTATTCGCGCTCGAGCTTTGGCTTCATCTCTCTTGAGACGTATCCATCGATGATTGCGTGATCTTCCTCAACCATTCTGAACTCCTTTTCCTAAGCTTTCAGCCGTCAGCGTTAAGCTCTCAGCAGAAAGGCCTGGGTGAAGTCATTGGATTTCCAGCGTCGACTTCTGATCGCCAAATCTCAAAAAATGAAACCAACAGCTTCTCTCGCCCACTCCCCTTCGAATTTGCTCAGGGCAGGCCCTTCGGCGCTACTCGGGGTCGCTCGAGCTCTCGGAGTTCGCTGAGTGAGATAGTTGATTCAACAGATTTTTGGCCTCATTTTTTGAGACGAAAAATTAAGCCGAGTTGATCTCCCCTCGATGGGCCGCTCACCAATCCAGAGGAAGTTACCTCTGAGGCTCTGCGTGCTCTGTGAGAGACGAGAAAAGCAAGCAGTTTTCACCTCGTCGGGTAGCAGATTACTCTGTCACGATTTTGGAGAAGTCGGCAATGGAAGAGAAAAGATCCGCGGCCTGGCCGAGGAGGGCGAGACGGTTATCCTTGAGTTTCCTATCCTTGTCCATCACCAACACCTTGTCAAAGAACCGGTCCACAGGCGCCTTGAGTTGAGTCATCTCCGTCAGCGCCTTTTGGTATTCCTTTTCCTTGAGAAGCTTATCGAGTCTCTTCTTCGCTTCCAAAAGCGCCTCGTGCAGTTTTTGCTCGGCATCCTCCCTGAAAAGGGATGGGGTGACATTTCGTCCCGGGAACCCCCGGCTGATGTTGACCACGCGGTTGAAAGCCATGGCCAGAGGGGCAAACTCCTTGCTCTTCTTTACCGTCGTGAGGGCGACAATCCTGTCATGGCAGTCAACCACATTGTCAAAACCGATCCCGAGCACTGCCTCCACGACATCCAAGGGGGTGCCTTTGGATATCAAGAAATTCTGAAAACGAAGCTTGAAGAATTCAAGGACCGAGTCCCCGACCTCACGAGACGGCAATTCCAACTTCTCCTTGAGTAACCCAAGGCCTTCCTTGATCATCGCCTTCAAGGAGACTGCGTAGCGTTTCTCCAAAAGAATGTTAAGAATCCCCAGAGCCTGTCTCCGGAGAGCAAAGGGATCGCCGGCACCCGTGGGAATTAATCCCACACTGAAACATCCAACGATTGTATCGAGTTTATCTGCGATACTCACAAAATCACCGATAGGGGATGAAGGCAAATTGTCCCCTGCAAAGGTCGGCAGATAGTGCTCGTAAATCGCATCGGCAACCTCGACGGATTCACCGGAGAGAAGGGCATACTCTCTTCCGATAATGCCTTGTAGGCTGGGAAATTCCCCAACCATGCCGGTTACGAGATCGGCCTTGCAAAGAAGAGCAGCTCGATCCACAGACTCCTCGAGATCGGGTCTCAGGTTTCTGGCCAGAAGACGGGAAAGGGCACGGAAGCGCATGACCTTTTCGTAAGACGTCCCGAGCTTCGCCTGAAAGACGACCTCCCTGAGCGCCTCAACTTTCTGCTTCAGGGGGATTTTGGTGTCTTCATCATAGAAAAACCGGGCATCTGAGAGCCTAGCGCGCAAAACCCGTTCATTCCCCCTCCTGACGACATCCATATCCGCCGCCCGGGTGTTGCCCACGCATACGAAATGGGGGAGAAGTTTCCCCTTTCGATTCACCACGGGGAAATATCGCTGGTGGTCCTCCATGGCGTGAACGACCACCTCCTTGGGGAGTGTCAAGAACGCCTTTTCAAAATCCCCCAGAGTGATGACAGGGAACTCGACGAGATACGTCACTTCGTCAAGGAGTTCTTGATTCTCGAGGATCTTCCCCGAAACCTCTCGGGCGGCCCCATGAATACCGTCCTCGATCATCTTTCTCCGCTCCCCCGGGTCCACGATCACCGAGGCTTTTCGGATCTTTTTCAAATAGTCTTGGAATCCGCTGACTCTGAAACTTTTGGGACTCATGAATCGGTGTCCGTATGTCGCATCCCCGCTTTCAATCTCGTCCAGTTTGAAGGGGACAACCTCACGACCCAAAAGTGCCAGAATCCAATGGATGGGGCGCACAAATCGGAGGCTCGAGCTCCCCCACCGCATCGATTTCACAAAAGAGAGAGAGGTGATCACCTTTGGCAGGCTCTTCCGCAGAAGATCGAACGTTTTTTCTCCCCTCTGTCGCCGCATCACACAGAGATATTCCCCTTTCTCCGTACGGGCACTTTCTAGATCTTCAACTCCTACTCCCTGAGCCCTGGCAAACCCCTGGGCTGTTTTGGTTGGATTGCCCTTCTCGTCAAAGGCCAGATGTTTTGGAGGACCCAGCTTCCTTTCGACCGTATCCTTCTGGAACTCAGCGACGCTATCCACCCATAGAACCAGCCGTCTGGGGGTTCCCAGTGTCCGCATCTTCCCAAAGCTAACCTGAACCGTCTCAAGCTCTCGCTTCATTAGAGCCGCAAGGTCTTCCAGAGCCTTCTGAGTAAAGCGTGCAGGGATCTCTTCAGTCCCGATCTCTAGAAGCAGCTCTTTACCCATCCCAACCTCAGGTGTTCCTAACTAGTCACCACTGAAAAATGTCCATTTCGCTCCTTGAACGAAGTTTCTGACCCGTTGCAGGGCCTCCCTGTGTTCGACCTCCTAAACTCTCCGCCTTCGGCGGATCAGACAGTAGGAGCTCGCCCCTTCGGGGNNTCGCCAAGACGGGTCGCCCCAGAAACTTCGTGATGTTCGCTCCACGGCCATTTTTCAGCGACCGTTAGCTAAACCCCGGTCTCTCAAAAGGCCGCGGCCTTGCATCCTGTACACCAGCGAATGAACAATTTTCAAATCCGAAGCATGAAATCCGGGTGAAGCTTTCGCGCAGGGACCAATACGAAACAATTTCGAAATCATAAACTCGAATGCTCTAAACACTGTTCTCGTTTTCTGTCATTTGATATTGAACTTGGGTTTCGGATTTCAATATTCGGATTTCGAATTTGTCTAAAGACAGTCCCTTCTTCACGCCACGGCGGGGAGCGCCGGCAAGATGTCAGTTATTGCTGAAATCTCTTCAGAAGGGGATAACCCATGGACTCGCGCTGTTTCAGGTAAGTTTCGGCGCACCGTCCCGCCAAATCCCTCACCCGATGGATAAAGCCGGTTCGCTCCGTCACACTGATCGCTCCACGGGAATCCAAAATATTAAAGGTGTGAGAACATTTAAGACAGTAATCGTAGGCAGGAAGAACAAGCCCCTCGTCCACGAGTCGGGCGCACTCTCTCTCGAAGAGATCAAAGACCCGGAAAAGCATGGTCGTGTCCGCCACTTCGAAGTTGTAAACCGAGTATTCGGTCTCCCGACGATGAAATACGTCGCCGTACCGGATTCCTTGGATCCAGGTCAGGTCGTACACATTATCTATGCCCTGGATGTACATCGCAATTCGCTCGAGGCCGTAGGTCAACTCCACAGATATTGGATCGAGATCGTATCCTCCGGCCTGCTGAAAATATGTGAACTGCGTGATCTCCATCCCATCAAGCCAAACCTCCCACCCAAGGCCCCAGGCTCCGAGGGTGGGTGCCTCCCAATCGTCCTCAACGAAACGGATGTCATGAGCCAAGGGATCAAGCCCCAAACTCCTCAGACTATCGAGATATATATCCTGAACCTCGAGAGGCGATGGTTTCAGAATCACCTGATACTGATAGTGCTGTTCGAGCCGGTTGGGGTTGTCGCCATATCGTCCATCAGCAGGCCTTCTGGACGGCTCCACGTAGCCAACCTTCCAAGGTTCAGGACCCAAGACGCGCAGAAATGTGGCCGGGTTCATGGTCCCAGCACCGACTTCTGTCTGATAGGGCTGCCAGATAATGCACCCCCTTTGGGACCAAAAGCCCTCTAGCGCCAAGATCACTTCCTGGAAAGTCACAAGCCTCCTCCTCGGTTGACAGCGTCCAAGGGGATCGGTTGTCAGCAATGAACCCAGTCTAAAGCTGATCGGGATCGCTTGGCAGTGGCCCACGTCGTATTCCGTGATGCTTTAGAGGGATCCGTTTCAAAGAACCGCTCCCCCTCACCCTTCTCAACGGCCTTCTGGCTCTTTCTGGCCCCTGGCAACGACTCAACTGGTCTCCCCTGATCCCGATCAACTGCTGAGCCGACTCCGAAGTTCTGGGAACAGATCTCTAACACTTTGCCTGGGGCGTGTCAAGACGGGACGCCTGGCCTGACAGTTTCCAGGAATCTGAGAGACTTCAACTCCCGGTTGAGATGATGCCGGATGAACCGGGGCAGTATCTCCCCGCTCTCGGCCAGGGATGAAGGCGAGAATCTCACGCGACGGATCTTTGAGAGGTCAGTCTCCATGGATTTCTGTAAGACTCTTATCGTGCCCATTGAGAGGCCAAAAAAATCGCCGTTCGTTGGACAGCATCTCCCACAGAATATCCCTCCTCTGAGCGGGACAAAGTAAACCTGCTCGAGCCGGTCGAGTGGCCTCCGACATTGGATGCATGAATTCAGGTTTGGCCGATATCCGAGGAGAGAGAGAAGGCGGATTTCAAAAATCCGCAGCATCTCTTCCCTTGGCTTCATGCCGCTCACCATGGATAGCGACGTTCTGAGCAGATCGAAGACCTCCCGGTGTGCCTCCCGTTCTCCAACCATGGCGTCCACCAATTCGACGAAGTAACTGCCATAGCCCATCTTGACGATATCCTGGCTGAAAGCGGGAAAGAACTCCACCACATCACTCTGGTCGATTCTCGTCAAGGGCCGGTCCTCTCTTTCAAAGAAGAGGATCCTTACATGGCAAAACAGTTCGAGGCTATTACTGAACCTCCTCCGACTCCTTCGTGCCCCTTTCGCAATCCCCTTCATTTTTCCGTGTTCCCTCGTAAAGAGGGTAACAATTCTGTCCGACTCTCCATAGTCGAATGACTGAATGATAATGCCAGTGGCGCGTTTCAGGGGCATAGTTCACCAAAAACCAAACCAGGCGCTTGCTAACGATGCCCGCTTTTTCGGACGAGATGATGAGATGGCAGCGAGAAGTCAGAACTCAGGAGTCAGAATGGAAAATATCAAGTGAGAAATCTTCAAGATCCCGTTGTTTGCCGAAAGCCTATCCGGGCCTTCTTTCTGCCCAGCTAATCATAATTCTTGAGGGTCCCAAATAACACAGGAATACAAACGTGAAGATTGGAACAAACCGGTAGACCGGTTATGCCTCATTCCATACCTATTCTGACTTCTGACTCCTGACTCCTGAATTCTCAATAACCTCTGTTCCCGGAGGGATGGTGAATGTGAAGAGGTCTTTTGGCAGCTTCCTATTGATACGAATATGTTTGAAAAGGATAAGCGTCGGATTTCCATAGGCGTCGTAAAATTCCGCCCGACGCACATAGCTTGTTGTTTTGTCGATCGTCAGAATCAGTCGATCCAACATCGCATGTGGCTTCCTCGGGGTAAGCTCTATTCGGTATCCATATTTTGTCTGATCCACCTCATCGTCCCACCGATGGACTGTGAAGTCCTGTCTGAGATCCCCCTGCCCTACCAGAAAAGCGAGGAAAAGTCTCCCATCTTCGGGATTCACGTTCTCAACGATGACCTGATTTTCCTCGGGCTGATAGAACCAGAGCCTTTTCCCGTCACTCACCCATGTACTCTTGGGAGGTGCGGTGTACTCCCAGCGCATGAGCCCAGCCTTTTCAAAATAGACTTTACCCTTGGTGGTTTGAGTCTGTCCGAGCATTTTGTTCGTTGATTCCTGGGTGAAATCCGCCGTCAGGCTCGAGATACTCTCGTACTGCGTCTGCACCTTGTCAACCACCTCGCGGGTTGTCAGGGCTAGACTATGGCCAAGGGACACGAGGAAAAAAAGCGGAATCAAAAGGGTGAGCCTCTTGTTCATCGAATTCCCCTGCGCACCTGCTGACTTGGGTCCGCATTCCGACAACTGGAGGAAGGGCTGACGATTCACCACGATCACCACAGACACTCGAGGGGGTTTATTCAGTCGTCATTAATCCCTTACATCTTGTGAATCAGCACTTCCCGGGGTTTAACTCCATCAGAAGGACCGACGATACCCTCAGCTTCCATCCTTTCAACAATTCTCGCGGCACGGTTGTAGCCGATCCGGAAGCGCCTCTGGATTAACGAGATCGAAGCCTGGCCGGTTTCCGCCACGAAAGCCACGGCCTCATCATATTTCTCGTCATAATCCTCTTCATCTGCCCGGGCCTCCATCGCCCGCTTCTCCTCGATAATCGAGGTGTCATATTCAGGCTCGCCCTGCTTTTTCAGGAAATCGACCAATCTCCGGATCTCGATCTCTGAGATAAAAGCCCCGTGTACACGAACCATCTTCGAACTCCCGGGGGGTAGAAACAACATGTCCCCGGCCCCCAAGAGGTGTTCCGCTCCGATCGTATCCAGAATAGTCCTGGAATCTATCTTCGACGAGACCTGAAAAGAAATCCTGGCAGGAAAATTCGCTTTAATGATACCGGTGATGACATCGACCGATGGCCTCTGGGTGGCGAGTATCAAATGGATACCCACGGCTCTCGCCATCTGAGCGAGACGGGTAATGGCCTCTTCCACTTCCCTGGAGGACACCATCATCAGGTCAGCCAGCTCATCCACAACCACAATAATGTAAGGTAACCTGACTGGCTCCTCCACGACCTCCCCTTTTTCTTCCTCGAGCGTGTCACCCCGCTTTCGGTAGACATGACTCGTCGCTTCCTTCAGAATTTTCTCCACTTGCCTGTTGTACTGGTCGATGTTTCGAACTCCCCTCTCGGCCAGAATCTCGTAACGCCTCTCCATCTCATCGACCAGCCACCTGAGGCCAAGGGCCGCTTTTTTGGGATTTGTTACGACCGGAAGAAGCAAATGGGGAATTCCTTCGTACAATGAGAGTTCGAGCATCTTCGGGTCAATCAGAAGAAAGCGAACCTCCTCGGGCCTACATCTAAAAAGGATGCTGCAGATCATGGCGTTGAGAAAGACGCTCTTCCCCGACCCAGTCGATCCGGCCACCAGGAGATGCGGCATCCTGCCGAGGTCTATCACAAAGGGATCACCAGAGATACCGACGCCAAGACAGATGGAAAGCTTCGCCCGAGATGCTTTGAATTCTTCGGATGTGACGATTTGTTGAAGATGGACGGTCCGCCGAACCCTGTTGGGAATTTCGATTCCCACGACGGCCTTCCCGGGGATGGGGGCGACGATTCGGATGCTGACGGCGCTGAGGGCAAGAGCCAAGTCATCGGCCAAGCCCACAATTTTGCTGACTTTCACCCCGGGTGCCGGCTCGAACTCAAAAACGGTAATCACAGGGCCAGGCCTGACCTCCACAACCTTTCCATCAACCCCATAGTCCCTGAGTTTCTTCTCCAGAATCTCGGAGTTCATAATCAGGCTTTGCTTGTCGACCCTGATCTCGTCCCCATCAGGTGTATCGAGAAGGGAGACAGGAGGGAGATGGAAGGTTTCTTTTGTCGCCGGAAATACGATCTGCTCCTGTTGAAGGGCCTCTTCTCTTACTCTCTTGGCCTTTGGAGACTCTGACACCGGAGTAAGCCTTACGATGCGCCCTTTCTTGTGAACCTTCCTCTCCATGCCCACTCGCCGCTTTCTCCCAAATTGCTCAAAACGAATCATCAAGAAAACCCGAACCCTCTCTTCGATCCTTGACAACAGGTGGTAAGCGCCGACGGCGAGTCGTGAAAAAGAAAGACCCGTGGCGATCACCGTCGATAAAACCAGCAGAAGAACAACGAGGGACGAAGCACCAAAGGGACCCAGATATTTTGAGAAACTTACGGATAGGATTTCACCAAATGCACCACCGGCAACCACTTTCTCACCCTGGATACGGAGTTCATCTATCCAGGCTCCAAAGCCGATCGAGAGGGAGCAAATCAAAAGAACAACGCCTCCTGCCCTGGCCCATATCTGACTCGCATCCCTTCTTAGCAAGACTAAGGATCCGATCCACACACACCCCAGTGGTAGGACGTAGACAGCGACGCCCAGGATCTGTACAAGAAGATCCGCCCCGTAGGCCCCGAGAATACCCGCAAGGTTGTGGATCTCCCTCTCTTTCCCAATATGCTGAACATTCAGTGAGGGATCCGAGGGATGATACGAGTAAAGCGCCACCCCAAGAAGAAACCCCAGGCCCAACAATATCAGGCCGAGGACTTCGGGTCCAATCCGGTTCTGCCTCGAATCTTCAAACATAACGCCTCACCTGGCAAACCTGCCCTCGATGGCCGCCCTGACCTCCTCCATGAGACCCTCCCTATCCGCCATGCCCCTGTCATCTGTGGGGATGGGCTTTCCGACGACGAGTTGGATTCGCCCCGGTCTCACTCTCAGGGAGCTTCGAGGAAGTACCTCTCTGCTCCCGCGGATGGCGATCGGAACGATCGGAACACCCGCCTTGATCGCCAGGGTGAACCCGCCTTTTTTGAAAGAATGGATCTGCCCGTCGGGGCTTCTCGTCCCCTCAGGGAAAACCAGTACCGATGCGCCTTCCCGAATCTTGGTTACCGCCTGTTCGATACTCTCCAGCGCCTTCTTTTTGCCTTTGCGGTCGATGCTAATATACCCAGCAGCTCCCATGGCCCATCCGAAGATGGGGATTTTGAACAATTCCTCCTTCGCCAACCACTTGAAATGGACAGGGAGATAGGCCAACAGAACAAAGATGTCATAGGCGCCCTGATGATTCGCCATGAGGATGTAAGGTCGCCCTTTCTCCATATGGTCCACGCCAGACAGATCCACGTGAACCCCGCTGCACTTGGTGATCAACCACCCCCAGGCCCTCGCATAGCCATGGATAATCCTCCCCTTTCGATCAAAGGGGAACGTCAGGAATCCCAAGATTGACAGCACGATAGTGCTGACGACCAGGCAAAGCAGTCCAAGAGCGGTCCGAAGAAGTCTTTCTATCTCTTCTCCCCCATCCGGTCGGCGATGATTTTGACCTCTCTCCTCAAATTCTCGTCGAGATCGTAAGGCGATACACCGACGCGATCCGCTTCGAGGATCTTAGGACTGAAACTAAGATGGCCAATGATATCGAAATCTGCTCCGAGGTTTTCTTCGATGATTCGCCGATCTTCGTCCGAAGCGATCTTGTTCCCAACGACATAGATCCTCGCGATACCGAGATCGTTCGCAAGCCGTTTGATCTGTCTCGCCGTTCCGAAGCTTCTCAAGCCCGGCTCCACGACCACGCCAAAAGCATCCACGTAACTCGTCGACCCCCGGCTCAAGTGCTCTAAACCTGCCTCCAAGTCGACAATGACAGCCTCGTCTCTCGCCACGAACAGGTGACTGATGAGATTCTTCAGAAGCACATTTTCTGGGCAAAAACAGCCACTCCCTCCCGACAGGACCCCTCCCAATACCAGAAGCTTGACGCCTCGATAGGTTACACTGTACGCATCGGGAATATCATCCACCCTCGGGTTCAGCTTGAACATTCCCCCGAATGTTCCCTTTTTGCTCTCCGTCCGTTCCTCGACCAAACTGGTTCTCTGGGCGAGGGGAAGCAATCCTGATAGCTCTTCTGCCGGGATCCCGATCGCTGACGCCAGGTTCGCATCCATATCTGCATCAATCGCGAGGACCTTTCTTCCCTCATCGGCAAGGAGACGGGCCATCACCCCAGCGAGTGTCGTTTTACCGACACCCCCTTTTCCCGAGATCGCGACTTTCACAACATCCTCCTATGA
>JABAOF010000596.1_pt5 | contig 15561 bp, 13 predicted proteins | sample 7062171 | NCBI WGS metagenome assembly JABAOF01 (sample SAMN14538628, study PRJNA623070) | marine sediment metagenome | biome: marine biome [ENVO:00000428]; feature: marine pelagic biome [ENVO:01000023]; material: deep marine sediment [ENVO:00002113] | place: India: Gulf of Khambhat ...
ATGATATCGACGGTATCCGGGACGTCGTCAACGATGAGAATCTTCGCTTTTTCCCCCTTTTTTGCCTTTACCATTTCTCCTCTACTCGGCTACCGGGACGGTGAAGTAGAAGGTACTTCCCTTTCCGACCTCGGAATCGACCCAAATCCTCCCCCCATGTTCCTCGATGATTCCCTTCACTATGGTCAACCCCAACCCGGTCCCGCCATATCGTCTCCGGTCGACTTGATAGAATTCATCGAAGACCTTCTCCCATTGATCCTCTGGAATTCCAACTCCAGTGTCGGAAACCTCGGCCAATACCACATCGTTGTCTCGCCGGGCAGTAATCCTCACCTCGCCGCCTTTGGGGGTGAATTTAAAGGCGTTGGACAAGAGGTTGATATAGATATCGTGGAGCCGATCCTTATCCGCTTGAATATAGATGCCCCTGGGAATTTTGATCTTTATATCAACGCGCTTTTCGACGGGCTTGATCTCCTTTACATATTCTCTAACGGCGCTCAGGAGATTCACCTTCTCCAAGAGGAGGCCGATCTTTCCGGCCTTAATTCTCGCCATATCCAGCATTTTCTCCATGATCTCTTGGATTCGATTGGTATTTCGCTGAATAGTCGTTAGGTATTGCCGCAAGTTCCTCGGTATCGGCCCTTCCCTTCCGCTGAGGATAAAATCGACGTTTGCCTTGATGGCGGTCAAGGGAGTTTTGAGCTCGTGGGATGCGGTGCCCAGAAACTTGGATTTCACCTCATCCATTACCATCAATTCCCTATTGGCCTTCTCCAACTCCTTCTTGGCCTCATTGATATCCTCCAAGATATTGAGCGTGGCTTTCCGGGCTCTGGACAATTCCCTCACATTCCGTCTCAGTTTCGCAGTTCTTTCCTCAACCTTCTTCTCCAAAGTCCTGCTGTAATCCTGCAACTCCAGCCTCGAATCCTCAAGCTGCTTCACCATTTGATTGAAAGACTTGGCCAAATCCCCTATTTCGTCATTCGTGTTGATGTCTACGGGATGACTCAAATCTCCCCGTGCGATTCCCTGCGTGGCCGACACCAGCTGACCAATGGGATTAACGATAATATCCACAAGGAAGATGGTAACGAGAATTCCAATTCCCACAACCACAAGAATGAGAATCCCGACGTTTTGCTTAACCTCCGCCAGTGATTCATCCATTCGGGACAGGGAGAGCCCGAGGTGAGCAACCCCGACAGCGTCTTGGGCCACGGGCTCCTTTGTCAGTTCTTGCCAAAGCTCAGATAGTTGCTCTGATTCTACCCTTACCTCCCGGGTGGAGACCGGTGGCTTGGGTTGGGGTTGCGGAATCTCATTTCCCCGCCACGATTTAGGGAGAATGGGAATGGAGAAGGCCAACAGATGCAATTTCCCTTTCTCTCCCGAATAGGCCGTTGAATATGATTTTGCCAGCATATCTCCGTGGGCATCTTGAATTAAGCAAAATACCACATCCTCTTCACGGATCGGTCCTCTCACCAGGGATTTGAGCATCTCTTGGTTTTTTGTCGCAACGACATAGAGGCTCGTATGGGCAAGGGTGCGTACCAGCGCCTCACCCCTATGTCGTAGACCGGCCTGAATCAGATCGACCTCGCGTGTGATGAAAAACCAGCTCATGACGATGGAGGTCAGCATGATCAGAAGGACGATGGTCACGATGAACTTGAGATGAATGCCGAATCGGATCTTCCTTTGCAATACATCAGGTACTATCACTGACAGCCAGGTCACCGGGTCTCCTCTATACCGTGATGGCCTTTTCATTCATCTCATTGTAAGGAGGGCAGAACAAACTCTTCCCCAAACGGCACTTCCCCATGACTCAGCAACCCCTGCGCTTCGGCTCATAGATGCAATATGGCTCTTCCGCCAGATAATTCCCCGTCATCTCAAAGGACCGTGCTCGGCATCCGCCGCACACTTTTCGATATTCGCAGTAGCCGCATTTCCCGTTGTAGTTGTCCTCATCCCGAAGGTCTTTGAAGAACGTGCACCGCGCCCATATAGATTCAAGGGAATCATCCCTTACATTTCCACAGTCTAGTTCAAGGTAACCGCAGGGCTGAACCCCTCCCGTACTGGAGATGAAACAAAAGGAGATTCCACCCATGCACCCTCGGGTGACGGCATCGAGGCCATACTGCTCCGTCGTCATGGTCTTCCCCTCCTGTCGAGCCCGCTGTCTCAAAACCCGGTAGAAATGTGGGGCACAGGTCACCTTCAGGTGAAGGGAAACGCGATCCCTCTGGTCATAGAACCAGTGCAGTACTTCCTCGTAGTCATGGGGGGAAATGGCCTTGCCCTGCAACTCCTTGCCTCTTCCCGTTGGGACCAACAAAAAGAGATGGTGGGCGGCTGCCCCCAAATCTACTGCTAAATCCAGAATTTGAGGGAGTTGGGCAAGGTTGTGCTGGGTAACCGTCGTGTTGATTTGAAACTCCAGTCCCACCTTTTTGGCACACCGGATCCCCTTCAGCCCGCCTTCGAAAGACCCGGTTACGCCTCGAAATTGATCGTGACTTTCCGCGTCAGCGCCGTCCAAGCTGATGCTAATCCTCCGTATGCCCGCCCCCAACAACCGCTTGGCCTTGTCCTCGGTGAGGAGGGTCCCGTTGGTGGCCAATACCATCCGCAGTCCTTTCCCAGTGCCGTATTCGGCTATCTGGTACACATCCGGCCTCAGCATGGGCTCGCCACCCGTTAAGATGACGACGGGGGCGGAAAAGGAGGCGATATCGTCTAGGAGGCGGAGGCATTCCTCCGTGGTGAGCTCTCCGGGATAGGGACCTTCACCCGACAAGGCCCTGCAGTGTACACAGGAGAGATTGCACCCACGGGTCAACTCCCAGGCCACCATTCTCAATGGAGGCGCAGGGGATTGGTCCCGGTCAAAATTCCTCATATCCGCTTGGCAGCCTCTTTTGCGAAATAGGTCAAGATGATATCAGCCCCAGCCCTCTTAATGCTCAACAGGGATTCCATCATCGCCCTTTCGCCATCTATCCATCCCAATTGGGCAGCGGCCTTGATCATGGCATACTCTCCACTCACATTATATGCTGCCACCGGGACGCCGAATTCCTCTTTCACCCGATAGATGATGTCCAGATAAGGAAGGGCAGGCTTGACCATGACGATGTCAGCTCCCTCCTGGATGTCCAGGCGAACTTCCCTAAGGGCTTCATCGGCGTTGGCAAAGTCCATCTGATAGGATTTCCGATCCCCGAATTGAGGTGTCGATTCAGCTGCTTCCCTGAAAGGGCCGTAATAGCTGGAGGAGAACTTAGCGGAATATGCCATAATGGGAATTTCGCCATACCCATTTTCATCCAGCGTCCTTCGTATGGCCCCAACCCTCCCGTCCATCATATCTGAAGGAGCCACCATATCCGCGCCCGCCCGTGCATGAGAAAGTGCCTGTTTTGCCAACAATTCCAGGGTTGGATCATTGAGGATTTGCTCACCCTCTACTACTCCGCAATGACCGTGACTGGTATATTCACAAAGGCAGACATCGGTAATCACCAAGAAGTCGGGAAACTCCTCTTTGATCGCCCTGATCGCCCTTTGGATAATACCATCATCCGAATAGGCTTCCGAACCCATCTCGTCCTTTCTCTCTGGAATCCCGAACAGGATAACTCCCGGTATTCCCAAACCCTCCACCTCCTCGACCTCCGTACGAAGATGATCGACGGCGAGCTGAAATTGTCCAACCATAGAGGAAATGGGGGTTTTCACGCCTTTTCCCGGGCAGACAAAAAGCGGATAGATGAAATCATCCGTCCGCAATGCCGTCTCCCTCACGAGTCTCCTCATCCGTTCGTTCTTCCTCAATCTCCTTAGACGAAGCCGGGGAAAATGCATCCATTCCTCCCAATCGATGGGATTTCGACCCTCAATCCCTTATTTATAGCCCATTTTGCCCGTATTGTCCAGTGAAATTAATGAGATAGCCACCCCTTCCTTTGCCTGACTGATTGGACCTCAGGATACATTTACCGGGAAATCCAACCCAATGAGGTCACTACCACCGGGATTGTGAGATGGAAACAAGGGGAACGTGGGACCTTCGAAATCCTCACAGTGGAGACGGAGAGCGAAAAGGGAATCAGGTTTTGTCCCCAGATACCCCTCTGAAATAGTCAACGATGGCCTCGGCAAGAGCCCTGATGGTAAAGGAATTGGGGATAATATGGGGGGGGATTCCCCGCCTTTGGAGGGTACGTGCCGTAATGGGACCAATTGCCGCTATCGCCACTCCCGCCAACGGGCTTTTCAGGCCACCCTTCTCCTCATACATCTGGACAAAGTGGTTCACCGTTGAGGAACTGGTAAAGGTAACGAGATCAATTCTATCTCCCTGGAATACCCTCTCAATCTCCCTTTTACTGACATTGGGCATTACCGTCTGATATGCCTCGACTACGTCTACAGCAGCCCCCAATTTACGCAATTCCCTTGGAACGAGGTCTCGGGCCTTCCTCGCCCTGGCCAGCAATATCCGCTTTCCCTCCAGTTCTTCAATCCCCAATCTTTGAACCAAGGCTTCCGCGCAATACTGATCCGGAACCACGTTCACCTTCACCCCTGCCCTTTCGATCTCCCGAGCTGTCCTGGGGCCAATGGCACAGAACCGAACATGATTGAATTCCGTCAATCGCCTCTTTTTCAGTTTCAACCGTTTGAGGAAAAATTTAACCCCGTTTGTACTCGTAAAGATAACCCACTGGTAGGTTTCAAGGTTCTCTATGGCCTTGTCTACCGGGTCCCAACTATCAGGAGGCACGATCTTAATGGTCGGAAATTCGATCACGTGGGCCCCATATCCCCTGAGCAAACGGGTGAGTTCCCCCGCCTGTTCTCGAGCCCTGGTGATGACTATTCTCTTTCCCAACAGGGGTTTTCCCATTCTCTCGTTTCCCTCTACGATGCCTGGACGGTTTCCCTTCCGTAAAGTTCCCTCAATATTTCATCTGCACCCCGGGAGAGCAGGCTTTCGGCTAAGGCCATCCCTAACTCCTGGGCTTTTCCCATCTCCCCCTCAATCTCGCCCTTGATCAACTTCCTTCCATCGAGGTCCCCCACGAATCCTTTCAGCGTCAACCTGCCCTGATCCGATACGCTTGCCCAAGCGCCCATGGGAACTTGACAACCTCCCTCAAGCCTCTTCAAAAAGGCCCTTTCAGCCATAATCGACATATGAGTGGTCTCGTGATCGATGATACTGAGATACTGATTGACCTCATCATCACCGATTCGGGTTTCAATCCCTAAGGCCCCCTGTCCAATGGCGGGAAGGCACACTTCCGGTGCAATGAACTGGGAAATCCTCCCCTCCATTTTCATCCTCTTTACCCCGGCGGCAGCCAAAACAATGGCATCCAAATCCATGGTATCCAGTTTCCTCACGCGGGTATCCACGTTCCCTCGCAGAGGGATGATGTGAAAATCGCGACGATATGATAAGAGCTGGGCTCTCCTTCTGAGGCTACTCGTACCGATCTTGGCCCCTGAGGGGAGTTCCTCGAGGGTGAGGCGATCCCTGGAGATGAGGACATCTCGCGGATCCTCCCTCCGAGTTATGAATCGAATGTGGAGTCCTTGGGGTAATTGAACGGGGACATCCTTCATGCTGTGGACGGCCAGATCGATCCGCCCTCCCAGAAGCTGCTCTTCGATCTCTTTGACGAAAAGGCCTTTTCCCCCAACTGTGGCTAAGTTGACATCGATGAGCTTATCCCCCTTGGTTTTTATCCTGATCAGCGATACCCTCAGATGGGGATAGACCTGGAATAAGCGTTCCCTTATCCAGTTGGCCTGCCACAGGGCCAGTGGAGATCCCCTGGAACCAATCCTAAGATCCCTCATCCCCCTTCTTTCTCTTTGCTCTCCCTCTACCCTCCGCATCGAGCCTGAAGACCCTTCGCACCGCGTCAACGTATTCGACCGTATTCGTGTTGAGGTCGGGACTCTTCAGAAAAGTAATGGGATCGTGGAGAATCTTTTTTACGATTGCCGAGGTGAGGGCTTCGAGGGATTCCCTCTCTTTTTCCGTGATTCGGGTAAGCGACGAAAGGGCCTTGGTCAACTCCCTCTTCCTAATCCCCTCGAATTTCTCCTTGAGGGAGACAATCGTTGGCACGAGGTCCAGGGATGTATACCAATTACAGAACTTGTGCATCTCTTCTTCGACAATTTCCTCCGCCCTCCTCGCCTCTCGTTCCCGGCGATCCCTGTTCGCATCAACAACTTCCTGGAGATCATCGATGTCGTAAAGATAGACGTTTTCGATCTCGTTGATTCCGGGATCAATGTCCCTTGGAACGGCGATATCGATAAAGAACATCGGCTTGTTTTTCCTGGCCTTGATCACCCCGAGAACATTTTCGGGGTGTACAATATAATGGGGAGCCCCGGTGGAGCTGATGACGATATCTACTCCTTCCAACCGTTCATGAAACCCATCGAACTCGGCTGCCTCACCGTTGAAATCCGTAGCCAGATCGACCGCCCTCTGGTACGTTCGGCTCACTACGACCACCCTCTGTGCCCCAGCCGCAACAAGGTGTTTCGCAGCCAATTCCGCCATTTCCCCCGCCCCCAAGAGCATAACAACTTTACCTTCTAAGGTCCCAAAGATCTTTTTGGCCAGTTCAACTGCAGCATAACTTATTGAGACTGCGCTGCTTCCGATTTTCGTCTCCGTCCTCACCCTTTTGGCCACGTGAAAAGCCTTGTGCAAAAGCCTATTTAGGATGATCCCCAATGTGTTGTGGGATGCCGCGATATTATGGGACTCTTTCATTTGGCCCAAGATCTGAGGTTCACCCACAACCATGGAATCCAAACTGGATGCCACGCGGAAGATATGCCTGATAGCATCACTACCCATATGAACATAGAGGCTCTTCTCGAACTCGCCAAGGGAAACCCCATGGTATTCGGCCAGAAAATCCTTCAATGTGACAATACCTGTTTCGGGATCGCCGGTGGTGGCGTAGATCTCAACTCGGTTACACGTGGAGAGGATCATGTCTTCGGTGAATTCGGGGTGCTCCAATACCTTCCTCAAGGATCTCCCCAGCTCTTCACCTGAGAAGGATACTCTTTCCCTTATCTCCACGGGGGCTGTTTTGTGATTTATGCCGATAACGAGGACGTCCATCGCCTGACTACCACCAATGAAAGGTTATTCTCCACTAGTTAAAAACGAGAATCCTATGGCGATCACCAATTCGAATAAGCATGAAGTCCTGTCAAAAGGAGATTCACGCCCAAAAACGTAAAGAGGATGGCAAAAAATCCGAGTATGGCCATAATTGCCGCCTTCCTACCCCTCCAGCCAACGGTCAGTCTCTGGTGCAATAGGGCTGCGTAGAGACACCAGGTAATCAGAGACCAGGTCTCCTTGGGATCCCAACTCCAGTAAGATCCCCATGCATATTGAGCCCAGATAGAGCCCGTAATGATTCCAACGGTGAGCAGGGGAAATCCAAAAGTCAACGCCCTGTAGTTGATTTCGTCCAGAACCCCCAATGAGGGGAGGCGCCGGGATATGGCCCCAATATGTTTAGATTTTACCTGATGCTCCTGGAGGATATACATAATCCCGGTGCAGAAAGCCACGGCGAAGACCGCATTGCCCAGAAAAGCGAAGACGACATGGATGGGAAGCCAGTAACTCCTCAACACGGGGGCGAGGGGAAGGATCTCTTTGGGCATTGCCATTGCCGGGACCATCAGAATCAGTGCGAGGGTGGCAACGAAAGGGCCCAAGACCTTGATCCTATATTTCCAGTGGAAAGCCAGATAAACTCCAATGATGGCCCACGCAAAAAAGGATAGGGATTCTTGGAGATTGGTAATGGGGGTATGTCCAGCTTCGAGATACCGAAGTATGAAGGCGGTGCTGTGAAGGAAAAAACCCACCAACAGCGAAAGGAAGCCAATTTTGGCCAGCAATTCCCTCAAGAAAATGATGAAGAGAAGGTACTTAAAGGTCCCTAAGAGATAGAGGGCCAAGGCAACTTTGAAGAACCAAATGTTCATTGAATCGATCCGCTCCGCTCTGGGTTGATGTATCCCTTAATGATATCATGTTTTTATCAGAATTTCGACTGGGTTTCAACAGATCAAGAGGCGGAATTTTCGGGGCCTCCCTGATGAAAAATATCTCTTGAAATCCTCTATCACCTGGGGCTGAGAGATCTCTCCCTTGCCAAAGGCGACAGTGTCGACACATCGAGTGGCCTCTTCGGAAAACATGGACTCATAGACACACGCATAACCACGGGAACTCCCCTCTGTTTGACCTCGAAGACGATCTGATAGGCCCCGTGAGAAACGGGGGTTTCGATCGTAAGCCCTAAAAGGTCCACCCTGTTATCGAAATTGATGATCCCGCAGGCCTCATCCACGAATGTAACCTTTACATCTCCTGGGGTAACAGCTCCGGGAGGAAAAGCCCTCAGTCGGAGCACGGTGAAGGATCCCCGGGGAGAAGATCGACTTCCCGCACTGGAGAAATGTATAGGTTGAGGAAAACCTATACGTCTGAATAGAAAAACATCCCATGAGCCCACTGTTAAGCGGGTAAAGGAGCGTATCCAACCAACGGTGAAAAAATTTTCAAAAAAAATCTTGACTTTTGTCAATTACTAAATTATATTTTTTGGTTATTTTACTTAGTGATGAGGAGCTTCATGCTTATGATTTTACGGGGAAGGAAAAGATCTTGACATTAACGTAAATGTTTATTATACTAATGGTAATGATAATGATTATCATTTGAATACGCGTCGTTGGAGGAAATGGGAAGTTGAGATTAAAAAGGGGCAACAGAAGCACAAAAGGATTGATAGGCGTCAAAAGGAGGGGGAGATTCTTGACCTATGGCCAGTTGGCCGATTTTATTGGGTTCGCCGAACCTGGTGAATCTTCAGTCAGTGAATTGACTGGATTTATCCAGCGCACTGACAGCGAATCCCAAGGAGAAAAAGGTCGCCGCACCGAAGGGGCCCGAGGGGAGATCGGTGTCTCGAGCTCGGAAAATATTACCCTCGCCTATCTTAAGGAGATGCAGAAAATTTCACTCCTCACCCGGGATAGGGAAATAGAGCTGTCCAAAACCATTAGAGAAGGGGAAGATAGCATTCGGGACCTCATACTCAAATTTCCCCAGGCGAGAAAAGAACTGGCCGCTCTGGGCGAAAGACTAGAGGAGGGCAGTATAAAACCCCGAGAGATCATGCAGGCCAAAGAGGATTATATTTCCTTGATCATCGAGAAGTTAGAAGATACTACTAAGAAGGAGGTAAGCTCAAACCCCGCCAAAGGGGAGATGCTCGAGGCCCTGAGACAAATCAAGAATGCCGAATCGGAGGTGGGAAGGGCCAAAAGGGAAATGATCCAGTCCAATCTGCGATTGGTGGTGAGCATCGCTAAGGCCTATATGAACCGTGGCCTCTCTTTCTTAGACCTCATTCAAGAGGGGAATTTGGGACTCATCAAAGCCGTTTCCAAATACGACTATACCAAGGGATATAAATTTAGCACTTATGCCTCGTGGTGGATAAGACAGGCGATAACGCGGGCAATATCCGATAAATCGCGAACCATTAGGATACCCAATCACCTCCTGGAAAGCAGAAGTAAACTGGCAAAGGCATTCAATGTCCTTATTAAGGACTTGGAAAGGGATCCTACTCCCAAGGAAATGGCAAAAAAAACCGGACTCCCATTGAAGACGGTCAACAAGGTGATGGGATTGGCCAAAGAGCCTCTTTCCCTTGAGACACCCATCGGGGATGACGACGGACGCCTCCAGGATCTTATTCCGAACGAGGATTCCGAGTTGGCCACCGAGATCTTTATCGAGAGCCTCGACCTCTCCAAACAAGCACAGAAGTTGTTATCAACGCTGACACCGAGGGAGGAAAAGATCCTGAGGATGAGGTTCGGAATTGGGGAAAAGACGGATTATACGCTGGAGGAAGTCGGAAAGCAGTTCGGCATCTCCAGGGAAAGGGTACGCCAGATTGAAGAGAGAGCCCTCAGAAAGCTTAGACACCCCTTGAAAAACAGGGAATTTCGGCAGCTAGCCGACTGAATTGTTCTCCACCGCCTAATGCCTAACGAAGTTAGACGTCCTCAGCGAGAGGGGTGGAGAGGTATCTTTCTCCGCAGCTGGGGATAACGACAACCAGTAACTTCCCGTTATTTTCCGCTCTCTTGGCTACTTCTAAGGCCGCCCAGGCCGCTGCTCCTGAAGAGATACCCCCGAGAATTCCTTCTTCCTTGGCCAGTCTCTTAGCCATCGTGAAGGCATCATCATTGGATACGGTTACCACCTCGTCGATCATCTCCGTGTTGAGGATATCGGGAACGAATCCCGCCCCAATCCCCTGAATCTTATGGGGCCCCGGTTTTCCTCCCGATAGAATTGGGGAATCAGCCGGCTCAACAGCTACGGCCTTAAAGGTGGGTTTTTTCGGCTTGATCACCTCGGCCACCCCCGTTATGGTTCCGCCCGTTCCCACACCTGCAACGAGTATGTCCACCTGCCCATCAGTATCGTTCCATATTTCAAATGCTGTCGTTTCCCGATGAACTTGTGGGTTTGCCAGGTTTTTAAATTGCTGGGGCATGACCGCCTTGGGAACTTGAGCCACGAGCTCCTCGGCTTTCTTGATCGCCCCCGGCATCCCCTCAGGGCCAGGGGTCAAGATAAGTTCGGCTCCCAGTATTTTGAGCAGTTTCCGCCGCTCTATGCTCATCGTCTCCGGCATCGTCAAAATACACCGATACCCTTTCGCGGCACACACGAACGCCAGGGCAATCCCCGTGTTGCCGCTCGTTGGCTCAATAATTACCGTCTCCTCCCCGATCAAGCCATCCCTTTCTCCAGCTTCAATCATGCTTATACCGATTCGGTCTTTGACGCTGGACAAGGGGTTGAAGAATTCGAGTTTGGCCAAAATGGTCGCATCGATTCCCCCAACAACCCTGTTGAGCTTGACCAGAGGAGTATTTCCAATGGTCTTCGTGATATCCGAGAAGATTCTTCCCATTTGACCTACCTCCTGGAATAGTATTTATTTGCTTTCGCTTCTCAAAATTTCATCGTACACAGGGAATACATACCCTTCGCCCGTCGATCTCTCGGAGGAGGTCTATTCTGGTCGGCTCTCCGCAGAGATCACAGGTTCCAGATTTGCTAACCCTGGCCTTTGGGGGGATACCCAGAGAAATTTCTTCAACTTTGAAGAGCGACCTGGCGTCGGCCTCGAGGACCTTTTGGGCCCGCTTTCTCTGCCGCGCTCGAAAACGTTGCATTTCTTCTGGCGATGCTTCACCGTTCTGCACCTTTTCGGCCAGGGAAAGGTGCTCCGGGTCAGCCTCAACCGCATCAGGCAGGAGGCACACACGAACGGCTTTTCCTCGCTTTCTGTCTGCAAGGATAAAGGCGTGTTTTCCAAAGTCATTAAAAATGAAGTTTCCCTTGCCAAAGGTGCATCCCGTCATCGCCTGAATCGCATCGGCGCCACAGGCATCATTTTCCACAATGGCCAGTAATTCCTCATCCCCTGCCCTCCGAGCGCCCAGCCGTTCCATAAGAACTCGAGCCGCCTGAAAACCAATGGCGAGCCCGGGGCAGATGTGTCCGTGAAAGGCAACACATTTTTCAAAGCCCTCGGGAAAAAACCTCGCCGCTTGGTCCATGGAATACCCTTCCCGCTAGTAACACTAACATAATAATAAGTACTACTTCAATGGAAGGGATGGGTTAGAGGTGTGCACGATAGTATGCGAAAAAGTGAGTTGTCAAAGCGGAGGGAAATTGGGGACGAAAGGGTTTTGGAGCCGGCGAGAGGAATTGAACCTCCGACCAACTGATTACGAATCAAAAGCAAAAGGACCAGCCCTTCCCCCTTTTGGTGCTAACTGGTTATGATTGTTTGGGATTTTATGGTTTGAAAGGTATTCACAATTCAATTTGGTACTGTCTCTATGGTTGTTTACTATACAAGAACTATACAGTGAGATACTATGGGGGCCCGAGGGTCTAAACAGAGTAAAACGTTTTTTCGGAAAAGGAAGTCATCCAAGGAGGAATTTCGGGGGGTGCATGAATCCTGATGCCACCTCAAGGAATGGCTGTCAAAACAACAGTAATATTATCATGTCCGCCGGCAGCCTTGGCCATCTCAATCAGCTTTTCTGTTTTCTGGTTAATATCGATATCGCAAAGAAGGATTTCCGATATTTGATCATCCCCAACCATATCTGTTAAGCCATCTGAACAGAGGAGGAACAAATCCCCCGAGGCGGTTCTACCTCTGAGTACGTCAAGGGCAAGCTCTTTTGTTAAGCCTACGGCACGCAGGATGACATTGCGCAGCGGATGATGCCTTACATTTTCCGAGGAGATTAAACCCTCATTGACCTGCTGCTGAACGAGAGTATGATCTTCTGTGAGTTGCTCTAGCTGCCCCCTCCTGAATCGGTATGTTCGGCTGTCCCCTATATGGCCAAGAATAAAACCCCCATCATAGAATGCCAAAAGTTCGGCTGTACAGCCCATTCCCTCGTGACTCGGCTTCTCGATCACATGCTCCAGGATCTTTTCATTTGCAGAGCTAAAGGCCCTTTGAACCCGATACAGAATTTCCTTCTCGGACCGATTGGTGTTCCTGGAAAAAATCTCTAGAGTTGTTTCAGCAAAAATTCTACTGGCGAATTCACCAGCCGCAGCACCACCCATACCATCTGCTGCAAGGCAGAAATCGAGCTCAGGGCTTATGACGAATGTATCCTCATTACGTTCGCGTTGAAGACCGATATCTGTCATCCCAGAAAAGACCTTCTGGGGCATGTCGAATTCCTTCGGCTAGAATCTATTTCGTATCTGAGGGCTTGCCACCCTCCTTGAAATTCTTCTTCATAAAATCTGCAAGATCGGAAGCGTCGAACGTTATCTTAAGTTCCTTCTTAAGGGCCGTCAGATCAGCATATACAGCTGAAGCACTCTGGTACCTTAAATTCTTTTTCTTCTCTAAGCATTTCATCACAATGCGGTTTAGTTCTTTCGGAACCTGAGGCATTGCGTTCATCAAGGGATCAATTTCCATCTTCGGAATCGCCCGGATAGCCTCGATATCGCTGCTAAACCGATAAACCCTCTTCCCGGTAAGCGTTTCATAAAAGACCAATCCCAAGGCATAAATGTCAGCTTCACGATCAACGGGTTCCCCCAATGCCTGTTCTGGGGACAAGTAGGCCAGCTTACCCTTGATCACACCAGCCTGGGTTAAACTCGGCTCGGACCTTGCCTTGGAAATGCCAAAATCACTTATTTTCACCTCACCACGATAAGAAATGAGCAGGTTCTGCGGGCTAATGTCTCGGTGGACAATATTTAAGGGATCTCCAGTGTTGTCATCCCGCTTGGTATGAGAGTAATCCAAGCCTTTGCAGCACTCTGAAATAATGAAAATAGCATGCTCGACAGGCAGACCTTGTTTGAGAGTTGAGAGGATTTCTCCCAAATTCTCCCCATCGATATATTCCATTGCAATAAAATAAACGTTTTCAATTTTCCCGTAATCGAAGATTTGGACAATATTGGGGTGCTGCAATACGGCAGCCACCCGGGCCTCCCGGGTGAACATTTTGACAAATTCCGGATTCTCTACAAGGTGCGGTAGTATCCGCTTAACAGCTACTTTTCTTCGAAAACCATCCTCCCGTGCATAATCTGCCAGAAACAGTTCCGCCATTCCTCCCCGTGCAACCTTGCGACGCAGAAAGTAAGGGCCCATTCGCTTCATGCTTTCGATATCCTGTCTAACCTTCAAGGACCTGGCCCTAGCAGTACGATCCAACCAAAACAGAACGATACCCAGGAGGACGATCGTCAACAGTACCCCGGATACGTATGTGAATTTCAGTCGATTTAACGTTCGACTGAGATGCGTAGCTGATAGAGCGATGTAGACCTTTCCGATCTCTACACGTGAAAAAGCGATACTCCTGGAAAAAGCGATAACCTTGGTTTTGTCAGGCGAAAGTCCCGCTGTTATCGTGGTTCCGTCAATCCAATCGATCAGTTTCCCATCTCGCAATGGCTCAAACTTTTGATTTATCATCTCGGTGTCGGTGTGAGTTAGTATGGTGTTTTTATGATCCATTATTGCAGCGAATTTCAGGTCCTTTATATCCCTCAATTCTTTGATTGCTACATTGAGTGCTAGGGCGTCCTTTTCTAACACGAAGGGAGCGCTTTTCGTTGCAAGACTTACGGTAGTCGACAATCCCTGCTGATAGAGTGCATCATTGACGCTCTTCGTAGCGAAGTTATAAATAAAATAGCCGGCCGCGTTCGCCGCAAGCCAGACCGCCAGAGAAATCACGAACCCCTTGCGGTTGTGAACGAAGATTTTTAGTTTCGATATACTCTTCATGATTTTCGTGAACCTAATGAAGGTGTTCGTTGAGAATTCCTTCACTTTTACCAATGTCATGGTGCCAATTTCGCTGACAGACATAGAACATTTCCCCCCTATAAGATCTTAGAGAGCCAGTTTTCTTATGATCTCGGTGCAGCGCGAAATGACCCGGCGTTTAATCCATGAGAGATCTTTTCTTTCGGCGAGTTGGGACAGATTGATACCTTTAGAGTCCGCAGGTTCACCATCATCCGGCTCATACTTTGGCGCCTCGATTATCAAAAGTCTATCAAGCTTTGGACGACTGAATACCCTATTAGAGAACGGCTTCTGCGTGCCGCATAAGGGACAGGTGACACGAGGTTTCTCCGGAATTGAAGCCATTACGAGATCCGTGCGCTTGAAATCCTTGAACTTCACCAGTACCGACCTGATACTTCGGAAATATAAGATGGAAATTACAGACAATAAAATCAAGCCGCTTGAAACAGCTACGATTATAAATCGATTTCTGAGCCCAAGCCCCTCGGTGGCTGATAGGCCAACGAAAAATTCTCCTATTTTCGTTCCTCCATAGGTTATTTCTGATGCAAAGTTGAGAATTTTTTGATAGTTCTTAAATTCACCTTCCCAAATCGATACGTTTTCGATAGAACGCTGCGCTCCGGTCATCTCAGGTAGGAGACGTCCAACACCCGTGAAAGCTACAACTTTTTTTCGATGATCGACGACCGATGCATAAATGACATCCGACCCTTTGGTGGCATCGAGCAGCAAAGTATGTATTTTTTGAACATCGTTTTCTAAAAGGGCCAGGCTGACAAGTTTAGACGATTTAAGAGTGATTTCGATTCCTGATTCTCTTATCTTGTCTTTAATCCGATCCATCCGGATAGCAATGATTGAGTAAGCGATAACCATTACTATCAACCAGACGACCAAGGTAAGAATCGAAGGGCGGGTGCTCAAATATGTCCAGTATCGCTGAATAGGATCCATTTGGAAGCTCTCCCCTGAGATTATGAGATCATGATCTCGTTGTGTTTGCCGGTTGCATGGATGCGGGTAGATCTATCTGGAAAGTTACGCC
>JABAOF010004023.1_pt6 | contig 15558 bp, 16 predicted proteins | sample 7062171 | NCBI WGS metagenome assembly JABAOF01 (sample SAMN14538628, study PRJNA623070) | marine sediment metagenome | biome: marine biome [ENVO:00000428]; feature: marine pelagic biome [ENVO:01000023]; material: deep marine sediment [ENVO:00002113] | place: India: Gulf of Khambhat ...
ACGATTTTGCAGCCACCTTTCATCGGTGGAAGAGGGACAGAGGAAAGCTGGTTGAAATCATGCGTCCCCTTTATTACGCCCGTGTCGCCTCTTTCATCAACAGGACAAAGGAGATGAGCACCATACAAGCAGAGAAGGTTATCGAGGAACAAGCCCTTACTTTTGAAACAATGAAGCCTTACCTGCTGAAGATTTGGGAGAAAAAACAGGATTCTTAAAATACGGGAACAACCGATGAGAAGATTAAATGTATTATTCGCCTCCTCAGAAGTGACCCCTTTTGCTAAGACAGGAGGTTTGGCCGATGTCTCAGCCGCATTACCTGAAGAGATGGCCTCCTTGGGTCATCAGGTCCGAGTGGTTATGCCTCTTTATCGTTCGGTGAAGGAGGGGAATTTCAACTTGAAGGAGGCAGGAACTATAGAAATTCCTTTTGGAAACAGAGTTATACAGGATAAATTTTTTTTCGTGGAGAGGAAACCCAATTTTCTGTTCTGTTTCATCGAGCATGATGAATTTTTTGACCGCAGGGATTTATACGGGACGTCTAAAGGAGATTATCCTGATAATGCAGATAGATTCATTTTTTTTAGCCGGGGTATTCTCCATTTAGCTAAAATGATTGAGTTCCAACCAGATATTGTCCACTGCAACGATTGGCAGACAGGCTTGATCCCAGTTTACCTGAGAACCTTGTACAAGGATGACCGGTTTTTCCTGAACACAAAGACTATTTTTACCATCCACAATCTCGCTTACCAGGGCCTCTTTCCCAATGATTACATTGCTGCAAGCGGGTTGCCTTCAGATGTATTCTCGATAGACGGGATTGAGTATTACGGCAAGATGAACTTCATGAAAGGAGGTATCGTATTCTCCGACATCATTACCACAGTGAGCGAAAAATACGCTGAGGAGATCAGGACTCCAGAATATGGCTATGGGTTGGATGGGGTTCTTCAGAGTCGGAGCTCAAATTTGTATGGAATTTTGAACGGAGTCGATTATGGTGTTTGGTCTCCTGAGACCGACCCCCATATCGCCACCAACTATGGTATTAATGACTTATCAGGAAAAGAGAGGTGCAAAGAAGATTTGAGGCAAACTTTCGAATTAGAAGGCTCACACGATGATCCCATCATCGGAATGATATCACGGCTCGCCGATCAGAAAGGATTTGATATTCTGGCTGAAGCTGCAGATGAATTGTTAAAGATGGACTTGTCTTTGGTATTGTTGGGAACAGGGGATAAGAAATACGAAGACCTTTTCGCTGAACTGGGGAAAAAACACAAGGGCCGTTTTGGTCTTAAAATCGCCTTTGATAATGTTCTCGCCCATAAGATTGAAGCAGGATCGGATATGTTCCTCATGCCTTCTCGTTACGAACCCTGTGGGCTGAATCAGATGTACAGCCTTAAGTACGGAACCATTCCTGTTGTTAGAGCTACGGGAGGATTAGACGATACCATAAAAGAGTTTAATCCCAGGACAGGGGAAGGAAATGGTTTCAAATTTGCTGAGTACTCATCAAAGGCCATGAAAGGAAAAGTCGGGAAGGCCCTGATGGTCTATCGTGATAGAGATCTCTGGTTAAAATTGATGAGAAATGCAATGGCAGAAGACTTTTCCTGGGAAAAATCTTCTCTCAAGTACCAAGAAATATACAATCAGATTCTCAACAGAATCTAAGTAATTCTTTTTATTATATTAATAACTGAAAATTTTTTTCTGGTGCCATTCTCAAGCATTAGAATTCATTCCAGTCATGGACTCTTTAAGTCACAAAAAAGAAATAATGAGTAAAAGAGGGAGCGGTATTCTTCTCCATGTCACATCGCTTCCATCACCATATGGTATTGGAGATTTCGGGTCAGGTGCTTTTGAGTTTGTTGATTTTCTTGCCCACACTAAACAGAGTTATTGGCAGATTCTTCCCCTGAACGCTATAAATTCAGCTTATGATATTTCCCCATACCACACAGTTTCTGCTTTTGCCTGTAATGTTTACCTTATCAGCCCAGAAGTCATGATTCAGGATGATTTGCTGGATGAAAATGATTTGGAGCCTCGACCAGACTTTTCCCTGGGAAGAGTCGATTATGAATCTGTTATAGATTACAAAAATAGGCTGTTTCAAAAAGCCTTCGGACATTTTAAGAAGAGAAAAACCAAGAATGATAAATTTGAAAAATTCTGTACGGAACATTCTTCTTGGTTAGAAGATTTTGCTCTTTTCATGGCGCTCAAGAGATCTTTTCGGGGAAAAGTCTGGAGTGAGTGGCCGGTTAAGATAAAAAACAGGGATCCTGAAGCTATACAATCCGCTAAAAAGAAACTCCATGATAAAATCGAGATGGAAAAGTTCCTTCAGTTTATCTTTGATAAACAGTGGCGAAGGCTTAAACACTACTGCCGTAAGAAAAAGATTCAAATCATCGGAGATATGCCCATCTATGTAGACTACGATAGTGTAAGCTGCTGGACGCATCCGGAAATATTCAAGCTTGATAAAAAAAGGAGACCTCTTGCAGTAGCCGGAGTCCCTCCTGATTACTTCAGCAGAACCGGGCAGCTCTGGGGAAATCCTGTTTACAGGTGGGATGTGCTGAAGGAAAAAAAATATGACTGGTGGATTCGCCGGATAGAACGCAGCCTGAAGCTCTATGATATCATCAGAATCGATCACTTCCGTGGTTTTGTCGGATATTGGGAAGTCCCCGCTGCACGGAAAACAGCAATCAGAGGAAAGTGGAAAAAGGCTCCAGCTTACGACTTTTTCAATCATCTGAAAAAGAATTTCCATCGATTGCCCATCATAGCTGAGGATTTAGGATTCATAACTCCAAAGGTGAGAGATGTGATGAATCATTTTGGTATCCCAGGGATGAAAGTGCTTCTTTTTGCCTTTGGCAGGGATGATCCTAACCATCCTTACCTTCCTCATAATTATGAGAAAAACTGTGTGGTGTATACTGGCACCCACGACAACAACACGGTGAGAGGCTGGTTTGAGAGCGAGGTTAAATCCAGGGAAAAGAAGAGAGTTTTTCGCTACCTAGACCTAGAGGTTAAAAAGCAAGAGATACATTGGAAATTCGTTAAATTGGCTATGATGTCTAGGGCAAACACAGCCATTATTCCTATGCAGGATATCCTTGGCCTGGGGGGAGGGGCGAGGATGAATCTGCCGGCGACAAAAAAGGGCAATTGGAAATGGCGGCTTTTACCTGAGCAGGTGACATCACCCCTGGTTGAGAAGCTGTTAGAGATTACAGAAATCAGTGGAAGAGCCAAAAAGCTTAAGTAGCAGCCTTAGCCAGGTCAATCCGTCTTCATCTCCCGCAAATATTGAGCCGCAGTTTCAGGGACGCTCGGGTTTATGTAAAATCCACTTCCCCATTCAAAACCTGCTATTCTGACCAGGCGCGGGATAATCTCTAGATGCCAGTGATAATCATATTTCAGGGTCACCCATTGGTCGGCTAACTTCGGCTGGGCTTCCGTATTGGGAGACGTGTTCAGGACATAATTGTACGGAGGATCATGGAGTACGGTCTTCAAGCGGACAAGGATGTCTTTCAGGAAAGGAGAAAATTTTTCTAGCTCTTCGTCAGCAACAGATGTGTAACTGTAGTTGTGATCTACTGGAGCGATAAAAACCTCGAACGGAAAACGTGGGGCATAAGGAGTAAAGGCAATAAATCCATTCTCCAATGAGATGACCCGGTTCTGAGTTTCCATTTCCTGCTGGATGATATCACATATCAAGCATCGCTCTTTTTTTTCATAGTGACTTTTGGCGGATTCGAGCTTAATGCGGACGTTGCGTGGAACGATCGGAGTGGCAATCAACTGGGAATGATGATGAGCCAAGGATGCACCGGCTCTTTTCCCATGGTTTTTGAAGACCAGCGCATATTTGAACCGGGGATCTTTGAAAAGGTCTCTGATCCTTTCCCGATAGGCCAGGAGGATCCATTTGATGTGTTCTGGAGGAAGGTCAGCGATGGTTAAATCATGCCCGGGAGTTTCGATGATAACCTCATGAGCCCCCGTTCCTTCAATCATATCGTAGTAACCAACTCCGATTCTTTTTCCTTCGGGTCCGATATTTAAAGCCGGGTATTTGTTGGGAACGACTCTGACTGTCCAGCCAGGAGAGTTAGGAGAGGTGTTCGGATCTCTTTTGGCCCATATCTCTGGTGGAGTGGATGACTCATGTCCCTCGCAGAAAGGACAGATTCTGACATGGTTGTATTTAGTCTTATCTTGCAGATCCGAAGGTCTTGCTGCTCTTTCTGTGGCTATGATAACCCAGCGGTTCTGTAAAGGGTCGTACCTGAGTTCTGGCATCTATCTCTCCTTTTAAGTTATATTACTGTTCCAGGGGAAAGGACGACATTTTTCGGAATGACTATAATCCCATCCCGAATGACATAGTGTTCCGAAGTTTCGTCATTAACTCCCCGGGCATTGATCAGCTTAACTCTATTTCCTATGCGGGCATTCTTGTCGATGATGGCTTTGCGGATCTCGCAGCCGCTTCCTATTCCTACATGGGGTAGGTCCTGTTTTTCATTTCGGGCCATCTCTTCACTTGACTCAAAGAAGTCAGCCCCCATCAGGATCGAACGCTCTATAACTGAGTTTTCTCTAATGAAGGACCGTATCCCGACTATGGAATGGATGATCTTCGAACGGTTGATTATACTGCCCTCACACAAGATGGAATATTCAATTTCTGAGGATAAAATCTTGGATCCGGGAAGAAAACGAGCACGGCTGAAAATAAGCTTGTCTTCATCGTAGAAATTGAATTTGGGTAAAGGATTCGTTAAATCAAGGTGGACTTCGTAAAAACTCTGTATAGTCCCGATATCTTCCCAATATCCATCGAAGAGGTAGGCATGGACTTTCTTCTGTTTGATGGCATACGGAATGACATCCCTGCCGAAATCTTTAAAATCGGTTTTTTCAAGCAGCTCTCTGAGGATATCCCAGTTAAACAGATAAATCCCCATGGAAGCAAGATGCGTCCTTCCAGCGGCATCTATCTGAAACTGATGGAAGAACTCTTCGGGAACTCTCGTGCTCTCGAGCTGAGTCGGTTCCTTGGGCTTTTCGTAAAAAGCTGTTATTCGAGCGTTCTTGTCGATTTGCATCACGCCGTAGTCAGAGGCTTGATCATACTCGACAGGATTGACAGCGATGGTGATATCTGCTCCTTTCTCCAGATGAAAACCAATAAATTGACGGTAGTCCATCCTGTAAATATGATCACCAGAAAGAATGAGCACGAGATCCCCTTCTGTCCGGAAAAATCTCAGATTTTGCCTAACCGCATCGGCTGTTCCTTGATACCAGTCAGGACTTTCGAGCGTCTGCTGGGCTGAGAGAATGGTTATGTAATCTTTGGAGAATTTATCAAAACTGTAGGTCAAGAAGATATGACGATGCAGGGATTCACTGCTGTACTGAGTCAGGATGAAAATCCTCCTCAAACCAGAATGAATACAATTGCTTAAAGGAATATCGATGAGACGGAACCGGCCAGCAATAGGAACCGCGGGTTTACTCCGTTTTTTTGTTAACGGATACAGCCGCTTGCCTTGACCGCCAGCCAGGATGATCGTGACGACTTTTGCCAATATATTCTGCCTTCTCACGCTCGTTTGAGTGTAGAGAAGAATTTAATGGAAATGCGGGGAAATGTAAAGGATAAAAAACTGGATAGCTTAGGAGGAGATTTGTTCGCGGGATGATCAGTGTCAATAAGTGGGATATTTTCTTAGCTGTTTTCCTCTTCTACCACGGCCTGTAATTTTTCCAAGAATTCAGGAATAGCAGATGTCACGCGGTTCCAGTTGGGGATGAGTGGGGAGTAGAGCGGATTTTCCAGGAATTCCTTGCCTGCGATTTGGATGGCGTTGGTGAAAGCCTCTACCATCCTTGTTTCCTCATGGCGGTCAAAAAAGAGTCCGTTAATCGCAGCATCATCATGATAGCGCTTGATGGTATCTTGGGCAGTACGAAGGTAATTGACCACCAATGTGTTAAATAGACTTTCGCTTAAAGGAGCGCCCTCGATGGCAAGATTCCTGAAGATAGCCTTGGCAATATCAATGGACATTTTCATGAGACCAGTCTCAGGATCTTCTGCTGATAGAGGCTGATGTTTGTGCTCGTAGGTTTCACAGAGTTCTACCTGGCAAATTCTCTTTAATGAACAATTGCGATAGACTTCAGACAGTGTTTCCACTTCAATTCCCCAATCCCCAGGAATGCGGTTAATTCGGGCGAGGTCAGCGCTCATAGAGAATTCTCCAGCCAGCGGATAGCGAAAACTATCCAGGTAAACGATCAGGGGGAGAGGACCGAGGAGTTTTTCTAGGCTCCTGATAATAGGTGTGACAAAAAGACGAGTGACCCTTCCGTGCATGCGATCTGTGACTCGAGCATAGTAACCCTTACAGAATACATAATCTATATTTGGTGAGGCCACAGGATAACATAGTCTCCCAAGGAGCTCTCGGGAATAATTGACTATGTCACAATCATGGAGAGCAATGACCTTACTCTCTTCTCGAGCTNNGCCCCAAAAGCTCGCGTGTGTAGTTGGTGATATCGCAGTCGTGGAGTGCAATCGCCTTGCTTTCGTTGCGGGACAGGATATAGCCATAGGCTGTCCAACAGGAACGACCTTTTCCATCCTCTCCCACATAAAGGCCGTTTTCTTCTAGTAATTTATAGAGCTTTCCTATGCCTGGACCGGTGTTCCAGATGATACGCGTTCTTTGAGGAAATGAAGAAAAGAATTCTTTTGCCTTAATAAACTGTTCTTGTTTAGTCCTCCCCATAGTGACAATTATCTCATTGAGATATGGCACTTTTTTTATCTCTTCTACTATCTGCTTGATGGCAGGGGCTTCTAATTCTGAGTAAGTAGAGGGAAGCACCAAGGCAATAGGCCGATGGCGATTGAATTCCGTCAATTCGCGATCCATCCGATCGAGGTCAGCTTTGCCAAGTCGATGAAAAGTAGCTACGACACCAGTTTGATAAAAATCAGCCATTTTGCCCTCCTTTTTGGGGGAGATTTTGTTATTATGATAGCCTGTTTAAGATTTTCAAGATAGCCTCGCACCAGCCTTGAGGTCCGATGCCCGGGGCAAGGATTAAGTTATCAAGATTAATGGAAGGATCATAGATTCCATCCGGCTTTTGCACCAAGACTGGATAATCGACCATCTTCAACATCGGCAGGTCATTCTGGCTGTCCCCAAGAGCGATTGTTTTCAAAAGTTCAGATTTTTTCCTGTAGATATCTCTCAGCAGCATGACCGCTTTTCCTTTGTCATTATTACCCATGAGATGGTAAAAACGCCCTCCTCTGGTAATGTGAAGGTTAGAACGGCTTGCCATTTCTTGTATGTCTTCGATAGCTGTTCCCTCATTCAGGATAAAGGGCTCATCATATTCTCTTATTTTCGCCAAACTGGCTTGTTTTAAAGAAAAGTTGCAAAGATCCGACACTTCCTGGGGGAAAAGATCACCAAAACCCTTGATATCTTTTGGGATGTGTTCTTTTATCTGATTAAAGGCTACTCGAATTTCTTTGTAGGGGGTCCCCAGTTCGATAATAAAATATTCAGGATCTTCTTTCGTGGATGAGAAAGGATGTGAGAAATAGCCTTTGGGGATAAAAACAGCGCCACCATTTTCCGAAATGAACGGATCCGCATTGTTTAGTTCCAACCGTACGTTTTCGATTTCAGCTCGGGTCTTGCTGGTACAGATAATGAGGGGGATATCCTTTTCTATTAATGCATTCAAGGCAGGAACAGCTGCCTCAAAAGAATATGTCTGATGGTCAAGAAGGGTTCCATCTAAATCAGTGAAGATCAGAAGTTTTGGGTTTCTATTCATCACAGATTAAAATATCCATTTCAGAATTTTAATCTCCTGGAAGACTTCCTCGGCTTTTATTGATTTTAAATCACCAGGATTATTTTTTCAAATGGTTCTTTGGACACATTTTCTTATCCACATGAAAGTGATCACTTTAAGACTCATTTTTTACGTTTTGAAGTGATTCCGTTTTAGTTGAAGTCCTTCTTTCCATATGCTATAAGCTTTAACAAAGGGCCTTTTTATAAGGCAAAAAGAAGTAGAGATGCAGTCTTTAAAGCTTCATTTCTTTTCTTGACGAAGATAAACTTAGGGATGCTTAGAAAATAGAATCTTTTGGAGGGAAAACAAATGAGCAGCTTATATTTTATCTTTCCGACCCTCCTTGCGGTCTTGATCTCTTTCCTCTTTGTGAGAGCAGCTGCTATTGCTTTGATGATGACCGGCTTAGAAAAGAGTAAGGCTAGATTTCAGGCCTTATCAGCGTTCTCGGGAACTGGATTCACGACCAAAGAAGCAGAACTGGTGATCAACCATCCTGTTCGGCGGAAAATCGTTACCTGGCTGATGATCATGGGGAATGCCGGGATTGTTGCGGTCATCGTCACCGCCACATCCTCTCTGGCCACGAGCCGCGGGTATCAACTTCCGATTAATGTTTTGGTGCTCATTGTCGGGATATTCATCATCTACAAGCTGGCCACCTATCGGCGCTTTCTCAAGAGATGGGAAGGATTTATCGAGAGGAAGCTCATAAAATCGCCCACGTTTGAAGAAGCTGCCACAGAGGACCTCCTTCATTTCCTTGAGGGTTATGGTCTGGTGAAAAAAATCATCAGCGAAAAATCGCCGCTGATCGGACATTCTCTATCCGAGGCGAGGTTAACCGAGAAGGGAGTTTTGGTCTTAGGCGTAGAAAGAGCCAAGAGTTGGATCCCGATCCCTAAAGCGAATGAGATAATCGAGAAGGATGACAGGCTTATCGTGTATGGACCTCATGCTGTCCTGAAAGAACTTTTAAAGGTGCCGACTGGTCTTGCCAATAATGAACCAAACGCATGAAATATGAATAGAAAGAATCGACAGTTCTAGATTTGACGTTTCTTCTTTTGTGCGTTTGACAGGGAGGTGAAAATGAGTAAGGTAAGCAAACTCATCAGGAGAAGGGAAACGAAGATCGGACTTCCTCCTGGAACAGCAGTGTTTGTGGGAGAGCAAAAGACCGAAAAGGTGAAAATTTCCTACCTCGACTATGATGAGGCTCGGGTTCAGGGGAAAAAGGTCGAATCGGTGGAAGAATGTTTTCCTTTTAAAGAGACTCCAACCGTGACTTGGATAAACATGGACGGGATTCATGAGGTGGAGATCATCCAGAAGATTGGTAAGCACTTTGATCTGCATCCGCTCATTCTAGAGGATATCCTAAACACCCACCAGAGGCCAAAGATGGAGGAATTCGAGCACTACTTATACATCGTTATAAGGATGCTGTATTACGACGAAGAAGAAAATGATATTAAGGGAGAACAGGTCAGTCTGATAGTAGGCGAAAATTATGTTATCTCACTTCAGGAAAGAGAAGGGGATATATTTGAACCCATAAGGGATAGAATCAGGAACGGAAAGGGCCGCATCAGAAGGATGGGGGCTGATTACCTTGCTTATGCTCTGTTAGATGCCATTGTGGATAACTATTTTATCATTCTGGAAAAGATCGGAGAGCGATTAGAGGAGCTTGAAGATAAAGTGGTGAGTGATCCAAAGCCTGAAACCTTGCAAGAAATTCATACCCTAAAAAGAGAGATGATCTTTCTGCGCAAGTCTGTCTGGCCATTAAGAGAGGTCATCAATAACTTAGAAAGAGGGGAATCTTCACTCATCCAGGAAAAGACCCAGATATACCTCAGAGATGTCTATGATCATACCATTCAAGTGATAGATACGGTCGAGACCTACAGGGATATGCTCTCAGGAATGCATGATACGTATCTATCCAGTGTCAGCAACAGGATGAACGAGATCATGAAGGTGCTGACGATCATCGCGACAATCTTTATTCCCTTAACCTTCATCGCCGGAATCTATGGTATGAATTTTAAATTCATGCCGGAGCTGGAATGGCGTTGGGCCTATTTTTTAGTGTGGGGTGTTATCCTCGTCGTCGCCGTTGTGATGGTGATTTTCTTCAGAAGAAGAAGATGGCTTTAGAAAAATTTCTGTTGATTGATATCTTCCAGGCAAGTCTGAAAGAATGATTCAGATGAATATAAAGACCATCCTTATTTTGATAATTGTTTTATTGGCTTTGTTCATATTCCTCCAAAACACCCAAATCGTCAGCCTCCAACTACTTTTTTGGAAAATCAGCATGTCCCGGATTATTTTTATGTCCTTTCTTATCGTTGTTGGATTTGCGCTTGGAATTCTGGCTGGAGGGTTATTGAGAAAACGCTTTTAGGCACTTAGAAATAGTCTTATTTTTGGATTAAGTATTATCCAGAGGAAGATACTATCCCTGATACGAATCATGAATATCTAAGCAGGTCAGAATACTCTATTGCCTAGACAAATGATCAATCAAGTGGCAAAAATTATATTAGGGTTAATTTTCGTTTTTACCTTGTGCATATTTCCTATATTATATCCACAAGAGACGGAATATGTACCTCAGATAGAAATTCTAGATTCCTTAAGCCCGGAATTGAAAGAGGCCATATCGCGTTTTCGTTTAAAAGAAATAAATCCTCATTTGTTTTCTGTTCGACCCTATTTCAAAACATTTACACTCGTGAGAGAAAAAAAACATTATTTATACGCAGGATTTCAAGTTGTGGCCATCAATTTAGTAGTATGGACGTACGATGTCAGCGTATTAAAAGCAGGTTGGGCGAGGATTTCTTTGCAGTCAATCTTGAATAACTTCAAATATGGCTTCGAGTGGGATGATAATAGTTTCAAGACCAATCAGAATGAGCATCCCTTCCATGGAGCCATGTATTTTTCTTCGGCAAGGAGCAGTGGATTAGATTTCTGGGAATCCATGATTTATCCTTTTGTAGGGAGCTTCATGTGGGAATTTGTTATGGAAACGAATCGACCCTCAGCGAATGATTTTATCATGACACCTCTTGGGGGATCACTTTAGGCGAGGTATTATTTCGAGTTGCAGATCTGATAAATGATAGGGATTCTTTCGGATTTCAAAAAATAATTCAGCGTTCAATCATCTTTATTATCAATCCAGCTTACGGTTTTAATTTAATCACAAGAAAAGGATTCAAAAAGAGAACTCCTTATGAACAACATCATTATGATTTCAATCTTGCTTTGGGATCATACAATCCTGTTTTTAATCGAGCCATGGTTGCCGTTGTCGCTAATTTAGAATACAAAGATGCTTCATTGAAAGTCGACTCTGACATATATCCATATTCTTGGTTTTCTCTTCATCTTAAACTTGGATTCAATAACATCACACCTTATGATAAGGAAATTCTTACAACTGGAATACTGGTGGGGAAAAGAGGAAAACACAGCTTGATGGGGATTTTTGGGATATTTGACTATATTGATAATAATCTCTCAGAGAAGATGTCTGCAGTAGGATTTGGGCCGGGCTTAAGAACCGAGTACAGATCTAAATCGAATATGTTCATTCACACGGCTGGCGTTTTATCAGTTATAGTTGGAGGATCAGCCTCATCCCTCGATTTCTACTATAGCCATCAATTGGCATCGACAAGATATCCATATTCTTTCGGACCAGGAGCGAAAGGTGAGATTGATTTAGAGATTGGCAGGAAAGGTCTTGGCAGCGTTCAATCTGAATACGCCCAGTATTGGGTGCATTCCCTTCATACTCAAGCAGAACATTTTCTTTCTGTCCTTTCTTCCTACATCCATCTAGAGCTGTCAAAAGTATCTAAGATATCTTTTGGCTATGAGTATAATTTCAGGCATACTCTATTCCGGGGTACTGCTTATAGCAGCAGAAAAGGGTCAGCTATTGTCTTTTATACTCTAAAACTATAAATGCCAATTATTAAACACTGATTTAGAAATCTCATCTTTTTCTCTTGATGATGTAAATAGATAATTTTATTATTTTAAACAACGATATCTTTGAAGAGTCATGACAAACCGAAAATCCATTGGGTGAGATATGCGATTGGAACGGCCCCATTTTTTTCGCAGCCATAAGCACGATATTAGGCTCTATCCTATTTCTCAGGGATGATTCCGCTGTTGAAGAGAAAAGATATATTCTTAGAGATTCGTCAAGGGCTTCCCAGGGAGGGACCTGGAAGAAATAAGTATACGAGAAGGGCTTTCAGGTTGCTGCCTATTATGGATAAGCCTCGTATTTTGGATATCGGCTGTGGCCTAGGGGGGCAAACCATAGAACTGGCAAAGTTAAGCGGCAGTCAAGTCATTGGATTGGACATCCACCAACCTTATCTTGATGAGCTTCGGAAAAGATTGAAACAGAAGGGCTTAAAGATCGTGTCAAGGCAGCACGGGGGACGATGTTCGATCTTGGTTATCCAAATGAACATTTTGACATTATCTGGGCTGAAGGGGCCATTTACATCATCGGTTTTGAAAAGGGCCTCAAGGAATGGCGAAAGTTCATAAAATCTAATGGGTTTCCTCGTCGTCCATGAGATGTGCTGGCTCCAGCCGAATCCTCCGCAGGAAATCCATGATTATTGGATGTCCGTTTATCCTGGTATCATGACCATTCCCGAAAACCTTGAATCGACCCCCGACCGGGGCTATCAAGTCATCGGCCATTTTCCTCTGCCAGATGATGCCTGGTGGGTGGAATACTACGGCCCACTCGAGAAACGACTCGACAAACTCCGAGATAAATATAGCGACGATCCTAAGGCTTTGTCGGTGATTGATGAAGAGCAGCAAGAAATAGAGCTTTATCGAAAATATAACGCGTGGTATGGATCCGTATTTTATGTTATGCAAAAGGAATAATCAGAACTTTTAAATCTTAAAGAAAACCCTGCAGAAAAAAAATTTCATTTGTAATCAAGGTCTGCTATATATTTCGCATCTAATAGGATCGAAAAATGGTTGATTATCGATTCGTTTTTACTTCATAAGAAAAGACAGCCTCATCTTCGCTGGGTTCTACAACATAAAGCCAAATCCTACCATCGTTTAAAAAGTCGACAGCCATAAAGCCTTCGTGGAGGTGGGCGAATAGGGTGTTAACTTTGTGGCCGACTGAGCTTAACATTGATTTCGAGCCTGCACCGCTGACCAACATCAACTCCGCAGCATCGATGCCGTCCAAAACCTGCAGAGCATGTTCATGTCCCCCCGCATAAATAAGTGGCTTTTTTATCCTAAAAGCCTCCAGCAATTGGCTTCTCATGTTTTTGAACTCAGAGCTGTTATGGTCCTCGGGGTGTTTTATGACATTCCACCTTAAGATAGGATAAAGAGAGCCGATCACGGGAAGAGGTATCCAAAGCCATTTCACGGTCCGGGTCAGCGGAAAGAGATGATCCTGCCAACTGTAGAATCCCCCATGTATGCCGTGTGTATCCAATGGATAGTGAGCAACGAAGACGATATGACGGTTTTCTGCTGTTTTTAACAGCGTCTTGAGCGTTTCTAAGGAAGACTCGAGGTCAGCATGTGCACAATCTTTTCTCTGTATAACCTTTTTGTTCAGCCAGTGGCCAGAGTCGATGACGATGATTCGTAAGTTTTCGACATCGATCTTTGTCGGTCCCGGGCAGCCAGATGGAGGAAGAAAAGCATCATTTCTTTTCAATTCCTCGTTGATAAATTTTTCCTGCCGGATGATTCCTGGAAGGCCCTGATGCCAATCATGATTTCCAGGGATAAAAAAACCATTGGCTCCACTTCTTTTGATCACTTCGATTTGAGCCAGGAGCAGCCGTTCGGCCTCTGGCCGCTGGATGTCTCCCTCTTCCGGCAATCCATCAGGATAGATATTGTCCCCGAGGAATATGACCATGGTCTTATCTGGTTTTTTGTTTGCCCATTGTTCGAGTTTTAATAAAACCGGATCATCCTTCTCGGTTTCCCCTGCATCGCCTATCAGGAGCAGCCTGTACCTGAGATCACTTTCCTCGGCACTAAAGGTTCTGGGAAGACGTACATCGCTCCGATAATAGGGTTTGATATGGCTGCATCCAGTCAGAAGACTTAAGAGAAGCAGAAATGTCGATAATGAACCTATCAAGATTTGCATCTTTTTCTTTTTTGGAGAATTATGCATAGGATTTTTTCCTTGTTTCGATTCTATAAAGAATGAGCATGTCTTATCGGTTGAGCAATATTTTCCTCTTGGGTGGTTTCGTTGAATTTCCTATTTTAGCAGTAAATTTGTTTGTTTTGTACTTATTTAGGCTGTCAGTAAGCATCAGCAAACCGTGATATGATAATAGATAAAGTATGGATAGCTGTAATAAAGGCGAGGTCCTATCCGTCTTCGCCGAAGACACTCCCCACCCACCTCCATGCGGCTCAGATGGATAGGCCTCGCTTTTGAGGTCTCATCCAATAACACCTTAACCACGGATCTGGGGATACTCCCAGACCATCACAAGCTGAGGATTGATATAAGAATTTCGTTTGAAAAGTTGAAACATAAATTGTATTTTTAAATTCATTATTACAGGAGGTAGTCTTATGCAGCGCAGAATCTTCTTAGTCATCATTTTTTGCTTAGTTTTCATCACCTTGGCTATGGCTCAGCAGCCCGGTGAGATTAGCTATCATGATGAATCGGTCATTCCCGAGGACAAGAAGGGAGAGCGGATTCAATCGCTCATCGACACCTTCAATTCCCACGATCCAGAGAGAATCCGAAGATTCGTCGAAGAATCGTTCACGGAAAGATTCCAAAAACGGGCTTCGATGGATGAGCATCTCGATGTGTTTTTAAGAGAATACAGGTTAAGCGGGAACATTGCATTTCACAGCATTCGCACCTATGTACCAGAGAGAAAGAATGAGACGATTGTCATCCTCAAGGCCCAGAATTTTGATGACTGGCGTTCTTTTCTAATTAAGTTTGATGAGAAGAATGATTATCTTATAAGTGCCATTCAGTTCCTTCCTGCCCGCACACCGACGAACGTTGATGAGCCGGTTCTGAACGAAGAGCAATTCCTCCAGGAAATAAAAAATATCATCAATCGTCTGTGTAAACGAGATGTCTTCTCGGGGACTGTGCTTATCGCCAAAGGTAACCAGGTGCTCTTCTCTCATGCCTGCGGTGAAGCCAGCAAGCGCTTTCACGTCCTTAACAAAATCGATACAAAATTCAACCTCGGATCGATGAACAAGATGTTCACCGCCACGGCGGTTGCCCAGCTTGTCGAGAAAGGGGTGGTTTCCTTCCAAGACCCGATCAGCAAATATGTGGACGAATCCTGGCTTCCTCAGGTAATGAGCTCTAAGATCACGATCCATCATTTGCTGTCTCACACCTCTGGGTTGGGCAGTTATTTCAACGAAAAATTTATGAAAGGATCCCGGACCCAGTGGCGTTCGGTCGAAGATTTTAAGCCTTTGGTCAAGGGTGAACAGCTGGCCTTCGAACCAGGAAAAAGATTCCGGTACAGCAACACAGGCATACTGCTCTTGGGTGTG
>JABAOF010010329.1_pt2 | contig 15552 bp, 14 predicted proteins | sample 7062171 | NCBI WGS metagenome assembly JABAOF01 (sample SAMN14538628, study PRJNA623070) | marine sediment metagenome | biome: marine biome [ENVO:00000428]; feature: marine pelagic biome [ENVO:01000023]; material: deep marine sediment [ENVO:00002113] | place: India: Gulf of Khambhat ...
AAATCGTATGCCCCTTGCCCGTACGGGCGGATGGTTTTCGTCTGCCGTCCTCTTTCGGCAAACAAAAAAGCGACTTCATCTCCGTGTACTCTGTGGCTCTGTGGTGAACATGAATTTTTGCCGTTAATCCTAATGACAGGCCGAGAACCAAGTTACCGTCATGATGAAGCCATGTACCCAGATACTCTTGAAGGGCTTCGTTTTTCTCTTTCTGCCCTCTCAGCAGAAAGGAAAAAGGAATCTCCTCTCTGCGGTCTCCGCGTCTCGAACGATCCCGACAAGCAGGCGGGAGAGTGGGCGGTTAAACCTGCCGTGCCAAAATCGAGACTGCCAGTGAAACGCTAACCATAAAATGCGCTCTGGAATTGATGCCCACGACCGCCTTGACCATATGCGATCATCATACCTACAACAGTACGTGCTGAGAAAGACACTCGACTGGAGAAGGAAATGAAATCTCGAATCAAAACATGGCTCATGGCCGTCAGACCATTCGCCTATTCTGCCTCGGTCATCCCCGTCGTCCTCGGGACGGCCATTGCCTTTCTGGAGGGGAAATTCGATCTGCTTCTCTTTGTCTTTGCCCTCCTCTCCTCGGTCTTACTCCATACGGGAACGAATCTCGTCAACGACTCCTTCGATTTCATTAAGGGAGTCGATACCCAAACTTCGTTCGGCTCAAGTGGAATGATCACTGGGGGCATACTCACCCCGCAGAAGGTCCATCGGGCAGGTATTCTGTGCTTCTTAGTCGCCAGCGTGATCGGGCTCTATCTCGTCATCGAAGTTGGTATTACAATTCTGTTCCTGGGGATCGCAGGAATTCTTGGCGGCTATTTTTACACAGCCAAGCCGATCCAATACAAGTACCACGCCCTCGGGGACTTTCTCGTTTTCTTCCTCATGGGGCCTCTCATGGTATGGGGCTCGTACTTCGTCCAAACGCGAACGTACCATCTCCACCCCCTCCTCTTCTCGCTTCCTGTCGGATTTCTCGTGGCAGCCATCCTCGTTTCGAACAATATTAGAGATATCCAGCACGACAGTGAGGTCGGGATCAAGACGGTCTCGACAATTCTCGGGTTCAAACACTCCAAGTGGGAGTATCTGTTCCTGGTTTCGGGTGCCTTTGTCGTGATCGTCATTCTGGTCCTTTCCAAACTGGCCTCTCACTTTCTGCTGTTCGCCTTCCTCGCTTTTCCCACTGCATACAAGATCATATCCCTCGTCATGCGAACCCAAGAGCAGAAAGCTCACGAGTTAGCCGCAGTCGACATCCAGAGCGCCCAACTCCATCTCCAGGTGGGGGGACTCATGATCGTCGGCCTCATCTTCTCCAACTTTTTTGGATAAAGAGAAGATCTCGTGACAAAGATACGCACCACCGATGCTTGGTTTCTCGCCCTCAGTCTTCTTCTCGCCGTCTTTTTCTGGTACATCATGTTCCTGATGAGGCCATTCAATTTCTGGGCGGAAATGACCGGATCCACGCTCTTTCTCGGCGGCCTTGCAGTCTATCGGATGCGGTCAACGCTCAGCCTGGGCAGCCTCTGCACGTTCCGGGCGTGGATTGTCGGAATTGGCTCTGCCTTGTTTCTTTATCTCTTTTTCTGGGTGGGGAATGCCCTGTCCCACCGGATACTCCCTTTCAGCACGACAGAGATATCGACCATCTATGCCTTTCGCGCGGAGGGGGATCCCTTGGTCGTCCTCGTGCTTCTCCTATTTCCTATCGGTCCCTGTGAGGAGATCTTTTGGAGAGGGTTTGTCCAATCGGTTCTTTCGACATGGCTGGGCAAAGGGTATGGATTCTTGGCGGCGTCTCTCCTGTACGGGATGATTCATGTCTGGGCAGGAAATCTCATGCTTCTTTTGGCAGCGCTCGTTTGCGGGTTTTTCTGGGGATGGCTTTACCTGAGACTGGGTGACCTCGCCCCGGTTATCATCTCCCATGCCCTGTGGGATGCACTGATTTTTGTGATTTTGCCCGTGCAATAGAAAACAGGGGACAGAAGTCAGGAGTCAGAATTCAGAATGCAGGAAAACCTCACAAGACGTTTTGCAGCAATCGATATTGGAACCAACACGATCCTTCTCCTCGTGGCAGATATCGACAAAGACGGCGAACTGCTCCCTCTCAGGGACCTCGAGCGAACGACCCGGTTGGGTCGTGACCTCGAACGAACGGGCCGCCTCCATGGAGAATCCCTTGAAGCGAGTTATCGGGTCATCGACGATTACCTCTCTGTCTGTCTAGATCTGGGTGTGGACCAGGTCATTTTGGCAGGCACCAGTGCCTTGCGAGATGCCGAGAACACAAACGACCTCCTCCAATTCGTTCAACGCCGTTATGAATTGACGATTCAGATTCTCTCTGGCGACGAAGAGGCACGGCTTTCGTACCTGACTGCTGACCGCGAGATGGGCGGAGACGCTCCGCTCCTCGTCTTGGACATCGGTGGCGGCAGCACAGAGTTCATCCTTGGCAGCAGGGGCCGGATTTCCAAACTCCAGAGCATCGACATCGGGGCGGTTCGGTTAACCGAGAGGTTTCTGCGGTCCGACCCTGTGGCGGAGAAGGATTTCAAGGAGATGATGACTCATATCACCCAGGAGTTGCAGACATTGACCATCAAGCCGCCGAGACGGGTTGTCGGGCTGGGAGGCACGATTACCACCCTTTCAGCAGTACATCTCAGCAGGAGACGTTCCGACATGTCCACGGTGCACGGGGCTTCCCTTTCCGGTGAGGCGGTGAAGGAGCAGGTTTCCCTCTACAAGAGGACGACCCAGCGGCAGAGGTTGAGGATTCCGGGTCTTCCTCGAGATCGAGCCGATGTGATCTTGGCCGGGGCTTCAATTCTCCTGGCGGCAATGGAAATTCTCCGGTTTGAACGTCTCCTTGTAAGCTGCCACGGCCTTCGTTATGGTATCCTTTATGCAGCCTCCCAGGGTCCTGAGGGGGTATTCGGCCGCCAGAGGACTCGAGCGTAGACATCAGCGGAGGGTCCGAAGACGGGAGACTCGCAACCGCACAGTGTATTGAAAAAGGCGAGAAATCGTGCTAGATAGATTATGTTAGGATTAAACTTCCTGAAGTATATGTCATGTTGCTTTAAGGCAACGGAGAGGTAGGAACCTGCAGCGTGAGTCCTTTCTATCGAAACCTCGCCTTCTGGCTCGTCATTTGCTTGATCATGGTATTCTTATTCCAACTGGTCAAGGGACCGGGGATAAGACGAGAGCAGGAGATCGACTTCTCTACCTTTCTCCAGGCCGTGGAGAACGGCACGGTGGCCGGGGTGAGTATTCAAGGAAACGACATCTCCGGCGAGTATGCTGAGGGGGTTCGATTCAAAACCTACGCTCCAGACTATCCAGACCTCGTCAAAACCCTGAGAGAAAGTGGAGTCCGGATCGAAGCAAAACCCAAGGCTGAATCCCCCCTCTGGCAGTCGATTTTGGTCTCATGGTTTCCCATGATCCTCCTCATCGCCGTCTGGATCTTTTTCATGCGCCAGGTTCAAGTCGGTGGCGGCAAAGCGCTGGCCTTTGGGAAAAGTCGAGCCAGAATCCTCAACAAAGAGCAGAATCGAGTCACGTTTGAGGATGTGGCCGGCATCGACGAGGCCAAAGAGGAACTCAAAGAGATCATCGACTTCCTCAAAGACCCGAAGAAATTTACCAAATTGGGAGGCCGTATTCCAAAGGGCGTTCTTTTGGTTGGGGCGCCGGGCACAGGGAAAACCCTCTTGGCAAGGGCAATCGCCGGAGAGGCAGACGTACCGTTTTTCAGCATCAGTGGGTCCGATTTTGTCGAGATGTTTGTTGGTGTTGGCGCTTCGCGCGTGCGTGATCTTTTTATCCAGGGAAAGAAAAACGCCCCGTGTCTTATCTTCATCGACGAAATCGATGCGGTCGGACGCCATCGCGGTGCAGGGCTCGGTGGGGGGCATGACGAAAGGGAACAGACCCTCAATCAGCTTCTGGTCGAGATGGACGGATTCGAATCAAACGAGGGGGTGATCCTGATCTCCGCGACGAACCGTCCCGACGTCCTCGATCCGGCCTTGCTCCGTCCGGGACGTTTCGATCGTCAAGTCGTTGTGCCGATACCCGATATCAAGGGGCGAGAGGCAATTCTCCGGGTTCATACCAAGAAGACCCCTTCCGCGAACGATGTCAAACTCGATGTTCTTGCCCGTGGAACGCCGGGATTCACGGGGGCCGATCTGGAGAATATGGTGAACGAGGCCGCACTCCTGGCGGCTCGACATAACAAGTCGAAGATCGAGATGAAGGATTTCGAGGATGCGAAGGACAAAGTGCTCATGGGAACAGAGCGGAAGAGCATGCTTATCACGGAAGAGGAAAAGCGGAACACCGCATACCATGAAGCCGGACATGCCCTGGTGGCGATTTTGACACCTGGGACCGACCCCATCCACAAAGTGACGATTATCCCCAGAGGAAGATCTCTCGGCCTGACCCAACAACTGCCGGTGGATGACCGGCACAATTACTCGAGGGACTTCCTCATCAAAAAGATCTCCATCCTCCTCGGCGGTAGAGTCGCCGAAGAAATCGTGTTGAGCCAACAGAGCACGGGGGCCAAACAGGACATCGAGCAGTCGACCGAACTCGCCCGGAAGATGGTGTGCGAGTGGGGAATGAGTGACAAGATGGGACCCTTGACCTTTGGGCAGAAAGAAGAGCAGATCTTTCTTGGAAGAGAGATAGCCCAGCACAGAGATTACAGTGAGAAGACCGCCCAGGAAATCGATAAGGAGGTCAAGAGCATCGTCTCCGAGTGTTACGAGAAGGCCAGTACCATCGTCAAAGAGAACATCGACCTGCTCCACAGGCTGGCGAAGACGCTTCTTGAAAAAGAGGTGCTTGACGGCCATCAGATTCAACTCCTCCTGAAAGAGAGCTCTGCCCAATCACAGGCATAGGTTTTTGAGGTGATGACGAGCTGGGCAGGCTCCCACCTGTATTTTCCTTACAAAAATAGCCGAGCGAGAAATCGTATCGAAGAGATGGCCAAAAAGCATGAAGGAACCTTGGAAAATCGGAGGTGAGGGAGCCTGAAGTCAGCATGAAAGTCTGGCCAGCAAAACTCCTGATCAAGGGAAAAGCGAAACGAGGGTGAATTCCGCCCCCTGACAACCGACTCCTGGCCCTCGATCCTCGATTTCATGGAGGGGAGAATGATCTCTATCAGACCAATCCCAATTCAGACCCTTTCAGAGGCGACCACTGAGCTTGAGAAAATCGGATTTCCTCCTTCCCAGGCCGAAAAACTGGCCAGTGAAACGATGGTCCTTCACCTCAAAGTGGAGGGAATACACGATAAGACGATCCCATACCTTCGGAGAATGGTTGAATCCCATTCGAAATCCATAGTGATTGCGCCGATCTCACGGGAAGATCCCACGGAGCGCACCCTTCTCCTTTCAGGGACTCCAACGGAGATCGAAGGACTCGTGTCCACCGTTGAAAGCGAGTTTCCCGGCCTACTTGATTTTTCAAAAGAACTGAGAAACCTGTTGAAAAACATCCAAAAGACTCGATTCATCATTCCCTGTCGCACCCGGACACTGGAATTGGGGGACAGAACCCTCGTGATGGGTGCAATAAATGTCACTCCCGACTCCTTCTCAGACGGCGGCGTCTTTTTCGAGCGCGACAGAGCCGTGGCCCGAGCCTTGGAAATGGTCGAGGAAGGAGCAGATCTCATCGACATCGGCGGGGAATCGTCCCGTCCGGGCTCGAAGCCTGTCGACCCAGACGAGGAACTCCGGCGAATCATTCCAGTTATCGAGGAGGTCGCAGCGCGGACGGATGTACCGATTTCTGTGGATACGAGAAAGGCACGGGTAGCTTCTGAAGCCCTCGAGGCGGGGGGACAGATCGTCAATGATGTGAGTGCATTACGCTTTGATCCAGAAATGGCCAATCTCGTCGCCTCTTGTGAGGCCCCGGTTGTTCTCATGCACATGCGTGGGACACCGGAAACCATGCAGCAGGATATTCACTATGCGTCGCTCATCTCAGAAATCGCGGCCTACCTCAAAGAGAGTATCGATCTTGCCTGCCGCGCCGGGGTGGATCCCGACAAGACGATTATCGATCCCGGCATTGGTTTCGGCAAAACTGTCGATCACAATCTCGCGATCATCAGGCATCTCTCTCAGTTCCGAATCCTTGGAAGGCCGATCCTCATCGGCACTTCCAGAAAAACCTTCATCGGAAAGGTCCTCGACCTCGAAATCGACCAGAGAGCGGAGGGAACGATGGCGACCCTCGCCGCCTCGATTCTCAATGGCGCCCACATCCTACGAGTCCACAACGTGCAGGATGCTGTCCGGGTGGCGCGGATCACAGATGCCATCAAGGGGGTCTCGATTCCAGAAGCCTGACCCAAATTCTTGAACTCGAAATCCGAAGCACGAATCTCAAAACAGATCCGCAATTCGAATGTTCGAATGCCCGGAACCTATTCTGCTCCCCAGAAGCCGTGGGGCAATACATTCACCCTCCTCTCAATGGCAGAAAGGTCATCCCTTAGATCGTCGTCTTTTGAGTTCTTTCTGTCATTCGAATTTGTTTCGGATTTCGAGATTCGGTATTCGGATTGAGTCCCCACCATGGGCCTTCGAAGGGAACGAGAGTATTCTGCTCGAGCCACACAAGACCCGAAATTGTCCGAGGAGCCGGGAAACGGTGGCCTGTCTCTTGCTTGACAAACGGGGATGAGGGGATATTATATGGAAAATCATCAAAGGCCGAGCGCGAAGGCACATCCACGGAGGGGCAGAGATGGGTGAACTCTTTGGCACAGATGGTGTCAGGGGCGTTGCGAATGTCCACCCCATGACAGGCGAGATGGCGATGCAGATCGGTCGAGCCACCGCTTACCTCTTCAAGAACAAGGAGGGGCGCCATCGCATCGTTATCGGGAAGGACACCCGTATGTCCGGCTACATGCTCGAAACCGCCCTCGCCTCGGGAATCTGTTCTATGGGAGTCGATGTGCTCCTTGTCGGGCCCATGCCCACTCCTGCAATCGCCTTCATCACCCGATCGATGCGGGCCGATGCAGGTGTGATGATATCGGCTTCCCATAACCCGTTCTATGACAACGGCATCAAGATCTTCTCCCATGATGGATTCAAACTGCCCGATAAGATGGAAGAAGAGATCGAAGAGTTGGTTTCTTCAAATTCGATTCAATCTCTACGGCCAACTGCCAGGGAGGTGGGCAAGGCTTTTCGCATAGATGACGCTCGGGGCAGGTACATCGTCTTTCTGAAAAACACATTTCCTGACGATCTCGGCCTTGACGGGATGAAAATCGTGCTGGACTGTGCAAACGGTGCGGCATACCGAGTGGCTCCCACGGTCCTCGAAGAATTGGGAGCCGAGGTGATTCCCATCGGTGTAGAGCCAGATGGCGAGAATATCAACCTCAACTGTGGCTCCCTTCATCCTGAGGTGGTGAGTCGGCTGGTTCTCGAGACCGGGGCAGACCTAGGGATGGCCCTGGACGGCGATGCCGACCGGATTGTTTTCGTAGATGACCGAGGAGACGTGGTCGATGGTGACCATATTATGGCCATCTGTGCGACGGACATGATCCAGGAGAACCGGCTAACAAAAAAGACGCTGGTGACGACCATTATGAGCAACATGGGCTTGGATAATTGTCTCAAGGATTACAATGGAAAGGTCGTCAAGACCGCTGTCGGTGACCGTTATGTGGTTGACGAGATGAAGCGAGGCGGGTATAACCTGGGAGGCGAAAAATCTGGACATACCATCTTTCTCGATCATAACACGACCGGTGATGGTGTGATCACGGCCCTTCAGGTGCTCGCTGTGATGATCAAGAAAGGGAAGTCCCTCGGCGATTTGGCGTCTATTATGACGCCTTTTCCCCAGGTCCTTTTCAACGTCCGAGTCAAGAAGATGAAGGACCTGGCTAGAATTCCCGAAATCCAACGCAAAGTTAAAGCCATCGAGGGAGAGCTGAAGGACACCGGAAGAGTTGTCATTCGATACTCGGGAACGGAGCCACTCATCCGAGTGATGTTGGAAGGGAAAAGTGAGGATAAGATCCACCAAATGGGTGGAGACCTCTGCGAGACAATAGAAAAGACCCTCGGGTGAGGCTCGATAGGCGTTTCCAATGATATACGGCGTCGGTGTTGACGTGGTGCAGATTTCAAGAATCGGTTCACTCCTCAACCGGTGGGGCGACCGATTCCTTCAGAGGGTTTTTACCAACCAGGAGATTCGACACTGTCTCGGACGAAAAAATCCGTCCTCCCATCTGGCGGTTCGGTTCGCAGCCAAGGAAGCTTTCCTAAAGGCCCTGGGCATAGGTTATAGCCAAGGGGTCCGTTGGAAAGACATCGAAGTCAGCCGCAACGCATCAGGCATGCCAAACGTCCAGCTTCACAACCACACGAGGACCTTGTGCCAATCTCATGGCATAAACAGAATCCACCTCTCTATGAGTCATGACGGCGACTATGGTCTCGTACAGGTCATCCTAGAGGCTTAGATTGAAGGTTGTTAGCTCGAGGCAGATGCAGAATCTGGATCGGAGGACCATCGACGAGTGCGGGATTCCCGGAATCGTCCTGATGGAGAATGCTGGACGGGGCGCCACCCAAGTCATCGCTTCTTACTTCCCCGATCTGTCATCCCTGAGGGTCGCGATCCTCTGTGGCCGAGGAAACAACGGAGGCGATGGATTTGTCATCGGGCGCTGTCTCCTCGCCCGAGGAACCACGGTAAAAGCGTACCTCCTTTCTCCCAAGGGCCAGGTCAAAGGGGATGCAAAAACCAACTTAGAGGTTTTTGTTCGCTCTGGGGGGACGGTATGTGAAATCGTAGATTCACAGCGTCTTGGGGCGAAGCGAGAAGAGATCATCTCCCACGACCTCCTGGTCGATGCCATTTTCGGAACCGGACTCAATTCGAACGTTTCCGGGTTGTATGCCGAGGTGATTGAGACGCTCAATCGGTCGGGCAGACCCATTTTTGCCGTCGACATCCCTTCTGGTCTCGATGCTAACACTGGGAGACCATTGGGCACATGCGTTCATGCCACCCTAACGGCCACTTTTGGTCTCCCCAAGGTGGGACAAGTCGTCTATCCGGGGGTTACCCATGTTGGAGACCTGGAAATCATCGACATCGGTATCCCTGTGCGGTTCGTCGAAGAGGAAGGAATCAAGGTCCACCTCGTCGAAGAACATGAAATTCGAAGAATGCTCGGCGGTCCCCGTCCTCCCGAAAGCCACAAGGGAGACTTTGGTCATCTTTTGACCATTGCCGGATCCGTCGGAAAGACCGGGGCTGCCGCAATGGCATGCGATTCGGCCATGCGCGTGGGTGCGGGTCTGGTGACGCTCGGAATCCCCGAAGACCTCAACCCGATCATGGAGGTCAAGCTCACCGAGACGATGACCTGTCCCCTTCCGCAAACGGAATTCCGCTCACTGAGTCTCCAGGCATTCGACACCATTAGGTCCCTGGCCGAGGGGAAACACGCCCTCGTCTTGGGTCCGGGGATTTCAACGGATGCAGAGACAATGGCTCTCGTCCGAAAGATCGTTCAATCCCTATCCCTCCCGATGGTCATCGATGCAGATGGGATAACGGCATTGGCTGGCGACAAAAAACTCTTGCAAAAGGTCAAAAGCCCTGTTATCTTGACGCCTCACCCAGGTGAAATGGCCCGGTTGATGGACATATCGGTGAGGGAGATTCAGGAGGACCGTATCGGGGCGGCCACGAGGTGTTCGGCTGACCTGGGGTGTCACATCATTCTGAAAGGCGCAAGAACGATCGTTTCGGCCCCCTCGGGGGAGGTCTTTATCAATCCCACAGGAAATCCTGGCATGGCATCAGGGGGAACGGGCGATGTTCTCACCGGTATGATTGGAGGATTCCTCTGTCAGGGAATGCCGCTTACCGATGCGGCAGTCGTGGCAACTTTTCTCCACGGACGTGCGGGAGATCGTGTCGCCACAGAGAAAGGAGAAAGATCGCTGGTCGCCACCGATCTTCTCGAAAAAATCCCAGTTTTGCTCAGGGATCTTACCTCGTAGGCCGGAGCGGTGATGGCCTATTTTGGAGGGGGCAGGCGCGTTTTTTCGAAAATGTTTTGTTTGTGGTACACATATTGCTTGATCGCGAGGATGTCAGTTGTTATAATGTCGAGAAAGAGGTGACCAATGACCGTTGAGATGAAAGTAAAGTTCTTGACTTTTGATCCCTCCTCGAACGGATTTGTCGTGCTTCTTTCAGACCTCGAGAGTACACACGCCCTCCCCATATGGATCGGGCCCTTCGAGGCCAACGCGATCGCCCTAAAACTGAAGGAAGTCTACTCCCATCGCCCCATGACGCACGATCTGATTCGGAATATCATCCACCTCTTTCAGTCCGAAGTTATCAAGATCGAGGTCATGGATCTCAAGGAAAATACTTACTACGCCTTGATTCACATCAAAACAAGGGGCAAAGAGATCACAATAGACTCACGGCCAAGTGACGCCATTGCAATCGCCCTCGCCTCGGGGGCGCCAATCTACGTGACAGAAGAAGTCCTCTCGAAGGCGAAGACCATAGAGCTGAACAAGGACCTGGAAGAGGATCAATTAAAGGAGTGGCTCGAGAGTCTCAATCCCGAGGATTTCAAGTATAAGGCATAGTATCGAATCCCACCCTGTCCTGAGTTTCTCCCCTTCATCCATTTCGCTGCCAGTTGCCAGAGGCCGGTCGCAGGCATCCTGTCTTTTCTAAAACCGACAAACGCGGCAGTTTTTCTGACTGACAACGGACAACTGACCCCCATCTCGTCTCGTGTCTCCCTAATAACTTGCATAATTCACCCGATCCCATCGTGTCCTCAAAACCGACATTTACGGTCCGAGAATCGAATATGGGACGCATGAAATGCCTTCACATTGGCTTTTCAGGACAACGCCTGACCACTCTCTCTCTCGCCCGCTCAGCGATTCAGGTCGAAACTCAGGGATCTCCGTGTGCGCCGCGAGAGATGGAAACTGACTTCATGGGCTTGCGCTCGTTTTGAGCCGTGATAGTCGCTACTGACCCCCATAAAGACTTGATTTCCCGAGGGTCCCGTGGTAAACAAATACACTCAATTTGTGAAAGCCAAGGACAAGGTCCATTTGGGAGCAAATACTTCAAACCCCCAAGCGTATCCGACGATTTTTCGCGGACACGAAGGATAGGATAAACAGCGTCATTTGAAAAAAGAGCTCATTATCGAATCTCATGGGGCTGCCGAGACAAGGAGGATCGGAAGACTCCTCGGCCACCTGCTCAAAGCAGGGGCTGTTGTTGCCCTGTCCGGCGAGCTTGGTTCGGGTAAAACCCAGTTCATCAAGGGATTGGCGAATGGGCTCGGCGTTGACAGGAGATATCAAGTCGCAAGCCCCTCTTTTGTGTTGATCAATGAATATCCGGGAAAAATCCCCTTGTACCATCTCGACCTCTATCGATTATCTCGGGGAGAAGAACTGGAGGAATTGGGTTTGGAAGAGTATTTCTACGGATCCGGTGTGGCGGCCATCGAATGGGCAGAGAAGGCGACCTTATACGTTCCGTCTGAGAGCATTTGGATCGATATCCGATGGAAAGGTACAAATCGCCGGCAGCTATTCATCAGGGCAAAAGGGAAAACCAACGTCCCAATTATTGAGGGGATTTCCAAAGCGATCGAAAGGGATTCTCTAGGAAAGCATTAACCATCAATCGCCGCCGGCGACCATTCAGAGGAATTTGTGCAGCATCATCCTGTTGGAGGAGGATTTGCTCCATGGCATTGGTTGTCCAGAAATTTGGGGGTACCTCGGTTGGTGATATCAAGAAGATCGGAAAAATTGCCCGCCGAGTCATCGAGACCAAAAAGAAGGGAAACGATGTAATTGTTGTGGTTTCGGCCATGGCAGGGGAGACGGACCGTCTCCTCCACCTCGCCCACGAGACCGCCGATTCACCTGACGAGCGAGAGGTCGATGTGCTTATTTCGACGGGGGAACAGGTTTCAATCGCCCTTTTGGCCATGGCCCTAAAATCGATGGGGCAGGATGCCCAGTCTTTTTTGGGATTTCAAATACCGATCATTACGGATAACGCATACGGCAAGGCAAGGATCAACCAGATTGAGTCCGCAGGGATCATTGAGGCGCTGCAGGCGGGGAGGGTCGTCGTCATAGCAGGGTTTCAGGGTATCGACACGACCAAGAGCATTACAACCCTCGGAAGAGGCGGTTCTGACACCACAGCTGTTGCCATCGCGGCGGCCCTCAAGGCTGATGTCTGTGAGATCTATACCGATGTAGACGGTGTGTACACCACGGACCCCAATGTCTGCGAAAGGGCTCGAAAATTACACAGAATTTCCTATGAAGAGATGATGGAAATGGCGAGCCTGGGTGCCAAAGTGTTGCAGATTCGATCGGTCGCATTTGCGATGCGATATGCCGTACCGATTCACGTCCGGTCGTCATTTAACGATCGGGTGGGAACCATGGTGTGCATGGAGGACAAGGAAATGGAAAAGGTATTGGTATCAGGCGTGACTTACAACATCGGGGAAGCAAAACTCACCGTAACACATGTGCCGGACAAGCCTGGAATCGCTGCGAAACTGTTTGGCGCCCTTGCCGAACAAAACGTTCTCGTGGATATGATCATCCAAAACGTGAGCATACGAGGTCATACGGATGTGACGTTTACGGTTCCCAAAACGGATGCTTCGAGGGCATTTTCCATCGCCAAACAGGTGGCCGCTGAAATCAAGGCCGGCGATGTGATCATCGATGAGGATATTGCGAAAGTTTCCATTGTGGGGACGGGAATGAGGAGTCACTGGGGAGTCGCCTCGTCGATGTTCAATGCACTGGCCAAAGAAAACATCAACATCCAGATGATCAGTACATCTGAGATCAGGATCTCCTGTGTCATAGAATCCAAATACGCCGAACTGGCTGTCCGTGCCCTTCATGATGCCTTCGAACTTGAGAAGGAACAAATAACAGAGGGAAGCTGAGCCCATGGAGAGAATCAAGATCTACGATACCACCCTTCGTGACGGAAACCAGGCCGAAGACATCGCGTTCTCTTCTGAGGACAAGGTCAGAATTGCGATGAAACTCGACGAACTCGGCGTGGACTACATCGAGGGCGGATGGCCTGGAGCAAACCCTAAGGATTCCCAGTTCTTTCGAGAGATCAGCCGGGTCTCACTCAAGCGCGCTAAGATTGCCGCCTTTGGCAGCACTTCCCGGCCGGGCAAGGGACCTGAAAAAGATGCCAATATTCAGACCCTCCTGAAGATGAACACTCCCGTGGTGACCATCTTTGGAAAGTCATGGGACGTGCATCCCAAAGAGGTGATGAAGATCGACCCCCAAGAGAACCTCGACATGATTTCCCGGTCCGTTGAGTTCCTGAAACAGCGAGCCGACGAGGTCATCTATGACGGTGAGCATTTCTTCGATGGATATAAATCGAACCCAAGTTACGCCCTGGCTACCCTGAAGCACGCCGAGGAGGCTGGCGCTGATTGGATCATCCTATGTGACACGAATGGGGGAACGCTCCCCTGGGAACTCGAGGGTGCTATCAAGGCAGTCAAGGACCATCTCTCCGTGCCACTCGGAATCCACGTCCATAACGACTCAGAATTGGCGGTGGCGAACTCGATTTTGGCCGTTCGGAATGGAATTTCCCAAGTCCAGGGGACGATCAACGGTTATGGAGAGCGATGCGGTAACGCCAACCTCTGTTCCATCATTCCTGCCCTGAAGTTGAAGTTGGGGCGCGAATGTATTTCAGATAACCGATTGAAAAAGCTCAGAGAGGTCTCGAGATTCGTCTATGAACTCGCCAACCTCCCTCCAAATAAACACCAGCCCTATGTCGGCGACAGCGCCTTCGCTCACAAGGGAGGCATCCATGTGAGCGCAATCCGAAAGAGCCCATTGACTTATGAACACATCCGCCCCGAGTCGGTCGGGAACCGCCAAAGGGTGCTTGTTTCCGATCAATCCGGCCAAAGCACGATTCTCGCCAAAGCGGCAGAGTACGACATCGACTTGCAGCGTAAGGATCAGGTCACCCAGAAGATACTCGCTGACCTCAAAGAACTGGAGAACAAGGGATTCCAATTCGAAGGAGCCGAGGGATCCTTTGAGATACTGATGAAAAAGGCACTGGGAAAGTACAGACGGTTCTTCGAATTGCAGGGATTTCGGGTGATCGTTGAAAAGAGGGCGGAAGATGAGCCGCCCATTTCCGAGGCCACCATTATGATCAAGGTCGGGGAGAGGGTCGAGCATACGGCCGCCCTGGGAAACGGTCCCGTCAATGCTCTGGATAATGCACTCCGCAAGGCACTCGAGAAGCTCTACCCAGAGCTCAAAGAGGTCAAACTGGTGGACTTCAAGGTGAGGATCCTCTCGAGTATCCACGGAACGAGGGCGACTACTCGAGTCCTCATCGAGTCTCAGGACGTCCATGATAAGTGGGGAACCGTGGGCGTTTCGGAGAATATCATCCAGGCAAGTTGGCAGGCCCTCGTCGACAGCATTGAATACAAACTGCTCAAGAACACCAAGTGAGGGCAGACTGCCGAAGAGACCCTATTCGGTTGAAGGCAACCTCCGGAAGAGAAAGAGGCAGATGGGCGCTCTCGCCAGGCGAGGGGGCCTTTCTCGCCATTCTGCTTTTACTCCTTCTTCTCATCTCTTGGATGAGAGGTGGTTTCGGTTTTCTGCCATGGCAGGATCGAGGAATCACGGCCCCGACGACCCCAGAAGACCGCTTTGTTGTTGAGGTCGAAGGAGACCTTTCCCATCCGGGCATCTACACCTTCCCTCAGCCAGTCGGAATCACACAAGTCCTCCAAAAGGCAGGAGTTCGAGGCCGGCGCCTTCCTCAAGGGAGTGTGTCGAAATCCCTGAAGACCGGCTCAACCATCCTGGTTTCTCAGACAAGCCAGGGGTTCAGCGTCGAGGTGAAGCCGATGGATTCTGCAAAGAGGATCCTCTACGGCATCCCCATGGACCTCAACCGGGTCCACACGGACGACCTCGAGCTAATTCCTGGAATCGGGCCTGCCCTCGCCCGCAGAATCGTCCTTTATCGAGAACGGATGGGCGGCTTTGCCCGTGTGGAGGAGCTCCGGAACGTCTCCGGCATCGGAAAAAAGAAACTCGAGTCCCTCAGCGACTTTCTATTTGTTGACACCGACTCGGCGCCTATCCCTTGATGATCCGCGGCAACATCAGGTGATGGTGGGGACAGATCGACTTCGGATTCTGATAGGCTGCTCCCGTAAAGGCGACCATGTATTTTCTGATGCCGTCGAATGAGACGACCTCATCGACAAACCCCATTTTGGCACAGTAGCCCGGTCGGGATTTCTCATAGTAGTCCTTGGCCAGAATATTCATTTTTTCAATGACCGGTTCTATCGGATTGCCCGCATCCCGCTCTTTC
>JABAOF010004473.1_pt2 | contig 15542 bp, 14 predicted proteins | sample 7062171 | NCBI WGS metagenome assembly JABAOF01 (sample SAMN14538628, study PRJNA623070) | marine sediment metagenome | biome: marine biome [ENVO:00000428]; feature: marine pelagic biome [ENVO:01000023]; material: deep marine sediment [ENVO:00002113] | place: India: Gulf of Khambhat ...
CGCCGTCCTGTCAATCAGATCGCACCTTCCGCGGTGATCCTGTCATGGTTTCGAGAAGAGGGGGGTAGATGGATTACACTCGGTTCGGACGCTCACCTAACCGAACATGTGGGCTTCGGCCTAGACACAGCAATACGCTCCCTGCGATCCACAGGGTTTGAGGATCTTGCCTCCTTCGAGTCGCGTAATCCAAGTCCCATTCCTATCACACATTAGGTCCTTTGGGATCCGGCTGTTCTACCGCCGCTGCATCCTGAGCCTATCGAAGGGTCCGCAAGCAAGGCTTGCGGACCCCAATGGAAAAATAAATTAATAACTCATACTCAACATAGAGCTTGTCGTTCATATCGGGGTTGATCCAATCCACTGGCCGATCAAGCGCTTCGTGCTATACTCCTATAGGTATAGGTATGAGCGGTTCGATGTACGGCTTATGATTGAACCGCTCGTACCTTCCTGCAACTCAATGTCAGCTATTATCAGCCCACGAGAACATTACCCGTCTAAGATTCATAAGGAAAGCATCTGGCATGCCTGAAATGATGAAAGCCATTGTGAAGGCACACAAGACTCCTGGCTTTGAAATCCGTCAGATCCCGGTCCCAAATTTTGGTCCGGACGAAGTCTTGGTAAAGGTAGGGGCAGCTTCAATATGCGGCACCGATCTGCATATCTACAATTGGGATGAGTGGGCTGCTGGTAGGGTGAACCCACCGATCGTTGTAGGACATGAGGTATGCGGTGAGGTTGTGGATCGGGGCAATTTGGTTACCTCACCGAATATTGGTGACTTCGTGTCGCTTGAGTCACATGTGATTTGCAACACCTGTTCCTTCTGCCGTACGGGATTGGGACACCTTTGCGAAAACACCAATCTGATTGGGGTGGAACGTGATGGTGGGTTCGCCGAATACATCGCCATCCCGGCTCAAAACGCATGGCCCAATCCACCTGATCTCCCCCTGGAAATCGCCGTCTTACAAGAGAACTTCGGTAACGCTGTTCATGCCGCCTTCGCCGTTGACCTTCGGGCAAAGAAGGTCTTGGTCACCGGCTGTGGTCCAGTTGGATTGATGACGATCGCAGCCGCTCGCGCGATCGGTGCACGAGCCATTTACGCAACGGACATCAGCCCCTACCGTATCGAATTTGCCCTTCGCATGGAAGCTGACCTCGCGCTGCATGCCACTGAAGACCGGGTGATCGAGTTGATTTTTGAAGCTACCGACGGCGAGGGCGTCGACGTATTGCTTGAGATGTCGGGTGCTCCCTCTGCTATCGATCAAGGATTCACCCTGCTTAAACCAGGCGGTGATGCCGCCCTGCTCGGTGTGGCCCCGGAGCCCTTTACCTTCGATTGGAACCATCACATCGTTTTTAAAGCCGCACATGTACTAGGTATCAGCGGACGAAAACTTTGGCAAACCTGGTATCAAGCGCGGGGATTAATCCGTTCTGGAGCTGTCGACCTATCACCCTTGGTCACTCATCGGTTCAAGCTGGAAGAATACGACAAGGCTTTCGCAACCATGGCCTCGGGGAATTCTGGCAAGGTGATGCTCACGCCTTGAAATGATGAAAAAATGCAAAATGATGCATTTTGGTACATCCCATAGATCCTATGAGATCAAAGTTATCCTTTAGCCTGACGATAATATTGGGTTTTGCGCTTGCTGCTTGTACCAGACCGGCCAGGGAGCCGCCCCCAGATCGTACCGCAACGGTTGTAGCGGCAACCCTGGCTGCTGAGACAACACTTCCAGCTAGTCGTACACCCCCGCCGAGTGCCTCACCAATCATCACCTCCTCTGAAGTTCCATCCGATACTCCCCCTCCCAGCGATGGTCCTTCGCCAACAATTCCTGAACTGGCACCCGACGATCCACGCTATGGACTCAACCTAGCTTCTCCCGATTATCACGACAACTTCAACTCCCAAACCACATGGTCCGGACCCAACTTTGCTGGTGCGGTTAACACGTGGGACGATGGGCGCCACAGCGCCACTGATAACTTTGCTGATCAATACATCTGGTGGAGTACGACGAAGGATGAGCTCGATTCAGGTAACCTATACGCCGAGATCACGGTCGACATGGGCGATTGCTCTGGGAAGGATGGCTATGGTTTCGCTGTACGCGTCAGCGGAGAAATGCGTAACAGCGGCTACACGCTTGAATTCTCTTGTGACGGATCCTACCGTATCCGAAAGTTGATCGTTGGCTCAATTGTCACTCTCATCGATTGGACCTCCTCCGAGGCAATAGAGCGAGGTCCCAATAGCAAGAACCGGATGGGTTTCCTCGCAGACGGGAATCAGCTGTATGTGATCGCCAATGGAGTGGTCTTGGATCAGGTCGAGGATAGTGATCTGATCAGCGGAAATTTTGGATTGTACGCAAACGCTGCCAACACACCAGGACTAACCGTTTATTTCGACGATTTCTCCCTCTGGTACCTCGAACCTTGAGTGAGATGGGTATGCTATCGGACAACCCATCACCTTGATCACTAAAATGTATCGATGTTCGACGACTCTAGATTCGTTATATCCTCAAGATGGCATTCCATAAATCCATCGTATGCTATCCACTGATAAATGATTTCCATTATCGATATGAGAAGAGCGGACCCTTGATGACCAGAGATCAAGTACCCTCCCACAGTTCGCGCAGGAGATGTCCCCACCCAATTTCTACCTTGCAATCACCCTCGATGGCTGCGAGTGTAGCCACTTCGATTCTGGTCACGTCTTTTGTCCTTTCGGGTTGTGTTAGCACCGGTCCTCTTCCCACACCCACGCCAACCACAGCGGTACCAACAGCTACACCAACCTTTATCATTCCGACACTTATCCCCACTGCCACTTTCACTCCCGAACCTGAACCGTCTCCTACGCCTGATCTTCTTACAGGTCTCGGTGACTTGATTTACGAGGATTCCTTCGATCACAACTTGGGTTGGGAGATTGGTCAATCCGAAATTGGCGGTGCCAGCTTGGTTGAAGAGCGTCTTAGTTTGGCCGTCCGTCGATCAAACAGCTTCTATTTCATCGAAAGCCCAGCCCCGACGATAACGGATTTCTTCCTCGAAGTCACGGTAAGAAGCGAAGTGTGCTCTGGTGATGACGAGTTTGGGGTGATGTTTCGCTATCGTGCGATGGGCGAACATTACCGCTTTGCCTTAACCTGTGACGGAAGAGCTCGTGTCTCACGTGTACTCGAGGAGGGCGAGATCGTTCTTGTCCCCCTTACCCAAACCTACGCCATGTTCACAGGTTTATTCGTGGACAACCGCATCGCGATTTGGGCAAGTGGCAACCAGTTCCTCTTTTTTATTAATGACCTGGAAGTTTTTTCAGCAAATGATCGTGTGCTACCCTCCGGCAAAATAACCTTCTTCGTTCGCTCAAGGCAAAGTAATCAAACAACGGTCTCATTCGATGATCTAAGCGTCCGTACTCTTCTCCCAACGCCAATGCCGACAGAAACCCCAGGATCCCCATAGGAGACTCATGGCCAAGAAACGACCCTTCCGCAATCGCCTCAACAACCTGAGTCCAAAAGATTGGCTCAAGTTTCAAAAATCATGGTTCATCCACAACCCACCCCCGCGCCGCAAGGATGTGCTCCAGCATCCGGCTAAGTTCCCTGAAACGATGGCCCAGGAGTTTGTTGAGTTCTTCACCAAGCGGGGGCAAACCGTGCTCGACCCGATGGTCGGCACCGGTTCGACCCTGGTCGCCTGCCTGCGCGCAGGTCGCCACAGCATCGGGATCGAACTCAACCCAACCTATGCGGATATCGCCCGCAAGATAGTAGCTGAGGAACGGGATGTGTTGGGAGGATCAGCCGCAGAGCTCCAGGCCGAGGTGATCACCGCTGATGCCGGTCAATTGGCTGATCTCGATCTACCAACGGTAGACTACGTACTGACCTCGCCCCCCTACTGGGACATGCTTCATTCACGCGGTGCTGAGACACAACATGAACGACGAGCCTCGCCTGACAAGGATGTGGTCTATTCCGATGATCCGGTTGATTTAGGGAATATCCCCGATTACGACGAGTTCATCGACCGTCTGTTTGCGGTATATGTAGGGCTGCAGCCGTACATACGCCCGCGCGCGTATTTAACGATCATCGTCAAGAATGTGAAAAAGGGAGGGCGTATCTATCCTCTCGCCTGGGATCTCGCGCGTCGACTTGGGGAGGTTTACACACTCAAAGACGAGCGGATATGGTGTCAGGACGACGTGCGTCTGGCGCCTTACGGTTTAGGCAGCGCCTGGGTGAGCAACACCTTCCACCACTACTGCCTGCAGTTCCGGTATGAGCCTGAGATGTAGAAGATCTTAGTTTTTGAGACTGATGTCACAGTTATTGAGACTAGGGACAACGAATTTACTATAAATGATAATTAGATGGGCCAAACGGGCCAATACGGTATAAATATTATCAATGATTGTGCGGAGATCTCAGTAAACGATTAGAATAAATTTAATCTACGGGTACCTTTGTTTGCTTAAAAAAAATCCATGTGCAGTTGGATTTGATCCTTTCCCCGCACTCCTCAAGTAATTCATTTTCCAAGAGATAACACCTTCACCACTAACATTAAGCGATGTTGCCCCATAAACTTAATGAGGGTAGCTTCCGATTACGCTAATTAGCGGAAACAAGACTCCATCCTAATGTCATTCGATCGGAAGGATAAGTCGCAGACATGGAAATTAAGTGTACTCAACTCTTGGGTGAATCTCTTTGAGCATCGTCGAGGTGTCCGCTACCAATTAAAATCACCCTCCTCTTAATTCAATCTTCTTCAGCCCACAGAAGCGACAGTGATCCATTGTATTTAGAAAGGTACACACAGTTTCCTTATTGGCATGTCCGTGTAACCACCTTACAACATCCACGCTAAAGCAGTGATGATCGCTGATGAAGTCGGTACGATTTTTCCATCGAATAAACTTAATGCGACAGTAGATTCTTCTATCATACATCCCTACAAATATGCACAAGAAGCAAGGCTCCCTGGTTGAACTTCTTGATGATATTATTTTGCACATTTGAACTGAAGTAATTGGTAAATCGACTGCGTTTCTCAATAGCTAGAACAATAATGTCTACATCATAAAGATTCGCGAAATCAATTATTGTTTCGACTAGTCTTCCATGAGCTACATAGGATCTCGCATCTATCCCCCTCGCGCAAAACCTCCCCTGCAATTCAGATAGGTATACCTGAGCCTTTTCCTCCTGTCGTATGCGCTCTTCCAGAGGTATTGAAAAAGTAGATCCGAGTAAAAAGGGATAGAAAACGGCAGGTTCGATTACAGAGAGGAAGATTATTCTTGACTCATGTTGAGAAACTAGTTTCTCAACATAAGGTAGTACAACCTCAGCTGATGAGGATCCATCGAGCGGTACAAGGATAGTTTTCCACATTATTACCTCTATGTATTTGGCAGAAAAGACTTGATGACAAGGGGGTAGGACGCTGGGTAAGCTGCCCAGTCGTGGTGGAGTGGAAGATTGATATACGCACGTTGACCACACTGAGCCTGACAATTGACCATCGTGTGGTGGAAGGTGCATTGGGCAGAATGGTCTTGCAGGATGTTGCTAGGCGCTCAAGGGATTTATTCATGAGGCTCAATGAAAGATTGGCTCCTGATTGGAGAATCGCCAGTATCTAAGGACCATCGTCGTACGTCTTGAGAACATGAATATTTGTGTTCCAAGCATTTTCGCGCACCCTGCGAGTCACCTCAATTCCAATAATCTCTGCAAATAGATGTCAAGGATCGTATTGTAAGAACTGTGTTTCTCTATGGCACGCAAATCTTGAGAACCTTCGTGCACCTCTGCAACGAAACGGACATCTCCTGTCTTCTCTAAAAAACGATGGATACCTATGTGCATTACTGAGTGATCATTAGTTAGGATCACACGAATGGCTTTTCCCTTTCTCATATTTCGATGTCGTAATCTGTATCGACCTTAGTGATCAAGACCATGTGGCAATTGAATGACAGTAAGGTTTCACTATGCCTATGATGAGGAGTTTCGGCATTTCACTGGATAATAAGCCTGCTGTTCGCTTATAAATTCCATCAGGGTCAATGCCCACTTCCACCAGAATCTCTCCCCAATCTGCTTCACCTTCCCCAGGAGTCAATTTCTTGCCCAGGAACTCTCGATAGCATTCCAACGTGATGCCTTTTGCATTTAGCACACTTTCACTCTCGATCTGGTTATCTTCTCTAATATATTCGTGATGTGCATCAATCACTGTGTATGGATATTTCTTGTCCAGCGAGAGGCTTCGCTGCTAATCCACATTTTGATCCATATCCTGAGCCATTCGGAAAACTTAATCCTTAATGAACTCCACCACACATAACCCGTGACCAGTATATTCGATTTATCAGTAATCGGTTTCGTCTGGCGGGTGGATACTTCATGTAAATAACTCTCATCCACGGCCAATATAAGTGCTTTCTCGCTGAACTAGTAGCGCAAAAAGGGTCCATGCAGAAATCTCCTCAACATCAAGGAACTCTTAGGGTGAGCCGTCCCACTCAAGTTACCAGATCGCACTCACAAGCAGCCATTGCGATAGCCTCTGCTCTGCTCCTTACACTCATAGGTTTCAACACCCATGAACTCCTTGAACTCATGTTTCAGGAGTTCCTGGAGAAACCATTCCAAAAGATCTCTAAGCCAATCCACTTCCTCCCCCTCTTGCTTGATCTTTTTAATTATTGCTCAAGTCTCTCCCTGAAAGTATCATCAATTTGAGACATTAGAATCTCCTTTCAGGGTTTTTCTGACACTCCTTAATGAAAGAACACTTCTAGCGTCTCACTTTATCAGAGAATATATTTGCACGCGTAAATCTACATATTTTGCGTACCCTTCAACCTTGTTACATTGAACTACATTAATCATGGATCCATACCAAAACGTTTTGCTTGAACTCTCATTACAAATTATATATAATATATATTATTATACACCCTCATTAATATTGCATGAATATTGTCTCTTCGATTTATATATTCTTGGGGAAATAACAAGCAAATGCAATCCATTCCTGAAATGCATAAGTCCCTTTCAACTCTGGCTTATACAGCTATCCGGGAGAATATTCTAGCCGGCCACTACAAACCGGGAGAGTGGCTTCGGCAAAAAGATCTTTCCCAGCAACTCCACATAAGTTATACACCGATACGGGAAGCATTGGACAAGTTGGTTGCAGATGGCTTGGTTGAGAAGTTACCTCATAGGGGGGTTAGGGTCTCTTCTGTTGATGAGAATGAGATTGTTAATTTCTATTGCCTAAGGCTGCTTCTGGAGCCCTTGATTGGGCGTATGGCCGCATTAACCACCTTTGAAGACAAGTTGGATCAACTCACTGAGATCCTCGTCAAGGCTAAAAACCTAACATCCCTTGAAGATATGCCGAATCGACGACGGCTGAATCGAGAATTCCACTGGATGATATGCAAAGTATGTGGGAATTCCTTGCTTGAGCGGTTATATGAGATTGTGTGGAATAGGTTCCCAGATTGGATGTTCTATGAGGGGCTACATCGTCAGCCAAATACTCTAAAACAGCGTCTTGATCGGGAAAATAACGAGCACTGGCAAATGCTCAAAGTAATTGGCACAAGGGACGCCGATCTTGCTGGGCGTTTATATTCGGATCACATAAAGCTCTTCATGAAGGAGGACTTGATTGAAGTGTTTAGGATTCCGATTCAGCTATTGGAAGAGAAACAACGACAGATGGGAATATAAGCCCTCATTCTTATTAGGGTATTTATGCTAGCTAGGAGAAATTCCTTTCAATTGATCAGATCATTTCATTCAGGGCTAAATCCTTTGAATTCAAGACTTTAAAGCGGGAATTGAGCAACAAAATAGCAAGCCTCCAGACTCAAAGTTCTGATTGAATCGAGGATAACAAATCTAAATTATCCACTTAAGTTTCATTAAAGCATTTGTAACTAATTTCTGATACTCATAAAGATACAAAACAAGCAGCCTGAGAGCTAGATCTTGATAAAGTAATAGGAAAGTCTAGATTAGCATACGGGTCCACTTTCGTCATTGATACCATTTTTTATTGTCCATAAATAAGGTCAACAATCAGGTTTATCCGGGTAAAAAGGAGGCCTAAAGTGTATCTTCATGAAAATGCATTGGAACCTACCCCCGAGTGGTATTGGATAGAGTTGGGACGGGTTGGGAGGAAAATCGTCGAGGAGCTATTCCCCATCAAAGCCGGCGAGAACGTGGTGGTTACTGCTGACACAAGATCCGATATGAGAGTTGTCCAGGAAACTGTGAAGGCCATCTATGCTGTTGGTGCCTCACCTACGCTGATTATCCATCCCACAACAGAGGTGGCAACTAGTGATCCCCCACCTTCAGTTATTGCCGCCGTTCAAGACACAGATGTCTGGATTGAGTTTAATGATCGATACCTCCTTTACAGCAATGCCTGGAAGAAAGCTATGAGGGCAGGAGTAAGGGTCTTAAGCTTTGGAGGGCATGTTGACGGCTTGGTGAGAACCGTGGGTTCGATAAATTATCCTGTACTGGATAAACTAGCCAGGAAATTAGCCGAACTCTCGATCAAGGCCGAGGGAATTCACATCACAACGAGTCTAGGGACTGATTTAAGGGTTAAGGTTGATCCGAAAGGGGGCGGTACCGAAAGTCCTCATATTCTGACGGGCGATGGAACCGTAACATATGAGGGGGAGGGCACGACGCAGGTGCCTCCTGGCCAGTCTGGTTATCCGCATGTTCCCGATGCTATCGATGGCATTCTCATTGTTGATGGTGCATTATTTCCACCAACTGAACTAGGAGTCTTGAGAGAGCCAGTCACATTGGAGATTAGTCACGGAAAGATTACCAAGATTACAGGTGGGCGCGAAGCTAAAATTTTCGAAAAATGGTTATCTAGTTGGAACCACCCAAGCATGTATCAGATTGCGCACTGCAGCTATGGTTGCAATCCTGGGATAACGAGGTGCAAAGGCGAGCCCACTGAGGATGAGAGGGTCTTCGGCTCTGTCTACTTTGGCATAGGACCAACCTGGGTGGACGCCCCTGCTCATAGCGATGGAACAATCCTGGATCCTTCAGTATGGGCTGATGACGCTCAATTGGAGGAGGAGGGTCAGTATGTTCACCCAGAGTTAGTTGAACTTTGCCGTCAATTAGGAGTGGCAGGTTATTAGTGTCCATTGATCGTACTGATGTGTGTGGTGATTTAAGGGCTAACCTTCCGATTGTTGTGGACGCGATGCAGCTTGAGGCACATGATTATCATTGTCGTTCGATGTGTGGTGGATTAGCTGAGCGCGATAAGAGGTGCTGATGATGATAAGTCTGTTGATCGACAAGCATGGACCTAACAGTGAAATAAGATAAATACTTAGCGAAACTAATACAAAGGAGGATTAAATGAAGAGGCATATTAGGTTAGTGATCATGGCAGCGTCGTTGGGAATAATCTTGTTAACCAGCTGCCAGCCGACCGTTAGCCCAACTGTAGCCCCAACGGAGATCCAAGCTCCAATGCCAACCGAAGCACCTCGAGTGCCAAAAGTCGTATCGTTTATCCAATGGCAGGACTTCGTGAGCTTGGCGCCAGCTTTAGCCTTTGGTAGTGAGCACACCGCATTGCTCCAAGCATATGAGAATCTGGTCTACTACAATCCACCTGGAAGCAGCCAGATGTTAAAGCCTGGTCTAGCCACCCGATGGGAAACCACCGAAGAAGGAAAGGAATGGACTTTTTACCTGCGTGAGGGTGTCCTTTTCCATGATGGGACGCTGTTCAACGCGGAAGCAGTCAAAGCGACAATCGACTATTACCTGGCCGCGGAAGGAGCTGGTTGCAGTTGGATCTGGGACCCTGTGGAAGAGGTCGAGGTGGTTGATGATTATACCGCGAGATTGCACTTGAGCTATACAGCGCCCATGGATCTTATCTCAGCCGCGGCTTATTGCGGAGGCATGATCAGCCCGGCTGTAGTTAACCAACCTCAAGAGTGGTTCGATATTGGTAATTCCGTAGGCACCGGTCCCTATACGATCGAGTCTTTTGAGAGGGGACAGCGCTTAATAATGACGCGATTTGACGACTATTGGGGCGGCTGGCAAGAGAACCAATTTGATAAAATTGTCTATGAGATCATATCGGATCCAGTTGTGGCTCTGATGATGATCGAAGGGGGAGAGGTAGATATTATGACAGACCCGACCCTCGACAAAGTTAATTCACTAATGGCAATGGAGGAGTTAAATGTCTCTATTCAGCCTTCGTACACAAATGTGGAGTTCTTGCTCAATACAGTCAAGCCGCCGTTAAACAACAAGCTAGTCCGACAGGCGCTGGCATACAGTTTTCCATATGACCAATTGATCGAGAGGGCTGAAGGACTGTACACACAGGCGCACGTAGTAATTCCATATGGCATGTGGGGACATTGTGAGGACTGTTTCCAGTTCTCCTATGATCTCGATAAGGCTAAGGAACTTCTCGTAGAGGCCGGTTATCCGGATGGCGGTTTCGAACTCATGCTCACTTACGCAGAGGATGCAATTCCCGAGGCATGGGCGGTTGAGTTATGGACATTCCCTCTCGCTGAGCTGGGGATTGAGTTGAATCCGCAGGCTATGCCATTTGAAACAATGTGGGAATTAGGCATAGCTGACCCTGTCAAGGCCCAAGATATCGCAACGTTTATGTGGTGGCCTACCTGGATGACGCCTTATGATTTCCTGTATAACATGTTCCACTGCGAGGAAGAGCCCTACTACAACTTTGCTTATTGGTGCAACGATGAATTCGATAGGCTAATCGACGAAGCAAATGTGCTCTCCGCTGCTGATCGCAATACTGCTGAGCAGATGTTCCATGAAGCTCAAGAGATATTAATGGAGGAGGTTCCAGCGATCTTCTTGGTGGATATTCCTCATATTATTATCGTCAGGTCGGATATCGAGGGATACGTTAATAATCCAGCCTACCCTGGTGTTCCTTTCATCTATCCGCTGACGACTACTCGGTAGCCGAGGTCGCCGATAATCCCATCTTTCGTTCTTGATCTTGGCAGAAGTACCAGGACGTATTCTCACGTATGCAAGCCATGTAGCTTGGTATTGGAGCTTAAAGTGCTACAGATATCCGACAGGGATGGAGGTGAAGGTCTCGCGTCCAGTCTGAAAGAATTTAAGGCCTATCGAAAAGTAAGGACATCACTATGAAGTGATATCAAAAGGAATCGCGGAACAAAGTTGCCGCTTCGGGAATATGGATGGAATGCGGAGAAATTCATCTTAGAACCCGCTGGCACGCAACATCTGACATCGAAGCCCTCATCCATTAGGGACCATATCAGTAAACCAAAAAGGTATGCAGCGAATGTGATCATGCCTATACTATGAGATCTTCACTTTATGTTGAAACATAAAGTGTAAGACGAGGTTCCTCGATCGGGATGTGAGCTTATGTGGAATTCAAGATACCGCCCGGGTTTACACTCCCTTGAAAAAGACAACTGGCTGGTTGAATAAGTGAGTAATGAACGTCTTGCGAGACCAAATGTTGGCAGATGATTCATCAAGTAATTGCATATGGTCTCAAGGGAGTGATATTCCTAGGCCTATTAAGGAAGGAAACGGAATTTCTGCGGTGTCTCCCCCCAAATATCTGGTGGGCAAGAAACGACCCACTCATCCAACCATATTGCTGTATGAACCAATGTATACGATGCCTTGGGAGGGGGAGAAGCCGTGCGTCTTCTCCCTATTCTCAATAGGTGTGGAGTAATCTTGTGCAAAGACTCCAGTATATTCTCCGACGCCTACTGTTAGCATTTTTTGTCCTGATCGGGATTTCGATGATAACCTTCGTGATTGCTCGCTTGATTCCTTCGGATCCCGCCAGAATCTGGCTTGGACCTCGAGCTAGGCCAGAACGGATTATAGAGGTACGAATCAAACTCGGATTAGACCGACCTCTATACGAGCAGTACTTTCGTTATTTGGAAAACATTCTGCGAGGTGACTTTGGAATCTCAGTCCGGTCTCACCGACCCATTGCAGACGATTTGCGGGTTTTTTTGCCAGCGACGCTAGAACTTGTTATATTCAGCATGGTCATAACACTTGTCATTGGTATTCCGCTGGGAGTGCTTTCTGCGGCATGGAAAGATAGCCTTGTGGATCATTTGAGTCGCGTGTTTGCAGTGCTCAACGTCTCCCTCCCAGTATTCTGGCTAGCCCTAATGCTCCAGTTGCTTTTCGTACGATATCTCGGCCTGCTGCCACTTGGGGGTCGCGTGAGCCGGGAGATCAGTTTGTTCGCGCATATCCAGCAGATAACTGGTTTCTATTTGGTAGACGCGGCCTTGAGCGGCAACTGGCTAGGGTTCCGCGATGCTCTTAAACACATGATCTTGCCCAGCTTGTGTATGGCGAGTTACGGGATCGGGCTTAGCATTCGTATGACTCGGACAAACATGATAGAGGTGCTGGAGAAGAAATACATTATCGCTGCCCAGGCAGAAGGGCTCAGACCTAGAACTATTTACTTCAGACTAGCCCTCAAAAATGCAATCGTGCCTACCCTGATGCTACTGGGGCTTACTTTCGTATGGAACATAACCGGCGCGATGTTGACCGAAATCATATTTCTTTGGCCAGGGCTAGGTAAGTACTTGACCGACGCCATTCTGAGGCTCGACTTTCCTGTTGTTGTATCGGTAACGCTGGTCGTAACCGTTTTCTACGTCTTGATTAACCTGATTCTCGATCTACTCCAGGCAGTGGTTGATCCACGCGTCCACTTACAGTAATAGGAGTCCGAACATAACAATGAAAAAGGTGGAGGTCTTGCAGGGACCTCAGACAGCGTGGGGTGCTCGTCTTGAGGAATATGGATTAATTTGGCGTGCCTTCCGGCGAGATCCGCTGGCGTTGATCAGCCTGGGCATCATCCTGATCTATATAACCGGGGCGATATTTGCCCCCTGGCTAACGCGGTATCCGGAACAGGGAAGGGGCAAACCCAACCTTACAGAGAAGCTGAATCCACCAAGTGCTACGCATATCTTGGGTACCGATGATCTAGGTCGCGATGTGCTGGCGCGGATCCTTTTCGGTGGTCGACCTTCCTTGAGCATTGGTGTAATTGTGGTCGTCATCGCCATGGCCATCGGAATGCCACTGGGAGTTATCGCTGGCTACTTTGGCGGATGGATAGATCAGGCTGTTATGCGTATCACCGATCTCTTCCTTTCATTCCCTCCATTACTTCTCGCAATCGCCATTGGCTCAGCCCTCGGACCCAACTTTACGAACGCCATGATCGCAATTTCCTTGACTTGGTGGCCATGGTACACGCGTCTGACACGGGCGCAGTCTATATCACTCAGGGAGCAGACTTTCATCGAAGCAGCGCGCGCCATCGGGGTAAAAAACTCGACCATCATCTGGGACCACATTGTGCCCAATACATTGACACCATGTCTGATTCAGGCCTCCATGGACATCGGAGCAGCCATCCTAATGGGTTCGGCATTGAGCTTCATCGGATTGGGCGTACAACCACCCCATCCTGATTGGGGTGCGATGCTTACAGTCGCGCGTGTCTACTTCATTGGCGCCCCCTGGTTTGCCATCTTTCCAGGTTTGGCCATTATGGTGATCGCCCTTTCGTTCAATCTGTTGGGCGATGGCTTGAGGGATGTATTAGATCCGCAGTCCAGCATGAGGAAGAGCTGACGGTGAAACTACCACTTGTTGTTATCAGTGACCTACATGTGCATTTCAAGACCTACGCTGGGACCGTGCATGCGCTAAACGGTATCGATCTGGAGATCTACACGCAAGAAATACAAGGCCTTGCTGGCGAGACTGGTTGCGGTAAATCTATGACCGGTCTTTCTATCCTANNTAGAGGCGGAGAGGTTGTCAGCGGTACCATAATGTTCAAAGGTGAGGATTTGCTTAAGAAATCCGAGCCTTATATGCAGGAGATACGGGGCTCGCGAATAGCTATGGTCTTCCAGGACCCAGGAGAGTCTCTTAATCCGCTTTTCACCATTGGTCAACAGATCGAAATGGTCCTGCAGCGACATCATAGAGCCGACAAGAAGGAGGTCAGGAAGAGAAGCTTGGAAATACTGAAGATGGTTGAACTGCCCGATCCTCCCAGAATCTTGAAAAATTATCCTCATGAACTGAGTGGCGGCATGAAACAACGCGTGAGTATAGCCATTGCTCTCTCATGCGCGCCCGAGTTGCTTATCGCCGACGAACCTACAACCGACCTGGACGTGACGCTACAGGCTCAGATCCTAGATCTACTTCGCAGGTTGGGAGATAAACAGGGTCTGACGATTTTGATGATTACCCATGATCTTGCTGTGCTAGCTGAGATGTGCCAGCGGGTGGCAATACTGTATGCAGGACAGGTGGTGGAGGATGGCCCGATCGACTGGGTTTTTCAAGAACCCAAACATCCCTACACTCAAGCTTTGCTGGAGGCAAGCCCTAGAGATGGGAGCCGAGGCAGACCATTGCAAGTCATCCCTGGTATTGTGCCTAGCGGTCTCCAGTTCTTGAAGAGGTGCCCCTTCAGCCCTCGTTGCCCGCAAGCAATGGAAATCTGTGCCCGAAGCCCTCCCCCAAGGGTATCTGTAGGAGAAGCGCATGCAGTACGCTGCTTTTTATACATAAAATCAGAGGGATTGTGAACGACTCCAGAGATATTTACCAACCAGAAGAGGTGCTGGTGAAGGTAAGGAACCTCGTCAAGTACTTTATTCAACGTGGGGGGTTCTTCGAGAGTAGCAAGGGCGTCGTTAAAGCTGTGGACGACGTGTCATTAGACTGCAGGCTCAAGCATACCTTAGGCGTTGTAGGAGAGTCGGGCTGCGGCAAGACGACCCTAGCACGTTGCATACTCCGGCTCATAGAACCCACAGCGGGGGAGGTGTTATTTGAAGGGGTTAATATTCTAGCATTGTCTAGCCGAAAACTGCGAGAACTACGAAGGGATATGCAGATTGTCTACCAAAATCCCTTTTCCTCATTGGATCCGCGTATGAATGTACAGAGGATCATAGGAGAACCGCTGCGGGCGCACAGTTCGATAGATCGCGGGCAACTGCGCGACCGTGTTGTCCAATTGCTAGAACAGGTGGGGATGACTAGCAACCATTTATATCGTTACCCGCATGAATTCTCAGGTGGACAGCTACAGCGAATAGCAATCGCACGAGCACTAGCGCTCAATCCCAGATTTCTAGTGCTAGACGAGCCAACGGCGGCGCTAGATGTTTCAGTTCAGGCCCAGATTATCAACTTATTAATAAAGTTGCAGAGGGCTCTGGGACTCACTTATTTATTCATCTCACATAATATTAATTTAGTTCATTATGTAAGTGATAGTATTGCTGTTCTGTATCTAGGTAGGATTGTCGAACTCGGCAGCGCAGAAGAAAT
>JABAOF010001131.1_pt3 | contig 15541 bp, 14 predicted proteins | sample 7062171 | NCBI WGS metagenome assembly JABAOF01 (sample SAMN14538628, study PRJNA623070) | marine sediment metagenome | biome: marine biome [ENVO:00000428]; feature: marine pelagic biome [ENVO:01000023]; material: deep marine sediment [ENVO:00002113] | place: India: Gulf of Khambhat ...
AGGGAGTATTCATCTCCATATATGATGAGAAAACCGAGAGGAAGCATGAATTCCTCTACGAAGGAGGTATCGTCTCCTTTGTGGAATATCTGAGTAAAAACAGAAACTGCATCCATCCAAAACCCATATACTTTGAGGGCACAAGAAACGGCATTTCTGCCGAGATTGCCTTTCAATACAATGAGGGTTACACAGAGAACCTGTTCTCCTATGCGAATAGTATCAATACCAATGAGGGTGGAACCCATCTTGTCGGCTTCAAGGCTGCACTAACGAGAACAATAAATGCATACGCCACGGCAAACAATCTGCTTAAAGGCTTGAAGGAAAATCTGAGTGGGGAGGACGTACGAGAGGGCTTGGTTGCCGTGGTGAGTGTAAAACTCCCCGAGCCGCAATTTGAGGGTCAGACGAAAACAAAACTCGGAAACAGTGAAGTGAAGGGAGTGGTTGAAACCCTTGTCAATGAAAACCTCTCCGCCTTTTTCGAAGAAAACCCACAAATCGCTCGGAGAATTATCGCAAGGGTCGTGGACGCAGCTAGAGCTCGTGAGGCAGCGAGGAAGGCGAGAGAGTTAACCCGACGAAAAGGATTTCTAGAGAGTGATACGCTTCCTGGCAAGCTCGCCGATTGTCAGGAGAGGGATCCTGCGAGGAGTGAACTTTTTATTGTGGAGGGCGATTCAGCGGGAGGATCTGCCAAACAGGGGAGAGACCGTGCCCATCAGGCGATTCTCCCACTGAAGGGGAAGATCCTCAATGTGGAGAAGGCTCGAGTCGATAAGATGCTTTCGAATGAAGAGATCAAGATCATTATCGCCGCCTTGGGAGGTGGAATTGGCAAGGATGATTATGATGTTTCGAAGCTTCGATATCATCATATCATCATCATGACCGATGCTGACGTGGATGGTTCCCATATCCGAACGCTACTTCTGACTTTCTTCTACCGACAAATGCCTGAACTCGTTGAACGCGGATACCTGTATATTGCACAGCCTCCACTTTTCAAGATGAGAGAGGGCAAGAAAGACCGATATATGAGGACCGAGCAGGAGATGAATCGGTTTCTTTTGGCTCGGGCGACCGAAAAAACCAAGGTCAGGGTAGAGAAGAGTGGAAAAGAGTTCTCTGGAAAGCGGCTGCGGTCAATGCTCGATAGGTTATTTCAGTACCAATATCTAAGAAAGAAGATTCTCAATCGCGGATACCCCGATAGCCTCATCGATGTTCTTCTCGAATCTGGGCTCACGAACCGTGCGTTTTTTGAAGACGAGAATAGACTCCTTGAGATTCGGAAACGACTCCTCGAGCGAGAATTCGAGGTTTCCGAAGTTCTAAAAGATGAGGAACACAACCTCTATGAATTGGAGATATGGAGAGACGGTGACAGCCGTAAGAATCTGCTGAATTGGGAATTGATTTCATCAGCGGCTTTCGCAGGCCTGAGTGCGGCCCACAGGCACATCAATGGCTTTGAAAGGCCCCCATATATCGTAGAAAGGGGAAGCCAAATCCGGGTTGAAAATGAGGACGAATTGGTGTCGCTCATTGAGGATATTGGCAAAGAGGGCGTGTCAGTCCAAAGGTACAAGGGGCTTGGCGAGATGAATCCTGATCAACTCTGGGAAACCACAATGAACCCGGCCACACGTGTCCTCCTCCGAGTTAGGATCGAGGATGCTGTGGAAGCGGATGACATATTCACGATCCTTATGGGTGATCAGGTTGATCCCAGGCGTAGATTCATCGAAGAGAACGCTTTAAATGTCGGACAGCTGGATGTATGAGCATCTAACTGAAGCCGTGCTTCCTTTTTGGCTCGATGGTTGCAAGGAGATCGACACGGAGCCAAGGTGGAAGTCTGAAAAGGGATTCGCTGGACGCAGAATCTGGCGGATCACGACAACGTGCTAAACCGATCCGAGGTAGTCATGAACCTTAAGGAGTTAAAACAGAGGAAAATCGCTGAACTCAATACCATCGCGAGGGAGTTGAATGTTGAAGGGGCGAGCAGCCTGAGAAAGCAGGAGCTGATTTTCTCCATACTCCAGGCCCAACAGGATAAGAATGGCCTGATCTATGGGGAGGGCGTATTGGAGATCCTTCCTGATGGCTTTGGGTTCTTGAGGGCGCCAGATTACAACTATCTACCAGGTCCAGATGATATTTACATCTCCCCATCTCAGATCCGAAGATTCAATATGAGGACGGGAGATACCGTGTCAGGACAGATTCGCCCCCCAAAAGACACAGAGCGATACTTTGCTATGCTCAAAGTCGAGTCCGTCAATTTTGAGGATCCGGAGAGTGCACGAGACAAAATTCTGTTTGATAACCTGACACCTTTCTATCCAGAGAAAAAGATCAAGCTGGAAACCGAGGACTCAGAAAATTACTCCGCCCGTGTGATGGATCTTCTGACTCCTATTGGGATGGGACAGCGCGGTCTTATTGTGGCTTCTCCGAGGACGGGCAAGACGATGCTCCTCCAGAATATCGCCAACAGCATCACGGCGAACCATCCCGACATAACCCTTATTGTTCTGCTCATCGACGAGCGTCCCGAAGAGGTTACAGATATGGAGCGGTCTGTTCGGGCAGAAGTCATTAGCTCTACTTTTGACGAACCGGCACAGCGTCACATCCAGGTTGCGGAGATGGTCAGTGAGAAGGCTAAACGTCTTGTTGAGAATCAGGTGAACGTCGTCATTCTGTTGGACAGCATCACCCGGCTGGCGAGAGCCTACAATGCGGTCGTGCCCCCAAGTGGAAAAGTTCTCTCTGGAGGCGTTGATTCCAATGCTCTACATCGGCCCAAGCGATTTTTTGGAGCTGCGAGGAATATTGAAGAAGGGGGGAGCCTGACGATCATTGCCACCGCCTTGGTTGACACAGGGAGCCGAATGGACGAGGTGATTTTTGAGGAGTTCAAGGGCACGGGTAACCTTGAAATCCATCTCGATCGGAGGTTGGTCGATCGGCGGGTCTTTCCGACCATCGATATCCAAAAGTCCGGAACGAGAAAGGAGGAACTCCTCCTCGACCCACAAACGCTAAACAGAATTTGGCTTTTAAGGAAAGTTCTTCAGCCAATGAACACAGTCGAGAGCATGGAGTTTCTCCTCGAGAAATTGCGGGGTACGCCAAACAACCAAGCCTTTCTGGATTCGATGAATCAGTAAAAAGGTGTTGAAAAACCTGCAGAATCTGGGTAGTCTTACTCCAGAGTCGATGATAGGGAGAGGGGTTGTGAAGAAGGATATCCATCCGAAACTCTATAAGACGGTGGTGACTTGCGCATGTGGAGCGAGTTATGAAACGGTCGATACGAAGGAAGAGATCCGCGTAGAAATTTGTTCTAGCTGTCATCCATTCTTTACTGGGAAGCAGAAACTCGTCGATAGTGCGGGAAGGATTGATAAATTCAAAAGGAAATACGCTCAGAAAAATAAGAAAGAACCTTAGCTTACCCTCCTGATACGGACCCTTCTATCTCCTTAGCCTCGGGATTTCGGAAAATCAGGCCTTTTTCGGATTCCGTGGACCGATTTCCCTAATTTACTTATATGCCCGACGAAACTGTGCAGTTCCGGATTTGCGAAGGGACTATTTCCTGAGTGTTGGTCCCGGGTCTCGTGAAAAGGTGGTGATCCACAAACCATCATGAATCAACGAGTGAAAGGAAGGAGCATTCTCATGCCCTACTCCTTGAACAGATGAGGATTTGGACCGAACATAGCAGACGACTTTGCTCTGGAGATTGTGAGCAAGGCCTGCTTTGAGGGAGAAGATCTATGTTCAACAAGCTGGAAGAGATTGAGGATCGATACGGAGAACTCACGAGGCTCCTTAGCCGTCCGGAGATCACCCAAAGACAAGAGGAATATCAGAGGCTGGTAAAGGAGTTTTCAGAGCTGGAGAAAACGGTTACCTACTATCGTGAGTACAAGAAGATCGCTCAAGAACTCGAGGAGAATAAGAAACTGCTCAGGGAATCAGATGAGGAGATCCGGCGATTGGCCAGAGAGGAGATCGGACATCTCGAGGAGAGAATGGCTGGGGTGGAGCGGACTTTGAAGATTTCGCTGATTCCCAGAGATCCCAATGACGAGAAGAATCTCTTTCTTGAAATTCGCGCAGGAACGGGGGGTGAAGAGGCCGCCCTTTTTGCGGCCGACCTGTTCCGTATGTATGCCAAATACAGTGAGTTGAAGAATTGGAAAATCGATATCGTGAGCCAGCACGAGACAGGAGTAGGAGGTCTCAAAGAAATCATTGCCTTGATTGAGGGCCAGGGGGCTTACAGTCAGTTGAAATTTGAGAGCGGGGTTCATCGCGTTCAGCGAGTTCCCACGACCGAATCCCAAGGCCGTGTTCATACATCTGCCGTCACGGTAGCGGTCTTGCCTGAAGCGGATGAGGTGGACGTAGAGATCGATCCTGGGGATTTGCGGATCGACGTTTACCGGTCTTCCGGACCTGGGGGGCAGAGTGTCAATACAACAGACTCTGCAGTGCGAGTTACCCATGCTCCAACGGGACTGGTCGTAACCTGTCAAGATGAGAAATCGCAACATNNTCCGATCGAAATTGCTCGATTTGCAAATATCGCAGCAACGGCTGGAGATTTCAGAGAAAAGAAGGTCCATGGTGGGAACGGGGGATCGCAGCGAAAGGATTCGAACATACAATTTTCCTCAGAACCGAGTGACAGACCACCGGATCGGGTTGACGCTTTACAGGCTCGAGGAAATCTTGGAAGGCAACATCCAAGAGATCATTGATGCGGTGAGTGCCCACTTTCAGGCCGAGGCATTGAAAACCGAGGCGGGGAAATAAAGATTGGCTATGGAGCGTTGGACGGTCTTGAGGGTTCTCGAGTGGACCCGAGGATATTTACAGCGGAAAGGAATCTCGAGTCCGAGATTGGAAAGTGAGCTTCTCCTGTCCCACATTCTCGGATTCAATCGGGTAGCTCTCTACCTCAACTATGATATGGCCCTTTCCTCAGAGGAGCTGAAGCGGTTTAGAGAGGTAGTTGAGAGGAGAGTCACCGGTGAACCAATTCAGTACATCAGGGGATATCAAGAATTCTGGTCGATTCCTTTCAAAGTCAGTCCCGACGTGTTGATTCCGCGACCAGAAACAGAGATCCTCGTCGAGGAGGCACTCCGTTTGATTGAACTCGAAGGGTGGGACCGGCCGATGATCGTGGACGTTGGAACTGGATGTGGGGCCATTGCAATTTCGATTGCAAAATCGGTTCGCTCCTCAAACGTCATTGCAACAGAAATCTCCTGGGAGGCAATTGCCCTGGCCCGCGAGAACGCCAAGATCCAGGATGTGGCTTCAAAGATCGCTTTTGTGCAGGGCGATTTATTGTCTTGTGTAAAATCTGGAAGGGCGGGAGGTTGTCACTTGATTGTCTCAAATCCTCCGTACATCGAGCGGGAGGATGTCCCCCATCTTCCACGGGAGATCAAGGACTTTGAGCCCCAAAGGGCTATTGACGGCGGCACGGATGGTCTCGGTTTCTATCGGAGGTTTTTCGTTGAGGCTCCGACTTGTCTCCGGACTGGGGGGTGGCTGATCCTTGAGATTGGAGCGTATCAGGGAGAACGGATTCTTCGGATTCTCGAGCAAATCGGAGGATTAAGTGAGGGGAGGATCATTCCGGACTACGCTGGGAAAAGCCGGGCTATCATCACGCAAAAGACAGGGCAATAGTCTTACCATAAGGGTGAGAAGGTGATAGAAAAAAGGTACGAAGAACACTTTAAAATAAGGAGCCGATTTGGAGAAAATTGTCATCGAGGGTGGGGCTCGCCTCATCGGAGATGTCACGATTAGTGGATCGAAGAATTCGGCACTCCCAGTGCTCGCTGCGACTATTCTCTGCCAGGGTCCAAATTCTTTTCATAATGTTCCAAAACTCAGGGACGTTGCGACCATCCAGAGGGTTCTCGAGAATCTGGGTGTGCAGGTCACTCGGGAGACCGATGGTTCTGTGCGCGTTGATAGTTCGGGCCTTTCAGGAAATGAGGCTCCCTATGACCTCGTGAAAACGATGCGGGCATCCGTTCTTGTCCTGGGACCGCTCTTGGCAAGGAGGGGAAAGGCGATCGTCTCATTACCGGGTGGGTGTGCTATCGGAGCACGTCCAGTGAATCTTCATCTCAGGGGGCTTGAGATTCTCGGGGCCAGAATTGAGCTTAAACATGGATACATCTACGCAAAAGCCGATCGTTTGAAGGGAGGACACATTTACCTCGATGTACCGACGGTTACGGGAACGGAAAACCTGATGATGGCTGCTACCCTCGCCCGTGGGACAACCGTAATAGAGAATGCTGCCCAGGAACCCGAAGTGGCAGAGCTTGGCACCGTTCTCAAAAAGATGGGGGCGAAGATCTCCGGGGAAGGAACGAGTCTACTACAAATTGAAGGTGTGGAAACGCTTCACGGCGTAGAGCACTCCATCATGCCGGATCGGATTGAGGTCGGGACCTTTATGGTGGCAGCCGGGCTTACACAAGGGAATCTCCGTCTCTTCAACTGTTCCTTGTCAAGTCTTGAGGCAGTTGTGAACAAGTTGCGAGAGGCGGGCCTTGAAGTCTATCCCGATGGAGAGGTGGTCAGGGTGATTGGGAACAACCGCGTCCGAAGTGTGGACGTGAAGACGCTCCCCTACCCAGGTTTTCCGACAGATATGCAAGCTCAAATCATGGTTCTAATGTGTCTAACCCGTGGCCTGAGCGTGATTTCTGAGACGGTTTTCGAAAATCGCTTTATTCATGTCAGTGAGCTCAGGCGAATGGGTGCGGACATAAAGATAGAATCCAATAGTGCCATCGTGACAGGTGTTAGGCAGCTGAGTGGAGCCCAAGTCATGGCAACCGATCTCAGGGCCAGTGCCTCTCTTGTGTTGGCAGGGCTCGCGGCTAATGGAAGGACCGAAATTTCAAGAGTGTATCATTTGGACAGGGGATACGAGAATTTAGAGGGCAAGCTATCCCGTATAGGCGCGCGGATCCGAAGAGTCGGATAGTCGTGAAATAGGGTCAGGTGATCTATTTTCGGGTGGATGAAGGGGTCGAGAGACTCGAGGAATTCACATTTCGAGTTGTGTCGAGGGAAGAGCGATGAGCATCCCCAGAAGAATTGGCTTTTCGATCGTGATATGGACAGTCGGAATATCCGTCATGACCTGCAATGGGCCAAGGGTGCGAGACAGTGAATCCGTTTCCCCGACCGGTGAAGATCCTGGGATTATCATCCTCGTTCCTTTTTTTGTCAGCCGCCCAGAGGAACCTGGCCGGCTTTTGGTTCGTTGTCCGAGATGTGAGGGATACTTGACCGTGGGACAGGTGGCTCCTGAGGGGCCAGCGATCGTCACAGGCCTTTTCCGGCGGGACTTAAGCCGTGATGGGTACAACCTAGTAGCTCCTGAGATGGTGGAGAGGGTGCTCTCAAAGGTGGGACATCTGGAGGGGAGGCCTGAGGTCTTGGCTCAGCGGCTTGCCTCTGCTTTGAATGCGGACAGTGTGCTTATGGGATGGATCTTCCAGTACAGGGAGAGAATCGGCAGTGACTGGGGTGCCCGACGGCCAGCGTCTGTTACCTTTGTCGCTTTTCTCTTTGATGGGAAGGATGGGAGATTGCTTTGGCGAGCAAAATTCGATGAAACCCAGAGGCCTCTTTCGGAGGATATCCTTGGTTTCCCATCCTTTATTCGGCGAGGGGGAAGGTGGGTGAGTGCCAAAGAATTAGCCTCCGATGGTGTTAACCTTATTCTGCTAAGATTTCCAGGTCAGGGTGAGGTGAAAGTGAATCGTTAGAGGGGAAAGCATTTGCCTACCCGTATGGAAAACTCGTGGAGCAGCCGGTTTTTCGTCATCTCATCATAATCTTCGCAACGGGTATCTATTCCGGGTACATGCCGGTTGCCCCAGGAACCGCAGGTACTCTTGTCGCAGTGCCTCTGTATATTGTCCTTTCCAGGCTTCCCTTTTTTTACTATGGGCTGACGGTGGTGGCTTTCTTATTCATGTCCTGTTGGTTTTCTGGAAGTGCGGAACCTATTTTTCTCCAAAGGGACAGCAAACATATTGTGATTGATGAGGTGGGCGGTTTCCTGGTCGCGATGGCATTCCTGCCACCGGTCCCGCTGTATGTCATCTCAGGATTTCTACTCTTTCGGTTCTTTGACATCGTCAAGCCCTTTCCCGTAAAGAGGCTTGGGACTTTGAAAGGCGGATATGGGGTTGTGGCTGACGATGTGATGGCAGGTATCTACACGAATCTCTCACTTCATCTCTTCATTTTCGTCCTTTTCCCTAAGTAAATGGGTTTTTTGGGCGATCGTGTTTTCCTTTGAAAATCGGGAAGCTCCGGGATTTTTTTCTTGACAACCTCTTTTGAATGCCGTACATTGTGCAGATTATCACATAGTCCCAAAATTGGCCGGGAGACCTGAGAGGGAGGGCCTGTTGGGTTGAGTTCGATTGTTGTAGGTCAGTCGATATCCTATATCCAAACACTCACTATAGGAAACTCATCAGTGAAGGAGGAGGGAATCCATGTCTCTGAAAGGTCTTGATCCAACAAAAATGGCGGACTGGCAGATTGCAGAAGCAGTCGAAAAGGATATGAAGTCGGTCTTTCAGTTGGCCGAAGAAATGGGTCTTGAAAAGGAAGAATTGATTCCCATGGGGCATACCCTGGGCAAAATCGATTTCATGAAGGTTTTGAACCGGTTGAAGGATCGGCCTAACGCAAAATATATTGAGGTCACGGCCATCACGCCCACGCCTTTGGGGGAGGGAAAGACCACCACGTCCATGGGGTTGGTACCGGGGCTTGCTTTGAGGGGTAAGAATGTCACGGGTGCCATTCGGCAGCCTTCTGGCGGTCCGACCTTCAATATCAAGGGAAGTGCTGCAGGCGGGGGTCTTTCGCAGTGCATCCCACTGACCGCCTTTTCACTGGGGCTAACTGGTGACATTGACAACGTAACCAATGCCCACAATCTGGCCATGGTAGCCGTTACTTCACGGCTTCAGCATGAGTTCAACTATGACGATGAAACACTTGCCAAGAAAGGCCTGAAGCGACTGAATATCGATCCGCGAAACGTGGAGATGAGGTGGATCATGGATTTCTGTGCCCAGGCGCTCAGGGATATTATCATTGGAATTGGAGGGAAGATGGACGGATTCATGATGCAGTCCGGTTTTGCGATCTCCGTGAGCTCAGAAATCATGGCGATTCTCTCCGTCTTCAAAGACTTGAAGGATCTGCGGGAGCGGATTGGTCGGGTCGTGGTCGCCTACGATAAGCAGGGTAAACCTATCACGACCACAGATCTTGAGGTGGCAGGCGCCATGACTGCCTGGATGGTGAAAGCCATGAATCCCAATCTTCTTCAGTCTTTGGAAGGCCAGCCTGTCCTGGTCCATGCGGGCCCGTTCGCCAATATTGCCGTAGGCCAGTCTTCTATCGTGGCCGATGAGGTTTGCCTGAAGCTGAGCGACTATCATGTGACTGAGAGCGGTTTTGGCGCTGATATCGGTTTTGAAAAATTCTGGAATATCAAATGCCGGTTCAGTGGGTTAGTCCCTCATTGTTCGGTTATTGTCTCGACCATCAGAGCCCTCAAGATGCACGGCGGCGGTCCCAGAGTGGCGCCGGGGCAGCCTCTGGATCGGGCCTACACCAGTGAGAATCTTGAGCTCCTTGAAAAAGGCATTCCAAATGTCCTTGCCCATATTGAGACCGTCAAGAAGGCAGGGATTAATCCGGTTGTTTGTATTAACAGTTTTCACACGGACACCAAAGATGAGATCGCCCTGTTGCGAAAGCACTGTGAAGCAGCCGGAGCACGGGTGGCTGTTTCGGAACACTGGCTGAAAGGGGGAGAAGGCGCCCTCGAATTGGCCGATGCGGCTATTGAGGCATGTGAGGATAAGAGCAGCTTCAAGCTTCTCTATCCTGACGAGATGCCCCTACGTCAACGGATTGAAACGATTACCAAGGAGGTTTATGGAGGAGGCGGAGTCACGTACACACCCGCGGCAGAGGAGAAGGCCAAACGGATGGAAGCTGACCCTGAATTGAGCAAGCTTGCGACCTGTATGGTCAAGACCCATTTGAGCCTGACTCATGATCCAACAATCAAGGGGGCGCCCAAAGGCTGGACCCTTCCCATTCGGGACATCCTGACCTACCGGGGAGCTGGTTTCGTGGTCCCGGTTGCTGGGGACATTCGGCTGATGCCTGGAACCGCCTCTGATCCCGCCTTCCGAAGGGTCGACGTCGATGTAAATACGGGAAAGGTGAAGGGACTTTTCTAGGAGTCCAAGTGGGAACTGAAGGTTCGGGGTTACTCTGCCGCAAGGGTGGAGTAAACCAGTTCTCTTGAAAAGGGAGAGATAAAACCGATATAATAAAATGTCACCTCAATTTTATACATTTTGCCGCCTAAACACCGTCAATTCTCTACTTTTGTCCCCTTCCTATGGGATAGCACACGAAAATCCGAAGCTTCTCTATTTCGCCTTCCACTGGGAAAGCGCGTCCTAGCCGGGAGAAGATCGGGGTTTGAAGGCGGGTGAATGCTCGCTTGGTCTCACAATTCAGAGTCAAGAGAGGGATAGACAAAACCATGTCTTTCACGATTGCTGTTTCGGGAAAGGGGGGCACTGGAAAAACGACGGTCGTGGGACTCTTGGTCCGATACCTCTTAGAGAAGGGGAAGAAACCGGTTCTGGCTGTTGACGCGGACGCCAATGCGAATCTCAACGAGGTTCTCGGGGTTGAGATCGGTCCAACAATTGGAGAGGCCAGGGATCTGATGAAGAGAGACGTTCCCGTAGGAATGACGAAGGACGTCTGGTTTGAATACAAGATTCAGGAGGCTTTGGTTGAGAAAGAGGGTTTTGATCTCATTGCCATGGGAAGACCTGAGGGACCGGGGTGTTACTGCGCTGCGAATACATTGGCTCGGAAATGTATTGATCTTTTGGCAGGAAATTACCCCTATGTGGTGATCGACAACGAAGCGGGGATGGAGCACTTCAGTCGGATGACAACCCGGAATGTGGATCTCCTCTTGATCATATCCGACCCGAGTGTTCGTGGGGTAGTCACTGCCGCACGAATCCGCGACTTGATTAAAGAGCTTCAGCTAGATGTGAGACAGTCGGTTCTCCTGTTGAATCGTGTTCAGAATGGCCTCCAAGCAGAGATCACAGCCCAGGCCGAGAGACTCTCAATGTCTGTCGGGGGGTGGATACCTGCCGACCCGATCGTTTCGGAGTTCGATATCGAGGGGAAACCTACTTTCGCATTACCTGTGGATTCAAAAGCCCTTCGATCATCCTGGGGGATATTCGAGAAGCTGGTTCCATAGGATGGACAACAAGGGATCTTGACGGATGACCGTGGGCTTTGGCGATATCATCTGAGAACTTGGCATAGACCCAATCACTCCTTCGGCCAGGGATGAGAGAGGTTGTGGGCGATTGGGTTCTGAGGGGGGAGGAGAAATGGCAGCAAAAATCATTAGCGGGAAAGAAGTCGCCACACAGATTCGGGAGGAACTGAAGGGTCAGGTCGATAAACTCAAAAAAGACCATAACGTAGAACCCGGTTTGGTGACCATTTTGGTGGGGGAAAACGCGGCATCAGTCAGTTATGTGACGGCCAAACAGAGGACTGCACACGAACTCGGCTTTTATTCGGTTCAGGACAATCAGTCGGAGAACATATCGGAGAATGACCTCTTGACATTAATCGAGAAGTATAACAAGGATCCGAAGATCCATGGCATTCTGGTTCAGCTCCCCCTGCCCAAGCACATGGATGAAAACAAAATCCTCTATGCGATTGATCCGAAAAAAGATGTTGATGGATTTCATCCGATCAATGTGGGTAAATTGATGATCGGGGAACCCGATTATCTCCCGTGCACACCGGCCGGTATTCAGCAACTCCTCATTCGTTCAGGGGCGCAGATTGAAGGAGCTGAAGTCGTTGTCGTGGGCCGGAGCAATATTGTGGGGAAACCGATTGCCAACATTCTGCTGCAGAAGGCTGAAGGGGCAAATGCGACAGTCACCGTATGTCATACCCGAACAAAGGATATGGCCTTCCATACGCAGAGGGCCGATATTCTGATTGTCGCTGCGGGAAAACCGAAGGCCGTAACGGCGGACATGGTGAAAGAGGGGGCGGTGATTATTGACGTGGGTGTCAATCGAATCGGAAAGACCCCTGAGGGGAAGGCGAAACTCTGTGGCGATGTCGATTTCGAAACTGTGAAGGAAAAGGCCAGCATGATCACCCCTGTGCCGGGAGGGGTTGGCCCCATGACGATCACCATGTTGATGATGAATACCGTCAAAGCGGCTAAGCTCGCTGCCGGACTCGCATAACGTGATGGGAGTCGATCGTCATTTGTGTGTGATCACTGAAGTCGTCGTTAGAACTGACTACGGACAACCGACAACGCACACCTGCACATCAAAGGAGGAGTCATGAAAGAGAAACTTGAGGAGAAGAAGTCTTTTGACGGGAAGAAGGTCAAGGTTCTGGGGGCTACTTTTGACGACGGGAAGCCGGATACACCCTACGAATGGCGGAAGAAACTGAAGTCGCGAGATGAGATGCTTGAATACCTGAAGAGCGGCGAGAGGTACTGGTTTAGCGAAGAGTGGCATGGCAGTGAAAAGCGGAAGACGCCGGCTTAGGACCCGGTGACTGGGGGAGGTGGTCAGCGTGGCTTTTGAAATACCGAAGATCACGTATACCGGAAAGATCAAGCGAGTGGAGATCGGAAAAGGCGACAAAACCATCGCCGTGGGAGACGAAAGCTCGTACCCCTTCTATCTATTTGAGGGTGATATGCCAAACGCACCTCGGATCGCCATGGAGGTCTATGACATGCCTCCAGAGGACTGGCCGGAGGCTGCCCTAAAACCCTTCGCCGGTGTGACAGATGATCCTGTCGCGTGGGCGAAGAAAAATGTGGATGAATACAAGGCCGACATGATTTGCCTTCATTTGATTAGCACTGACCCGAATGGCCTGGATCGGCCGGCCGATGAGGCCGCCCAAACAGCCAAAAAGGTGGCCGACGCCATCGACGTTCCACTCATCGTCTGGGGGGTCGATAACGATGACAAGGATGCCGAGGTCCTTCGGAAGGTGGCCGAAGTCTGCGAGGGCAAGCATCTGATTATTGGTCCGGTGGTGGAAGGAAATTACAAACAAGTCGGAGCCGGCGCGATCGGATACAAGCACACGGCCATTGCCTCGACTCCGATCGACATCAACCTTGCCAAACAACTGAACATCCTTCTCGGGAATCTCGGAGTTGCAGACGAACAGATTATCGTGGATCCAACCACCGGCGGACTCGGGTACGGAATTGAATACACATATTCGGTGATGGAACGAATCCGAATGGCTGCTCTGACCCAACAAGACGAGCGGCTTCAGTTTCCCATGATTTGCAATCTTGCCAGAGAAGTCTGGAAAACAAAAGAAGCGAAACTGACAGCAGAGGAAGCTCCCACCATGGGAGATCCTGAAAAGCGGGGGATGCTCATGGAGGCGGTTACGGCAGTTGTCCTCCTCCTTGCCGGTGCCGACATTCTGGTCATGCGTCATCCAGAGGCGGTTAAACAGGTCAGAGAGATGATCGGCGAGTTGACGACAGCCGCGTGAGAAGCGAGTAAAAATCGAGAGTGATTAGGAGGCATACGATGGCAGAGACAGGAGCCAAGAGTGTGGATCAAGCCAGTCTCGAGATGATCGAAAAGGCCGCGGCCGACGGTGTAGAAACCGTCTTTGATCGAGCCGCCAGGATGAAACCCTGCCCGATTGGGGCCGAGGGAAGCTGTTGTAAGCACTGTTCTATGGGGCCCTGCCGTGTTCAGGCGCCGAAAAAAGAAGGTGCCGTGAGGCCGGTGGGTGTCTGCGGCGCGACGGCGGAGACCATTTCAGCAAGAAACTTCGCCCGGATGGTTGCAGCTGGCGCGGCAGCCCATGGTGACCATGCCCGAGGCGTTGCAGAGCTTTTCTTGGCAACAGCCAAAGGCGAGGTCTCGGATTTTGAGATCAAGGACGAGCAGAAACTCTATCAACTCGCCATGGATTTCGGGGTGGAAATTGGCAACCGCGACCTCAAGGATATTGCGATCGAGGTTGGAGAGATCGCCCTCTCCGAGTTTGGTCGCCAGGAAGGAGAGGTCCTCTTCGTGAAACGGGCGCCCTTGAAACGCCAGGAGCTCTGGCGCGAGACAGGAACCATGCCCCGGGGAGTCGATCGGGAGGTTGTCGATCTTATGCACCGGACGCATATGGGGGTCGATCAGGACTATAAAAACCTCCTCAAAGCGGCGGCCCGATGTGCACTCTCGGACGGCTGGGGCGGATCCATGATTTCCACGGAACTTCAGGACATCCTCTTTGGAGACCCCGTGCCAGTAGCTAGTCAGATCAATCTGGGTGTGCTGAAAGAGGATCATGTCAACGTCGTGGTGCACGGCCACGAGCCACTTCTCCCAGAGATGTTGGTTCTGGCATCGCAGGATCCTGAGCTGCAGAAGTATGCGAAGTCAAAAGGGGCACAAGGGATTAACCTGGCTGGAATGTGCTGTAGCGCGAATGAGGTCCTGATGCGTCATGGAATCCCGGTGGGGGGGAACTTCCTCCAGCAGGAGCTTGCCATCATCACCGGAGCCGTCGAAGCGATGACCGTGGATGTGCAGTGTGAGATGCAATCCCTGGTCGATGTCGCCCGTTGCTACCATACGAAACTCATCACCACCGATCCTCGGGCACACATCCAAGGGGCGACACACATTGAATTCGCCCACCATGACGGTCTGAATGTCGCCAAGAGGATAGTTCGGGAAGCGATCGACAACTTTCCAAACCGAAAGGCCGAAGTTCAAATTCCCGCTCAGAGCGTTGACACGGTAGTCGGGTTTAGCCATGAGACGATTAACTATCTGCTGGGAGGGCTCTATCGAGCCTCTTACCGGCCGCTCAACGACAATATCATCAACGGGCGGATTCGGGGAATCGCCGGTGTTGTTGGTTGCAACAACGCACGGACCGTTCACGATGATGCCCATCTGAAGATGATTCTCGAGCTCATCGGAAACGATGTGATCGTTTTGACTACTGGCTGCAGTGCGATGGCTGCAGGTAAATACGGTCTCTTGACGCCTGAGGCAGCCCACAAGCACGCCGGAAAGGGACTGGCCTCTGTCTGTGAGGCTGTTGGGATCCCGCCTGTTCTTCATATGGGAGCTTGTGTGGACAATAGCCGCATACTCATGGCAGCCACGGCAGTGGTCAAGGACGGCGGTCTGGGAGACGACATCAGCGATCTTCCGGCAGCCGGCGCGGCGCCGGAATGGATGAGTGAGAAGGCAATATCTATCGGCCACTACTTCGTTGCGTCTGGGGTCTATACCGTATTCGGCGTGACATGGCCAACCCTGGGAGACGAAGAGGTCACGAAGTA
>JABAOF010027718.1_pt5 | contig 15536 bp, 1 predicted proteins | sample 7062171 | NCBI WGS metagenome assembly JABAOF01 (sample SAMN14538628, study PRJNA623070) | marine sediment metagenome | biome: marine biome [ENVO:00000428]; feature: marine pelagic biome [ENVO:01000023]; material: deep marine sediment [ENVO:00002113] | place: India: Gulf of Khambhat ...
ACCCACATCATCAGAAGATGGAGTTCCGTAGATGGTTCCATTATCCTGGCCTATACCAAGCCATTCCGGCCCAGAAATCTTGCTCCAAGAAAGAGGATCCGAATCAGCATCAGTGGCTGTGAATGTGAAAGTCAGTTTTGAACCCACAGTAGCTGTGTCTGGAGCCAGCGCTTCATTGGTTATGGTTGGCAGGTTATTAGGTGGAGTGTAGGTTGTAAAATTCCAATAACCGTCAGTTTTGTTTCCATAGGCACTCCTCTCCCAACCGTCCGTCAAATTGACTCTCCAATAGAAACTTCCTGAAGGGCTGGTATCAAAGGTGCCGGAGGTGGTATTTAATCCAGAGCCAGACTCGATGATGTTATTGAACTCTGGATCAGTGGCCACTTCCCAGCTGTAGTTTACTGGGGAATCCCCCTCTGTGTCCACGCCAGGAGAATTCCAAGAAACGGTCTGATTGGTGGAAGCCAATATATGACTATCATCGGAAGGTGAAACAGGGATTACCGGAGTTAAAACTTCGTTCATATGAAAGTCCACCTCAGAAATGGGACTCCACATCCCAGAAATATTTTCTACTTGAACTCTGAACTTATAGGTTGTGCCATCCAACAAGGGAGGTCCATTGGTTGGAAAAGGAGCCGTGTTGTACGTAACGGTTATCTCAGAACCTGAAGAAACTGAATCGGTTTTATTGCAGTACCACAGTAGGATAGTGCCCTCAGCATCCCACACGCTTACATTATATCTGGCAACAGGATCGGATTTTGGATCATTGTACCTGAAGCTGAGCTCGGGTTCATTCGGTATTATATGCTGAATCTCAGGAGTGGAGCCTAAGAAACCTTCAACACTGAGTAGGTCTGCAAATGGATTGGGTGTAGAGCTGGCAAAGTATACATCAAAGTTACCGTTTCGCAAGTCTTCCCAAACAACATATACTGTTCCACCTGAGCTAGCAGCGAGGACAGGATAGCGCTGACTTGCATCATCATCGTCATTTACCCTAACATCTGAATCCGCCCAAGTCGTACCGCCATCGATGGACTTGGTGAAGAAGACATCGTAGTGGGTGAGATAGCGGAAGTCTTGCCAGGCCACGTAGACCGTGCCAAAGGAGTCAACTGCCAGGGTGGGATAATATTGACTTTCCATGTCAGCTTGGGTATCGACCTGCACATTCGGATCCGTCCAGGTTATACCTCCATCTGTGGATTTGGCGAAGAAGATGTCAGCGTTGCTATTTCGGTAGTCCTCCCAGGCCAAGTAAACGGTACCAGAAGAGTCAACCGCGATGGTGGGATTTATTTGAGAGGAGTTGGTTGTATCATAGCTGGCCCTTATATTGGGTTTTTTCCAGGTATGGCCTCCATCCGTAGAATTGGAAATATAAATGTCCCAGTCGCCATTACGGTAGTCTCCCCATGCTAAATAGATGGTACCAGAAGAGTCCACCGCGATCGTTGGTTCATATTGATTGACAGTGTCAGCGTCGTTCACCATTATATTTGGATCTGTCCAGGTCTCACCTCCATCAGTAGAGTTGGCAAAGAAGATGTCAGCGTTGCCATTGCGGTTGTCTTGCCATACGACATATACATTACCAGAGAAGTCAACAGCTATGGCTGGATTACGTTGAGAGGCGTTTTTTGTGTCGTTGCTAATCATTACGTTGGGATATGTCCAGGTCACACCACCGTCAGTAGAGTTGGCGACATAGATGTCCCAGTTGCCGTTTCGATCATCTTGCCATGCCACATATATGGTGCCAAAGGAATCCACGGCTATGGCAGGTTTACGTTGATCGGCATTGGTCGTGTCGTTGCTAACCATTATATTAGGGTCTGTCCAGGTTATACCTCCATCTGTGGACTGGGCGAAGAAGATGTCAGCGTCGTCATTTCGCTCATCTTCCCAGGCCACATATATTGTTCCTGCAGAGTCTACGGCGATGGATGGTTTCCATTGAATTGAAGCATTATCGATGTTCACTTTCCTATTGGAGGAAAAAGGAGGATCACCCTTGACTATGAGCGGAACTGTAAAAAGGGATACACTAAAAACCATGAACAGTAGAAGTAGTGTTATAATCAAGGCTTTCGCTTTCTCTACTTGAACTTTCAGAGTCATAGAAATACTTCCCTACAAATGTAATTACGCTATCGGATATAAACCTATCCTCAGTGCGCCTCACAGCCGTTTTCCTCAGCTGTCATCTTCGGGTTCGCCCTGGGTATCCCGCTTGACTCCTGGAAGATTTCCAGCTTGCGGGTCTCTTGGCCCTCCATGCTGGTCTCCCCATTCTGGATCTTGCTGAGTGACCATGCCCAACTCAGCATTCGGCTCGGTAAGGGTTTGATCTGCACCGCATGCCTCACTGAGATCCAGCAGGAACTTGCGGCAGTGCGGATTTATTTCCCTTACCACCGTGGGAATACCAAAAGGACTGAACGGGACGAAGTAGCTGTTAAATTCACCGGTCCAGTCGAACATCCGATCGCCACCGGTATTGGCGATCAGCACGTCAAGGCCACCACCGCCATAGGCGAAATCCGCATCAGCAAATTCTATTGGATCAGGCATATTGTTCAAGCCGCCGTTCGTATCGTGATTGTCATCACAATTCATGAGGTCGTCGCCCATGCCACCGAACTGGCGGTCATTCATTGTGCCACCAACAAGCCAGTCATTGCCGTTATCACCAAATAGACGGTCTTTGCCGTCGTTGATCTTATTACCGGAGCCATCAACAGCTTCAAAGTTGAGGAGGAAATCGTTGATCTTCGTGAACGGATTATCGGCATCATATGCATCGAACTTTCTGGTTGATGGATCGTAAGGTAGCGGAGGCGTGTTGGTCTGGGGATCGCTGTTATAGAAATCGGGTAATGCTTCCGCACCAGAGATTGCGTCATCACCTGCCCCGCCGTGCAACCAGTCATCGCCAAGACCGCCGTAGATGATGTCATTGCCGCCAAACTCGAATGCAGCCAAATCTACGACTTTCTTAAGCCTACCTGTTATATCTACCACAGCCCCTATGAAAGGCCCTGGCATCTTTATCGCTGTTTGTTGATTGGCCACAGTAATTCCGTAAAGCGTTTCTGTTTCACCGTTTCGGTTGATGAGTATCTTGCCATCATCCCCAAGAACGCCGTCTTTACCCAAGCCTCCGTAAAGTCTATCATGTCCAGGTCCACCGAAAATGTCGTCGTCCTGACCTTCACCAAATATCACATCGTTTCCAGTCATGCCATGGAGGAGATCGTCACCTGCTTCACCATGAATCAGGTCATCGTTTCCCTTATCGCTTACACTACCCCCAGGAGTGTAATCAAGGAAATGAATGGCCCGCGGGATGATGGTCAAATTTCCGTAGTTGTCGTATGTGAACGAGAGGAAATCGCCGCTATCTACTCCATTGGTTCCTACGATACGGAATATGTTGCCATTATCGCCAAGAATATAGTCAGCATCGTTGGCATGGCCATCATCAGATTCATCACCAGGATCATTTCGAGCTATGCGTGTCCCAGCACCGCCGAAGATGATATCACAATCATCAGGACGCTCGCTTGAGGTGGTTAAACCAAACAGATCTGAGCTGCCTCCAACGATGTCATCTTGACCGAGGTTACCGAAGATCAAGTCATCGTCACCGTTACCTTCTATGTAATCGTCTCCGTCATCCACGCCCTCGACCGAGGGATCAGTATTACTAACCACTTCCCCTACAGAGGCGTCGCCCTGAATCATGTCGTTGCCTAGCTGGCCAAACATCACATCTTCATCAGGGCCGCCAGCCATGTAGTCATTGCCAAAGGTGTATGGCGTCGGGCTGTCGCTGTGGTCTAGCAACGTGATGTCTCTCCCCCGAGCACCGCTCGGGTTTGCCTGATGGGTCTCATCCACATCAGCATCGCCATTGGCATCATAAAGCGTTTCACCATTCAATGCCCGGATGCGCGGGCTGACTGCATCGGTTCTCCTAAGGATTTCGGCATTGTCTCCAGCCAGTGTATCGTCTCCAGAACCCCCATCCATTATATCGTTGAGGCCGGGAGAAGTATCGAGTTCATCGATACCCCCTACGACATTATGACCGCCTATCAGGTCGTCGTCATCCTCGTCGCCAAACATATAGTCGTCACCCTGCTGACCCAGGAGAATGTCCTCACCTGTGTTACCGTGAATCGTGTCGCCATCACCGCCATCACCCGCAGCGGTAAAGATGGCTGTGAACGTGAATGTTGGTACAGGTAGTGTACCGAGATCAAGCGTCAATCCCGCAATTCTTTCAACCTTCGCGTGGTCGCCAAATAGCAGATCATTGTCTTCGTTTCCTGAGATCGTATCGCCTGCAGTTCCACCGAAGACGATGTCGTTTTCTGTACCACCTGAGATGGTGTCAACACCGCCATCGTTGGGAGAAGTCGAGATGATCAAGTCCAAAGTGGTGGGATCTGGTGTGCCACCGTCGACAGTAGCGACCACATAATCCAGCATTCCATTGTCACCGAGGATGATGTCTTTACCTGCATTTCCCTCTAGAAGATCACCATCAGCACCGCCGAGTATTATATCAGCATGGTTGTTACCCTCGATAGTGTCACTGCCGCCTATTGCTGGGTCGGTTGTTTTGATCAACTCAACAACGCCAGAAGGTTTTGTGATGTTGCCGTTATCACCTAGGATCACATCGTAGCCATCATGGCCCCAAATGTCGTCACCATAGGCACCACCAAGGATGGTGTCATTTCCGTTATTGCCCTCGATCGTGTCTCCACCACCAATTGCTGGGTCGGTTGTGAAGATATGTTCTATAATACCACTCGACTGGAAAACCTTACCGTTATCACCGAGGATCACATCATGGCCTTCATGGCCCCAGATGTCGTCACCATAAGCACCACCAAGGATGGTGTCATTTCCGTTATTGCCCTCTATCATGTCGCTGCCGCCGATTGCAGGATCCGTGGTCTCGATCTTTTCAATGACGCCACCAGGCTGCACAACTTGACCATTGTCACCAAGAATCACATCGTCGCCATCGTGGCCCCAGATATCGTCACCAGCTGCACCACCAAGAATGATGTCAATACCCTCATTGCCCTCGATGGAATCCACATCTCCAATTGTCGGACTGGTGCTGGATATTAAGTCAAGAGTGCCAGATACACTATCATCCATGTATTCAAGTTCACCGTTGTCACCCAGGATGATGTCAGCACCAATGTCACCAAATAGGGTGTCGTCAGCAGCTCCCCCAAGAATGATATCATCACCACTATCACCTTCAATCGTATCGGGTCCGCCATTGGATTCAAAGAGAGATGCGATGCGTTCGAGAAGATTTGCATCGTCCCTTTCTACAGACCCATGGTCTCCCAATATGATGTCTTCGCCACTGAGGCCGAAAAGACGGTCACCCTCACCGCCGCCTATCATGATATCGTCTCTCGCGCTACCCCTAATAGTGTCTGTTCCACTATCATCTGGTGCATGCGATTCTATGTCGTTGGGCTGGCCGTTAACGAAGTCAATGAAACCATTGTCGCCCAAAAGGATGTTTCCTGCTGTATCGCTCGGTCCTGGCAAATCGGTTAAGCCTCCGCCATATATCCAGTCGTCTCCAAAGCCTCCAAAAGCGATGTCAGCGCTTCTATCGCCTGTTATGATGTCATCACCTCCACTATTGGTGTCAATCGTCTCAATCCGCGTGATGATATCTGAAGTAAGAGTGATCTTAACATTGTCACCTACCAGAATGTCAACGCCATCGTCTCCGAAAAGCCTGTCGTCGCCATCACCACCGATAATGATGTCTTCGCCTTCCACTCCATGCAGCCTATCGTCACCTCCAGAGTTGGGTACGGATGAAGTGCCGGAAACGATGATTGTCGGACTTGTTGTGGCCTTGAAACCCTGATCGCCAACGATAATGTCGTCCCCCAAATCGTCGAAGCCTACTCTGTCGCCCCTAAGCAGATCGTCTCTGCCACCGCCGAATATAGTGTCGTCGCCTCCCTCGCCGTAAATACGGTCGGCACCAGAGCCACCTGCAGCAAAGGTTGTATTCGCATCGATGGTGCGGTAGAACGCACCGTTATCTCCGATGATGAAGTCATCGCCATCTCCTGCGTAGATCGTGTCATCTGAGTCTGCAGAAGAGGAGGAGAAATCCGAAGAATCGAGCTCATCGAATACAGGGTTTGCGAGATCTGCAAAATCTGTGGGGAAAGCAGACTCGTCGTCATATATGAAACGATCACGGAAATCAGAAGGAAGTAATCCTTCCCCAGCTGGTTCGCCCGGAAGGAAGTTATCAGGTGTAGAGCCACCAATGATACGATCATTACCATCACCTGCTAAGATATAATCGCTGTCACCACCACCCTCTATGTAATCATTTCCTGGGCCTGCCTCAAGCTGATCGTTACCGTTGCCGCCAAAAAGCCGGTCATTAGTTATACCGCTTATAATCACGTCATCGCCATCGCCGCCAAAGAAGATGTCACTACCTTCATCGATACCTATCTCACCAGTCATGTCATCTTCGAAGGCATCCTTAATCTCATCGTCACCATCACCACCGAAAACAACGTCATCTCCACCCTGGCCCTGTAGGACATCGCCGCCCTCGGCGAATATGATATCGTTGCCGCCACCGCCGTAGATCAGGTCAGATCCCGCTCCACCCTCGATATTATCGGTATCACCGCCACCGCGAATCGTATCGTTACCTCCGCCTCCTAAAATTTGGTCTGGTCCACCATCGCCTTCGAGAGTGTCGTCTCCGGATTCGCCTGTGATGTCATCGGCTCCTCCACCACCGGAGACATAATCGCCAAGGTCAGGATATGCTTCATCTGGTGTGTTTTTGCCGTATCCTGCGGCTATCATGTCGTCTCCTGAATCACCGTATATATCATCAGAACCGCCCATACCCCAGATCTGATCGTTACCGTTTCCACCATGGATCTCATCGTTTCCGGCACCGCCGATCAGGATGTCCTCGCCGTTATCTCCGTGCATTTCGACAGCACCTGTGCCAGCCTCGATCTTGTCGTTCTCTGATCCGCCTCGTAGTATGGAATCAACCTTAACCGAGGGATCGAGGATAATCTCGTCATCTTCTTTACCACCGTCGCCCTGGATACTTCCTACATCCGAGAACACCACGACCTCATTGAAACCGAAAACGGCGATTACGTCATCCTCGATAACATCGTTGCCATTCAAGTCTCCTGCAGCCAGGATTTCGGCCTTCTCAATGGCACCATTATCGTTGATGTCGACGAGTTTGGTCAGCACACCTGTATCATTGCGAATGTCACGTTCGCCGATGATAAAGATATTCTCCTCCACATCTTTAGCGCCAGGTTGACGTTCAGGAGCACGAGGCCCGATATTGAGATAGACTGTATCGCCTATCTTGGTCGCTGGTATGGGATCTGGCAGTAATGGGCAGCTTAATGAGAAGTCGATCAAAGTGATGCTCACGAGGGTAAACCTCTTCTCGAACAGCGTGATGAATCCAAACCACGTATCGAAACCTATTTTTACGTAGGCCTCAAGGTAGGCGGTGAGCGCACCTTGGAGGTCAAACACGCACTCGATACCACGATTGAAGTTCATTACGAGTTCGTCGAAATAGACCTTGCCATCCTTATCAGGATCGTTCCAGTTGGCGTAGATGCCGGCTCGCACACCTCCCTCGACTCCAGCTGCAGCGATAACTATGTTGAGCTCTGCTGCTGCACCAAGATGCGCGATTAGCCCCAACTCAGGTATGTCTTCACCATTCCTAACATCTTTGAAATAGAAACCGTCAAAGAACTGATTGCCGTCTTCCAATCCCCGTGTATCGAAACCTACCTGAAGGTCGACGAAGAGCTCGAGACCGCCTGAGATGGTTACGTACAGCGGAATCGGCGGAATGATCGGCCCGAACTTCATAAAGAAGCTGAACTCGGCTGCAAGACGTGGGATGTCCCATTCCACCAGAGTCGCTCGTTTTCCGAGTAACAAACCGAAGATATTGCCGGGATCTTGGAATATCGGGAATGTGATTCCGAGACCACCGCTGGTGTCGAAACCCACGTCGCTCTCCATCCTGCTTATAAGATTTTCAGCCTCGTCATCATTTCCACTCCCGGTAGGATTTCCGAGTTCGTCCACGGCGGCAAGCCCTTCATCGAGTATGTCGCCAATTGAAAAACCAGCAGAAAGGTCACCGGTCTGCAGAGTGTCTCTTGTTGAGGAGTCCCGGAGATCCAGACCTAAAGTGTCGAAATCGAGATTACTGAAATTGATCTGTATGGTTTCACCTGTACCGAGGCTTGAAACCAAACTGTCCAGCAAATCGATGATCACCAAAACCGTTTCGAGAACATTGAGGAACTTCCGTACGGAGTCGAATCCCTTGCCCAGGAATTGAAGCGCATCGCCGAAGGTGATTGGATCCTGCCCAAGGAGCTGCGCAAGTTGGGAAATTACTGGGATCTCTGTGTCGAGCAGCTCCAGGATAGGTTTGAGCGGGCTGATGAACGGTTTGAGCTCATCCAGAAGTGGCTTGATGGTCTTAGTCAGGTACTCACCGAGATCCAAGGTCAGGTTTCTGAAATCGGCACTCGGCGCATCGAGCGTTGCGTCGGGATCTGCTGAGTTAAAACTCCAATCCACATCGAGCTCGACACTCAGTGAGGGTAAGGTTTCATCCTCCTCTATGCTCGCCCTGATGAACAGGTCGATGTCGACATCGGCTATAAACCCGGGGCTGGGGCTAAGGGTGTCCAAGTCGGAAAACAGCACCTTACCTGACCCAAGGTCCCACACGAAGCCGGCATCAAAGCTTGCCCCATCCAGGTCGCCCTCACGTGAGGGAGTTGCATTCACTGTCAGGAAGAAAAGGCTTGCTTTGACGTATGTATCATCAGAAACGCCCACCGATAGCATGGCCCCGATTTCGGGATCACTGCTGAGATTTAGATAAAATCCATCCTGTCGGCTCAAGCCGAGGCCAATTTTTAAGGTGATGTTGAAGGTTAATTTAACATCTCCAGTCGTCTCAAATTCGAATACAAAGGCATCAAGGCCCAAATCGAACGGTAGGTTAAACTCCTCGTCGATGCTCAAGTTCAGGAAGATCTCCAGGCTTGCATCCTTATCTAGCATGCCATTTCCATTCGGCTCCAGGAAGGTGACCAACACATAATCTTTGCCATTCTCAGGACCCAGTAAAGTCTCTAGTAAATCCGTTAAATTCTCATCTATTGCGTTTTCAATGGCAGAGGCATTGTCCAGGGCTTCCAGGGTAGTCCTCAGGGGCTCAAAGACCTCAGTCCGAAATCTTTCGATTTTCGTGGATAACCCAGCAGCTGGTTCGCCAATAATCGGTAGACTGGTCAGGAAATCGCTCCCAAGAGCGTTCTCGAGCAATATCAGGAAGGTCTCGATCCCTGCCAATATATTTGCCAGGTTGATCTCTGTGAGGGATTCTAGGATCGCGTTTAATGCATCTGAATCTATACCTTTAATCTGAATGTCGAAGTCCGTGAGATCCGTTAGGGAGGCCTGTAAGGATATTACAACATCCTCCATACCTGTACCCGGATCATATTGAACAGGATTGTTGTTCACATATACTGGTAATGTAATATTTAGGTATGCATCCAAGTTGAGGTCAAAAGCGCTGCCAAGTTCGCTGAACAAGACCCGTCCGTCTGTGGCGCCTGTATCTATTAGTCCTAGGGAGATCGAGGCTGGTCCGTTCTCTGCCACATTTGTCAGATAAAGCGTGGCATTCGCACCAACATCATCACCGAGACTGATGGATATCGCTCCGAAGGAGGCCTCGATCACCGCATCAAGTTTCAAGCCGGCTCTGAACTCGATTTTGCTCGAGCTTTGCAGGAAAAATACAGGCGATGTTAAATCTGCAAGGTCGATACCAAAGCCGAGATCGAACGAACCACTAAGATTAAGAGTCCCTGTGATGTCGGTTTCAAAGGTGAGTGGAAGTAGGTCACCTAAAGGATTCTCAATGGAAAAGTCGAAGTCGAACTTGTCATCTATACCAGCAGCGGTGAGCACGTCGAGGTCATAATGGAGATTCACCAGTAAAGTTCCATCGTCGTAATCGAAGGTCAATAGACTACCGCCAAGGTTAGACAAAAGCTTAGACACCACAAGATCGATGATCTTGTCCGTGACGTTCTCGATTAGTGATTTGTTTTGGTTTTCAAGGTCGTCCTGAAGATCGTCTAGAGATGGATCTCCAGCGCCGATGACATCATCGATTGCCTTGCTCAGGTTTTCGATTCCCTCAGTTACGAACTCTACGATGTCCTTCCCCAGCCTATAAGCGCGTAAGAGATCGAAAACATCCACTGAGCTTGAAGTGGCCTCGTCCAGCCAGTCCTCAGCCCTTTCTACGAGGTCTAAGGCTTCATCCACAATGTCTATTGCCTCCTCGAGGTAATCCTCCACACTTGCCGGTGTGGCTCCGGGAAGGTTGCCAAGCCAGTACTCCAGCCTGCCCTTCACATACTCGAGCGATGTTTCAGCTGTCTGAAGGGCGGTCTGGATAGGACCGATGAAGCTGCTGTCTGATATCTCCGGAAGTTCAAAGCCAATGGCGTCGAGAACCAGTTTTAAGAGGGTATCACTTGAAGGGATGAGGTCGCGTATTTGGCCCTTACAATTATTAAGTGTATTGTTCAGAGTTTCGAAAGCCGTCTTTTCAGAGGAGCTTAAACCAGAGAGATCAAGGTCATTGATAATATCTACGATCTCTGCAAATGCTTTTCCGCCAGCGATCAGACGCGTAGGATTTGCATCTGTCAACAGATTAAAGTTGGTAGGCAAACCCCGTATAGCAATCTCTAAGCTACGAATCGCTTGGGCCATCCTTCTCCTTAAACCATCAAGCCCGTTCAATTCAGCTGCCTTGTCAAATGCCTCGAGAGCCTCGCTGTTGTTTAAAGCATGAATTATCGTGCCTGATGCGGTAGAATTCCCTAGAATATTGAGGAGTTGCTCTCGGAGGTTGCTCAATGGGCCAACGATCAAATTGATCGTTTCGTTCACAAATCCTATGATATCGTTGATAGACGCATCGAGGAGAGGAAGCTTGGTATTGAAGAGGTCGAAGTCTTCTGCAAGGGATAAGGCTATCTGCGCCACGAGGCCAAGGATGTCACCTAGTGACAGGTTCTGGAAGCTCTCAAGCAGGTTCTCCAGCGCAGTGGTATCGATATGCACATCCAATGAAATGGAGCCATCACCATCATCTATAAATCCAATGATTATCGTAGGCGCTGGATCGTCGATACCGAAACTATCCGCATCAAAGAAGCTGAGCGGCAATACGAGCTCACCTCCTACGACATCTATGGAGAGCAAGTCTGCAACGCTAAATGAGAAATTGCCTCCTGAGTCGATTTCTCGTTGAGTCAGCTCACTTAGGAAGATTCGCCCGCTGCTGTCAGGATCTTTTAGCGAGAGGTTGGCGATAATACCTAACGGCTCAGTCAGGCTGCCATCTTCGATCCCGATCTCGAGGAAGCCCAGCGCGGCGAAGAGATTGATGCCGGAGGCGCTGATACTGGCCGCGGCATGTAGCTTGCTGCTGGTGTTGATGAAGAAGCGCTCTATAAGCGAAGCGCTCACTAGAGGCTCGCCCTCTTCAGGTGGTGTGTTGTTGAGGCCGAAGCCCAGATCCAATGCTGCGGTAGAACCTCCTGCTGCGCTTAGGTAGAAGTCACCACTTCCAGATGTCAGGTCCTCGATGACCAAAGCAGAAAGCAAAGCATCCACTATGACTTCGACCTTGTCGGTCCTGCCATCCTCGATCTTGTCTATGACATCTTGTAAAGTAGTGGCTCCAAACAAATCGACGCTGAAGAAGTAACCGTTGCTAAGCGTGATGTTGAGGTCAGGTTCCCCAGTTCCAGTGATGCGGACACCAAGACCACCATTTAGTTTGCTTAGTAAAGTCGCAGCAGTCAGCGGAGTCAGGTCGATGCCAGCCCCCAATTCGAAGGATGCCTCCGCATCGAAGCTGCCCTGAGCACTTCCTACAAGCTCCAACTCTGCTATGCCTCCAAGATCGAGGGTCTCCCTGAATCCGAGTTGGCCTATAGCACTGAATTCGGCTCCCATCCCAAGATTGAATAGAATAGAGCTTGTGGCTTCGTCGTAGGTAATGGAGAGTGGTCCATCAAGCAAACCTAAGCTATCAAGTAACTGCTCGAATGCCTGTGCTGTATTGAACTTGAACAGTGGTCTACTCACATGGTCGTTCATGAATCCAAGCTCGGTCTGAGCCACATTATTCACGCTCAATAGACGGAAATCCTCCACTGATTCGTTGATCGCAGTGATAACCAGCTGTTCGTCTTCTTCTGATACAGTCAAGAGCTCGTCAAGCCCCATTCCAGCAAGATCTGTGCCAGAAAATGCAGAAGTCGTATCTGGGATGCCGAGTGCAGAGTTGATCGCCGTAATCAAAGCTGCCAAATCAGCGTACGAACCCGCTGCCACCGTAACTGGCACTTCAGCTAGACCGTTAACACTGATGGAAAAATCAGCCGCACCACTCAAATCGGTGAGGGCTGGTGAAATCGCCATCAGGCCAGGATCGAATAATCCGTCGGTCATATCCTTCAGCATGGAAATGAAGTCCGTCACAGAGCTGATAACATCCTCAACGAGTGGAATTCCGCCCAGGACGTCCAGGGCACTGGAGATGGCCTCCAGCTGACTGCCCAGAGTGATGAGCATTCCGAAAACGTCGCCTGGAGTGATACGCGTGAAATTCAATTGATCGGCATCGGTGATCTCCACAGTGAAATCTGGAGTGTCGAAGAGATTGCCGCCTGTCACATTGCTGATTACGATCGTGCCGCTTGTTCCGATTGCACTCCCCCCAAGGGATGCCTCCACAGGCAGGGAGATGCTGAACTCGTTGCCAACCGCAACATCCAGCGAATCATCACTCAGAATGCTGGCAGCAAGTTCATTTAAAGTGACAAGGCCATTAGCATTAGGATCAGGAAGTGTGACTTCGAGGTTTGCTGTTAAGTTGAGGGTGCCATCTACTATGGAGGCACGAAGGAAGCCCAGGTCAAAGTCGAAGTTCAAAGTTGCGGAAACCTCTCCCCCGGCAAGGAATTTATAACTCCCGCCAGTGGTATCGATGAAGAAAGCCTCGGATGGAGACAAGGTAGGATCCAAGTCGAAGCCGAAGGAGAGATCGATATCGAAAAAAGCTGTAAAATCGATTATGGTGTCGAAGGAAAGGCGCATGTTCTCGCCAGCTTCGCCCAAACCGAACGGCACAGAAGCGGTTATATCTCCACGGAACTGTACGTTGAACTTTATTGCATTTGAGTCGGAGAGGTCAGTAACAACAGCCCCTGAATCGAGAGCCTGGAGTGCTGTCTCCAAAGCGCTTGCTATTGTGGCGGAAGAGACAGTAATTGTCCCAAGCCCCTCGCCTTCAAGTGTATCTACAAAGTGCTCCCTGATGGTTTGGGCCAACTGTAGCACTTCCCCTATTGACTCATCAACGATTGGAAGTGACCTTGCGAGCTCCTCGAAGTCCTCGAGCTCTTCGCCCCAGTCTGCCAGGCCTTCCAACCCATCGAGGATACCCTGGCCTGCGGTTGTATCGATATCTGTTAGAAGGTTGTTGTAATTGGCGAGTGCTGAAATCGAGAAAGGAACAGCGGATTCAATTTCTCCTATGTTGACTTCCAAATCCCAGTCGCCGCCCAGCTCTATACTCCCAGTAGGATCATTTGAGGCTGCGATATCTGCCCAAGTCAATTCGCTCAGTTGCTCTACGAAATTCAAGCCTTGATCACCCTCAGCTACATTACAGCCGTAAATCAGGACATCAGCTTCGTCAGTGAAGGCAAAGCGCCAGGATCTAATTTGGTCTGCGTAAATTTCGAGGTTACTTGCGCTCAAAGTTGTGCTACCTAGCCTCAAGCTTCCTTTTGAGCCATGGGATAGAATATGAATGCCAATGACGTTGTTATAGTCAGCCAACACTTCCGTAATTTGTTCTATTCCATCGCGGTTCGTTTCGAGGATCTCCACCTTGATGCCAGAACGATAACTTGTAACAGTTGAAACCTCACCGAAAGATAATCCCTCCAGGAGTATTTCATACTCTTGTACTTTTGAATCAACAAAGATGATCTCCGTGGTCAGGTCATTTGTGATTATGTTGTCTTGGATTGAGTTGTCTTTGGCACCGCTGGTGGAGATGACTTTGGTATCCATGTAGTTTCCCTTGATGATGTTGTCCTTGGCGCTGGGACCGAGAATCCAGACACTGGATATGCCGTTGTCCAAAATGATGTTGCGCATTTCGGTTAAATCCCCACCAATGATGTTCCTGGGCGCATTGTAGATAAGCACACCAGCACCGTTGCCTAAATCAATCATTCCACTTCCATCTGTGCCGATGTAGTTACCCTGGACGAGGTTTTTTGTTGCAGTGGAACCTGAAATAAATACACCGAGCAAGTCGTTGCCTGAGATGAGATTGGCAGCAGCAGGAACAATTCCCCCAATCCTGTTTCCTGATGTATTATTGATGCAGACACCAATGAAGTTGCCTGCATCCCCAACACCGCTGACGTCTGAGCCAATATAGTTGCCTTCGATAACATTGCCGCCTTTCGTATCTATTTGGATTCCATAGAGACTGAAGCCTTGAATTACAAGTCCACGCACCAAGCTGTTTCCAGCAGCTATATGCAGACCACTGGAGAATTTTCCTGCAAGGGTTCCATCCAGCTCGATCATTAGCATGGCATTATTGCCATAGGTGAGTGAGTTCTTTTGAGCGCCCTGCTGAGTATACCCAGTTATGATAACTGGATCGGTAATTGTTGGTAATGCAGATTTTAATTGGATAGAATACCAGCTATGAGGATAATCAGGATCGATGTCTGCGATCATTGCATCATTAGATATAATCGTTGTTTTCCTGTTGCCAGGAGTGATCTGACCTTTTACTGCATCATCCTTGTAGTAAAAATGCCTTATATCTTTTGAAGAAATGTTGAACCCGATCATATCGGTTCCTGTGTTGGCATTAGCATTCAGGATGACCTGTCGCAATGAACCTTTTCCGCTATCGGCCGTGGTAGTTACCAAAAAGTTATTAGAAATCTGAGATTCAGGTAATTCACCTTCAAGGAGTTCAACCTCATTTTCAGATCCTTCGTCTGTTTTCTGAGAAAAGACATCCGGGAGCAAACCCGTGAAGTTCATGCCCAAAAGCATTCCCAAAATTACTAGCGCACTAATTTTTCGAATTTTATCCATCTTTCTCTCCCTCCTTTCATATCGCCAAAGGAATCGCCTAAAATAAGAGGAAAAGGCCCATTGTATTAACTCGATTTTAATAGAGGATCGATACCCTAACCTCTTTTAATTGAATAGTTATTAAGCACTCCTCTGATGTTACCTAGATATTATTGTAAATATTTAAAAATTGTCCTAAACGCGGAAAA
>JABAOF010000788.1_pt17 | contig 15535 bp, 18 predicted proteins | sample 7062171 | NCBI WGS metagenome assembly JABAOF01 (sample SAMN14538628, study PRJNA623070) | marine sediment metagenome | biome: marine biome [ENVO:00000428]; feature: marine pelagic biome [ENVO:01000023]; material: deep marine sediment [ENVO:00002113] | place: India: Gulf of Khambhat ...
GGAAGCGGCGTCCCAGCATAGGCGTCGAATACCGATTCCGGTACCCGAGGTGATTCCACAGGGCGCGCGACAGCCCTTTCAATTGCTTCTTGAATGTGATCCCAGCTGGCATACGTTGCATCAGGCAGGTGCGTGCGTACGCGTGCGGTCTTTTCTGGCTTTCCACCGACGAACACCAGGGGTATCCCTCGTGTGCTTTTCTGCATACGGACGGTTAACCCCACGTCCAGACCTTGGGAGGGCATGCGGTCGAGGTCGATAATCAAAGCGTTCGGTGGGCTCTCCTTTATACTTTTCAGGACCTCTCTAGAGAATTCCTCGTACTCAACATCAAACCCAGCATCCTGCAACACAGCGATACAAACCTTAGCTTCTTCTGCATTCCAATGAATGAGGCGGACACGATGCATGGCGGACATCCTTTCAGGCTTGGATAAAGATACCTTATCGCAGTGGGTTGTCAGGAAATTCTCGTCCAGCTCTCAAACGCTACTCTGCTTTGCTTGTCAATATAACAAAGTAAAAACATGGTCGCCCATCAGGACAACGTATTGTGCTCCTTACGGAATAGGATTTCACGTCAGCGTGCGACTCCATCGTGTCGTACTCAGAGGGCAATATCACAAATATCATGCCTTCGTGAATAGGCTCCCCTGTATCAAGATAAACGTCGATGCCTCCAAACAGGAGCTTGTCAATATCTTCGGCAAAGAACCGTGCGTGAATCGATGTGGAGTATGGCCAATTTGTCGAGAGAATAATATCTTCAGTTGCGGGTTCTTCTGCCCATCTGTCTACCTCATCATATACTGCTTCAGCCACAACCTGCATTTTCCTCAATTGGTCGGCACCAAGTCGAGCGGGCCCTTTTTTCAACACTTCCCCCGTCATGAAGAGGCTAAGCCCCGTGAAAGCAGTGAAGATGAACACGCTTAATCTTTTTCCAGACAGGCGAATCTCAAGTTTGCGCAGGAAAATTGTCCATCCAAGAGCGATATACACAAACGTGGGCACCAGAACGAAAAGAGCTCGAGCTGTATTGACTTCAACGAGCGCGGCTCCGAGAGGAGAGGCGATCGAAATGAGAACGAGGTTCCGATAAGCGGAAATCCGCAATCTCTGTAACGTGTAAACCAATCCAACCAGCGCGAACGGGAGCATGATCCACAATAGATGCCCGTAACCCATCATCATGTAGGATGCTTGCGGAGGCCAAACAAGCTCATATCGATTGGGTAGGAACCAGTACAGAGGATTGAGCCCGCGCAGGACTTGTGCACCAAACCGAAGCAACTTCTCCCCAACCGAAAGATCCTGAACCCAATATGATTGTAAAAGTTCAAGTTGATCCAACTCAGAAAGAATATGAGTGACCTGAAATCGCACAAACGGGAGCACAAGCAGCAATATGAGCCATGTGCTGGCAACGATTATCCGCCTGTTTTGCCAGTGATATCTTAGATCAGAGAGCAAGAAGAATAAGCAGGCAGCAAGGACGACCAATCTCCCCGGGTTATAGCTATAGAACGTCAGGGCTCCACCAATCAGCGTAAGGTACCAGAATCTTGGCGTGCGATAGAGGTAGAGGTAATACCCACAAATGAACAGGGCGAAGAAAGAGACGGCAATAGCATTTTCAAAAGCCGTACGAGAGTGAAGGAACCACACGGGTGTGGTAGACATCAACAAAGGTCCGAGCCACCAGTACGGAGATTGGAAGACGTTCTTTAGTAAGAGACTGATCGCCACGACCCCTGCGATCGTCACCAGAGCCGAGGCACCGCGGGTGATCACAACCGATTTGCCAAACAAAAGGTAAGGCACCAACTGTATGTATACCGTCACGCTGAGACTGTATTTGTCGACGTTGTAGAAATACGTTGGCAGAAATTCTCCCTCGTAGACAAATCGGTCCCGAATTAATTCACTGGCAAAAACCGTTTGCGCAGCTTCATCTGTAAAAAAATGCGCCGGGTACTCATCCAACCCGACAATCCGTGTGCCTACATAAACAAATAGTCCGACGAGAAAGAATCCCAGAACAAGGCGCTTGTAATCGTGATCGTTTCCGTCAAAAGCGGCCCACTCTGCACTCTCAAGATCTTTCTCCAAAGACGGCCTACTTGGCAGGAAATGAAGCAGCGTTTCGAGAGCGGTGCGTCTTCCAGATTGATATCTGACAACAAAACGTCGTAACAGGAATACTGAGAGGATCAGGATGAGTAATGACGTCAGCAGGAACCAGCTTAAGGGCGCCATCGGTTTCGTTGTCGATTTCACCTACGATAGCTGATCAAGCAGCACGAAACGAATTCAATATTGTTCTGATCGCCAAGCAATTCCGAATTCCGTGACTTGTTTTCAAACGCTGAGATGAGGACGAAATCGAATATTTGATGCACCTCTAATCCCCACTCATTGAGGCAGATGGATGGCGATCTTGCAGACATCACCGCTATGCAGAACCGTCTCCAGGACTTCCACCTCGACTGGTACTTGAAGAATTTCTTCCCAGATGCCCTTATAGAATCCCGCTCCGCAATAACAATACGTTGTCGGGATCGTCTCCGAAAGTGCGAGAGCCTCTCGCACTCGCGGACAATGGCAATAATAACGCTTTCTTCTTTCGGGATCTTCCTCCCGCACATACTGCTCGAGGAACCCGCTTTTCGGAATCTTCGTGGCAATAATCTTGTCGTTTTGAATTTCACCGGCGAGGCCCCAGCCTAGACTTACCACCTCTTCGACGAGATCTTCTTCCAAGCCAAGCGTTCCCCTCAGGAAGCTCTCGAACTTTGATTGAAGCATCTGATGGGCGATCTTGACATTCCTTGTCTTTTCATACCTTTTACGCACGTCCTGCAGATCAGCGCTGGGATAACTGCAAGCACACCCTGTCATGATCTGTCTAGTAAGCTCTTCGCCGACGAGCTCTTCAAGTCGAGTCATGGCAAGTTGCGTCCAGCGGATAATCTCTTCTGGCCCCGAGCTCGAACTTAACGCCTCACTCCCTCCCATCGTCTTGCGGGCTACTTCTGCTCCCGCCATGCCGAGAATGCAGTTGGAGAATTTTGAATGCCAGTAGCGCTCGAAGTCTTGGGTTTCAGACATCATTCCAACCTACCCTAATTCTGCGAATCAACCGCGACCCAAAGACACCGTAGGCACCCAGAACGATGAATACGCCCGCGGTCGTAAACCACCTGAGCAGGACATCCTTCACATATATTGAAACGAATTCACGCACGATGGGACCGACGATGATTGCCTCATATGTGAGGGACGAAGTAATCCAGTTTCCAATACTGATTGACAGGAGGATGTAAGTGCTTCCAAGTACCAATACTGAGATGGCGCCAACAATGAGAAACTGCCAACCTACCCACACCACCGCTTCGCCGAAGCTGCGAACAGCGAGGAGCAATATGACGCCCGTGAGGATCACGAACATCAACCAGCTAACCCAGGTAGCCGCCATGAGGAAACGATAAACTCCCTGAACAAAGAGCCCTGCTTCTGCTCCGATATTCTCAAACGAACCGCTCTCGACGGGAGTAGAAAGGTAATCATAGGGTGGGAATGAGTCTCCTAAGGTTAGAATCGCTTCGTCAATAAACAATTCGAACTCATCCTTCGGCGGCCTACAAGATGGATAGTCTCCGCTGTAAAAAGATTCAGCCCTCCCGCACTCAGGTAAATCAGAAAAAAGACCAATTATCGCCTCCCGCATTGCACTCTGTTGGACGTTCTCCCTCAACTCTCGCATGTTAATTCTTGGAGTAAGATCGGGTGTTCTGCCTTGCAACCATGCAAACAAAGCGTCCGTGTTACCTTCCACAACGCTCTGGATCCAGTCGGGTGGGACGAGCGCTCGCAGAAACGTTTCCACTTTATCACGGCCGAACGCTTGCTCGAATTCTGCAACCCAGTCCTCGTGGTCATCCTCAGAACGCGCTTGATCAAGAAAACCATCTACAACGAGTGAGGGAAACTGCTGATACAAATCGCTTTTTAGGGGTACTTGTTTAAGATAGGCAGGGTTCAACAGCGTCATGCGGAGATTACTGAGAATGAACGCCAGGGACAAGAGAATAAGATTGGGGAATACCAGGAACAATGCCAGCGCGCGCAAGCAAGATCGGCACGTCCTGTCCTGATGTTCCCCACCGGAGTCTTGTTCGTTCAAAATAATGACTCCATCTTCTACGACTACACACAAGCCACGAGTTGCTTTCCGCTACAGCCAAAATAGCATAGCAGCCTAACTTCGCGCAAACGCCATGTAGGGATACAAAGGTGCTAAAACCAAGCTCCGAGGAAGCCATAGGCTTAGCCAGCCCATGTATCCGCCGAGGCGGGATTTCTCATTTCAAGCAGTTCAATTGGTACGTGAAATCGGGAGGTCTCAGGAAGCTCGGGTTTTCACTGAGTGTCGCCATTGACGGAGGACATTAAATGCGTAACTCCACGACGTCACCGTCTTGAAGGATGTAGTCGCGACTGACCATCTGGCCTTCGAATTCTGCACTGCCCCAAACACGAGCTGCCTTTAACTTCTCGTAGAAATCAAGGTGTACTTTTCGGGCGAATTCCTCAACTGTGGTTCCACTTTCAAGAATGAAAGGCGCGCTGTAGTCCGGGTCTCTCCCAGGAGCTTTCGAATACACTCGCACGATATCCAATTCCTCGAAAAGGATTTGCTTTAATCGATCAAAATTGCGTCCGGAGATCGCAGATATCGGAAGGATGGGCCACTCTTCTTCAAGAAGAGCTTTAAATATCTCGAAGTTTTCATCCGTCCGCTCATCGTCATTTTTATTGGCCAGGACAAGCATCGGTTTGAAGGATATACGCCCATCATTAGCAGATTGATCTTGTTTGTGGCAAGGTGCGATGCGGTATTTCTCCAAGAATGCGACAGTCTCCTGCAATTGGCGAACAGGATCGGTATGAATATCTACAACCAGCAAGATGAGATCCGCCCGGCGAATAAGTTCGATCAATTCAGGTTCAACGAAATCTCGATTGAGCGGAGGGGTATCAATAAGCTGTATCTGGATGTTCTCATACGGCATCATGCCAGGGGTGGGCTTCCAAGTTGTGAAGGGGAAATCGGCGACTTCGGGATTCGCATTGGTGAGCATGGCCACGAGCGCCGATTTACCAACATTGGCGTGCCCGACGAGGGCGACCTGTCCTGCGCCCTCCTTATCAATAACGAACGCAGAGTCGTGCCGGCTGACGCCTTTGCGGGCTTGTGAAGCGGATTTCAGTTTTGAAAGCTTTTTACGTAAATCCCCTCTTAGTTTGTCTGTACCCTTGTGTTTCGGGATCGTACTCAGCATTTCTTCCAGACAAGCAATCTGTTCTTGCGGCGAACTGGCAGTACGGTAACGTCGCTCGATCTCAAAATAAGCTGGAGGAAGATTTGTCGGCATGATCGTATGTCATCTTTGGATCAGGGGCGCATGAAGTATTTCGCTGTGCTGATTAATTACGACAAGTAGATTACCGTTATTATAAACGCGATACAGGTGATCAAGATTATGGCATTTGCCGTCAATAGCTCCGTAGTAATTCCATGACGGAAGAATAGGTTCGCATCAAGTCCACTTAGGGTTCATTCGGCCTCGTCACCATATACGAACAAATCACCGATCGATTGGCGGGAATAATTTCGGCTGATTGCATCGGCAAAGATTCGTGCCACGGAAAGCACGTGCAATTTGGGATGACGTTTTTCGTCTGGTATATACACCGTATCGGTCGTCACGATTTCTATGATTTCCGGAATCTCCGCCAGCCGTGTGAGCCCATCCCTCACGAATACCCCGTGGGTGCACGCAATCCAGATTTCCCGGATCCCCTCTTCCTTAAGTACCTTGCTCAGTTCAAGGATCGTCCCGCCTGTGGCAATCTCGTCGTCGTAAACAAGCGCACGTTTGTAACCATGAACCTGCTGACCCACAAAACCCCGAATTTCCACGCTTGTGTCGGAAACGCGTTCCTTGTTTCCTGCAGCAACGGGTAGGCCTAAATCCCTGGCATAACGAGCTGCTGATTCGGCCTGACCCATGTCCGCTGCCACGACAATTGTGTCGGCGAGATCTCGATCTCGAAAATGCCGCCTGAAGACCGGGCGGCTACTCAGGGGATCCGTAGGTAAGCTGAAGAAGCCGTGCACCTGGGGAGAATGCAACATCATTGTCATGATATGAGTCGCACCGGCCGTCTGCAGTAAATCCGCCACAAGGCGCGCTGTGATGGATATCCGCGGCGCATCCTTCTTGTCTGATCGTGAAAAAGAGAAGTAAGGAATGATCGCATGAACCTCTTTCGCCGACGCGGCCCGGGCGATATCCAGCATCATCAAGAGTTCCATCAAGTGATCGTTCACTGGTGGAGAAAGGGATTGAACAATAAACACGATCCTAGAACGCACACTGGCACCGAGCTGGATATAAAGATTGTCGTTACTGAAACGGCTGATTTTCGTTTTCTCCAGTGGCACGCCGAGATGATCGCTGATGTCGGCTGCCAATCGGGAGTGCGAACTGCCGCTGAAGAATCGAACTTCGGTAGGATCGATCGTCCTGTCCACCCTGTCTCTCCTGCTTACCCCTCGGGCTTATCAATCATCCCCTGACGTCTCTCGTCGATAACTATACAAGCGAAACTCAACCAGCAAAAGTAAATCGACTTATGCATTCCTTCCCACGGTGGCGAGATAAACTGTGAATTCTTCTTCCCCATCTACCCCCAGTATCGCGTCCATTTCCTCTTGATGATAGGCCCCGATCGCACAGACACCGACGCCGATCGATTCGCATGCCAGGTATAAGTTTTGACACAAATGACCCGAATCCTGTGCGATCAATTTGGGTGCCAGCTCACCGTATCTCCAAACCGTTCGATAAGGTATCGCCGTCCAGATGAACACGACGGAGCTCTCCATTACATACTGATCGTAACAAGCTGCGTGAACTCGTTCCCGTAATGAATCCTGAGCATATAAGAAGCACAACTTATGCTCCAGGCCCAAGTATCGATAAAGCCCCTCAGTCAGGTTCTCGACGCTTCCGACGAACAAATACGTCTCGAAAGGGTGCCGGGAACCTGCGGAGGGAACGGTGCGCGTAATCGTGTTGCCCTCACGAATTATTCTCTTGATTCCTTGCGTGGCCCAAACCAAATAGGACAACTCCTCAATAGTCAGAGCCTCTCCTGAGTACTGGCGTCTACTCTTGCGCCGCATGATGGCATCCCGTGTGGGCAAATTGCCAACACGGATGTCAAGAACCGGAACAAGATCGATCAGTTGCGCCTCTTTTGGATGAGGTTTTTGTGGAGGGGGAGATGGAATACGCTTCTTCTGATCGGTTTCGAGCGTTTTCCACTCCTCCCAAAGATAGCCTTTAAGAAATTTGCGCAAATCATCCATTTTCACAGACCTTCGTTAAGCAGAGACTTGATTTTATGATATCCTTTTTCTCGATCTCTTGTAGGGTCTACACGATGACGAAGCGATTAAAACAACAAGCGGCTGCTTTGCGTGACCTCTTTGTTCAAGAGGCGTTGAGGATTCTCGATCTCTCCCAAGAAAAATGGTCAGGACGCTTCATCGCTTCGGCTTTGAACCGTCCGGCTCTGCGCCTCGCAGAACTCGTAGAAACCTTCGATCAACACGTCGCCGGGATCGGCCTCTACGAAGCATCACGCCGGATACTCACGCGCTTCGTCCACGATGTGCAGGTGAAAGGCGTGGACCTTGTTCCATCAAAAGGTCCTTTGTTGATCGCCTCCAATCACCCAGGCATGATCGATGGTCTCCTGATCACGGCCAACTTGCCAAGGCCCGATATCAAGATCGTCGTCAGCGCCATGCCTTTCTTCTCCCATCTGCGCGCTGTGAGAGACCATCTCATACTTACCTCAAGGAACACATATGAACGCTTAACCGTCGTCCGATCTGTGATTCACCATCTCCAAGAGGGGGGTGCAGTTTTGATCTTCCCACGCGGGATCATCGAACCGGATCCAGGTGTTTTACACGGGGCACAGGCCTCGCTCGCTCGTTGGTCGCCAAGCCTAGAAATCATGCTTCGCAAAGTTCCTCAAACCGCTGTCCTTGTGACCATCGTCCGCGATGTTCTCTCCTCCCGCTCCTTACGAAATCCACTCACCCTGCTGCGCAGGGAGACCCACGAGCGTCAGATCATCGCCGAGGTGGTGCAAGCCATCCAACATTTGTTTTTACCTCGCACATTGGCACTCGCCCCGAGCCTGAGCTTCGGGATTCCATTCACCCTGGCAGACATTGCCGAGCGGTTCCACAGCGCAAATCCCATGGATGCCATTCGAAAAACGGCTGCATCGCTTCTCACCGATCAAAGGTGACCTTCATTACCAGACCCTCGAGATGCCCCCCCCACCATGGGGATGACTCCCTTTAATAATTCGAATGCTTGGATTTATTGCTCGGCACAGCGACACCAAATCGAGAGCCGCGTCTTCCACATTCATGGCAACGCTTCATGCTGTCAAACTGGTCGGCGATTTCACCCCGTTTTACATCATCACGATGGATGCAGATCAGCGCTCATCTGCCCCAACCAGATCGCGCCCATAATTAATAGAGGTAAAAACAAATACCATCATCAGCAGAAGTGTGATGATGAGTATCGCCGCATCGAAGACGGATACATCAAAGGAGAAAAGTCTGAGAATCGGATTCCCGATGAAGAATACGAGCGTATTGATCGCCATCGCGAGTAATCGAACTTCGGTAGGACCGAACTTGGCATAAGAGATGCGAAACTCACCAATGACAAAAGCGCGTACATAGGACACGATCGACACCAGTAGGTATCCAACCAAGGCGAGACATGCGTATTCGAATCGAACATAGCGTGAAAGACCCAACCCGATAAAAACCATATACTGGCTGTAGGCATCCACGACGTGGTCCACATAAAATCCAAATTTAGGTCGCTCAATTTTGCGATAACGCGCAAGCGTGCCATCCATGCTGTCCCCATACCAATTGACGACGAAACCCAAATTCGCCATCCATAGGAACCCCGGGCTGATATTCGTTAGTGCATACCCGAGAAAGATCAGGATAGAGCCAAGAATTCCTATCGATGTCATCGTGTCCGGACTGAATCTCGCAGGCGTACGTGCGGCCAACCATAGCAGTGCCGATTTCTCTGCGCGACTCAAAAAACTGTCGAGAACCCGTTTTTGTTCATGTACATCAGGCATCCTTCGCCTCCTCTCAGAACAATTAATTCAATATGGCTATATCGTGCATGAAGAACCTATGAGGGCTTGTTTGTTCGGATAGATTCAGATTGACAATTCCGGCGGCAATGGCTCGCGTCGATCGAGCCAGGATTTTGGGATGCTCCGAACCTGACCCACGATTCCACCAACGATCGCGCATGTCGTATCCCGATCCCCTTTCCCGGCGACGGTCGTCCATAATGCTGTCTCGTAATCCTGGGCATGATGCGCTACGACCCAGAGACAGTACGGAACAGTATCGAAGGCTGCAATCTGAGTTCCAGTCCCTAATGCCAGTATTGCTTTCGCATGCTCATCAGCTTTCAAGGATTCTGCCAGCTCGATCCCTTCTCGGGTTTTCGACGAAGGTAAAAACTGGGCGACTTCATGCAAAAAAGATGAACCCGCTATTTCTTGATTGGATGAAATTATCGAAGCTGCGACTGCCACTGCAACTGCACCGGCCTGGCCCTCCGGGTGTGCATGCGTGATCATGGCCGACATTCGTGCTTCTTGTGCAGTGCGCTCGAGGTCTCCCGAAAAGAATGCCCCAATTGGTGCAGCGCGCATCGCCGCACCGTTGCCGTAGGAACCGCCGTTAAAAAGCCTTGGCGCCTCAATTCGCCAATCGGCTCCTGAAGCAAATAAGGTGAGCAAACGCATCGCTCCTGCACCATACCCGCGCCAAGGTTCTCGCACATAACGCCTGGCGAACATACTCGCCAGTTCGTCCTGATCTATGCTGCCGCGAGCGAACAACATCTCAACGATGGAAAGCGCCATACAAGTGTCGTCAGTCCAAACCCAAGGAGCTCCGGGTATTTCTCGGGCACGGATAAGCTCCTGAGAAACTCGAAAGAAACATTCCCCAAATGCATCTCCCGTGGAGAGGCCTGCTAGAGAACGGAGTGTCAAATCACGAGCGCTCACGATCGCTGCCCATCAACGCCAACTGACCATCACCAAACCAATGATGCACACAACGATTCCCAAGTAGTTAATCGATAAAAGTCGTTCTCGGAAGAGGAGTACGCCGATTGGGAGCAACAGCATCGCGACGATCGCATTGGAAACGAGGGATCCAGCGCTTACGATCCAACCCGCCCTGTAGGCGAGCAAGAAACCGAGTTCTAATCCCACAATCGTGATTGCCAGTGCGAAACTTGCCCAATTAATCTTTTTCAGCGAGGCGATCAAACCCTCTGTGAATGGAAACAACGGAATGAGCATAACACACAGCAAAGTCGATGTTGCGTAGGTCACAGCGAGGGCAAGCGTCGGATGGACCTTTTCCGGCGTAACCCGCTGGAATATGTGGTAAAGAACGTTTGAGATGATGGTGAGTATGATCGCAAAGTAATACATATTTTCCAGCTCCCCAATTTGTTGATAATTCACACTCAAATTAACATAGACCACTGTTTTGAAAGGTGGGATACTGCTCACTTCCTACGAGAAGTGGTCATTTTCAAACCGGCAAGAATAGACTTCACGACCAATGCGATCTAAGGATGAGAGAGGACAGAGAAAATCTCTATGGATTGGATTCAAGGTACGCATGGTGAACGCTCTTTATCCATCCTTTTGGAAAAGGCGCCTTGTCGTTCAACAGAAGCTTCTGCGCATTACCTACCTTCGAACGTATGGCGATGCTCTCGTCCCCCTTAAGCTGAGCAACGCCCTCGAGAACAGCTTCTTGTTTTTCAGGGAATTTCCTGGCGACGATGCATAAACTCACGATCGCCCACGATTTTGTAAACACGCTCTTGTCGTCTAAAAGAAGCAGCAAGGTGGATGTAATCGAGTCGATTCTGCTTCTGTCCAATGCCAGATGACCGAGGATCATCGCCAGATGCCAGCGCACCATGGCCACATCATCATGCATGGCGATGTCGATGATCTCACCCAGATGGTTTTCGATTAATTCCGGTGCCGAACGGGAGATCTTTTCTAATGCATCAGCAGCGCGCCCTCTGACAACGTCGTCAGGCACAGATAAGCCGGCGTAGAGTTCATCAATCAGTTGAGGGTTCCCAAGCACGATATCAGCGACTTCTGTCGCCACACCATCCGAACGGAGATCTCCTCCAGAAAGCCATTCCAAGATTTGATTCATCATAAATGAGGAGGTAAAGGACGTTTTTCAGTCCCATAAAATTCGCTTGACGGCCTAATCGAGAATGTTGACTGCGATCCAATTACGCACATCATTGTAGTACAGGGGCCATTGAAAGGAAACAACGCATTTTGGAATGTCTCACGATTTGCCAGTCAGCCTTTTTTTACCCTCGCGAACCACGTAGCGCCTCCCGCTAGGTTTCTAGACTCCGTATTCGCCCTGCAATTTCACATACAATACCTCACAAATGCTTTTTTGTTTGAGACCTTCCTGGCGTTTCTCGATCAGAACGAGCTCTTGCCCGCCTTCACTGAGCAATGGTGCAATCAATTTACCCCCGTGATTCAATTGGGCTATCAGGGGCGGTGGTACTTGCGGACATGCTGCCGTCACAGCAATGCGATCGTACGGACTCAGTGCAGCGTGGCCCAGGCCGCCATCAGCGTGAACGAGAACAACGTCCGTATAGTTTGCCTGTTCCAGTCTGCGTTTTGCGTAATCGAAAGTCAATGGATCGATCTCAACGGAGACGACCAAACCGTTTTCACCGACAACCTCTTGCGCGACCGCTGCTCCGTAGCCCGAACCTAGTCCTATTTCTAGAAACCGATGATTCGCATCCAATCCCAAAGGTTCATAGAAGAGTGGATAGCTGTGGGGACAGGATATCGTTGCCTGCTTTCCGGGAAGAGGGAGAGGGACCTCGCGATAGGCGTAATCCCTATACTCTCTGGGGATAAAAATTTCCCTCGGTACCGTCAATAAGGCATCGATAATCCGCTGCGATTGAAGATATCCTTGTTCGATGAGCGTCTGCACCTTATGTTCGCGCGCTTCGGCGAAATCCGCTTTGGTTTTGGTCGGTTCTTTTTGAGGAGGCACAATCCAGCCTGGCATTCCCGGAAATCCACTCGTTGATTCGCTTAAAATCCAGCCTTACCACAATCCTGGGATCAATCGAGAACGCTCCTTCACGCAATAAGCTTTGTAACCCTCCAATTCCCTCTGTAAGGTGGAGTCCTCTAGGGCAGTTCGAAGGATGAGCAGGATTGTATTGATCACGCCTGGAATGAGAGCCCACCATGAGCCCAAAATCAGCGGCGCACTTAGCTCGAATAGAATCGTGCCCGCATTACCTGGATGGCGGATGTAACGGTATGGCCCATCCGTGATTACGCTATGCCCACGCTCCTTCTGGATGCGCACGGTTTGAGAGAAGAACGGATTTGCGAATGTCGCGCTGACGACCAAAGTATTGCCCAACAAACCCACCACTGCCATGACAATCTGTAAGGTCGACGAAAATCCGATAGACCATCCGTAGCGGACATCAAGCCCCGCCACGACATTTCTCGCAATCGTCAGTATGCCTACAACACTGAGGATCACCATGTCCCAAGGCTTCGACCCTTCCTTAGGACCCAATCTATCCTCCATCAACGCAGGGCTCTTCCGGAGAATGATAATGAGCGTCGCAGTTGCCCAATAAAGCATGATCGCGATGAGGACCCATCCCATACCCCAATCGATACGACCAGCTGGCAGGAAAAGGGTTAGCGCCAGTACGACCATCCCGCTGATTTCCCTAAAGATGAAACGCGCCACCAAAGGTTTATCCAGACTTTCTATCCCTGTTCCACCTTGCGATGTTTCCATCGAAATTGACCTCCTTATTCTTATCTCTCAAAAAGATCCACTCTGACAAGGAGAATTAACTTGCCCTCGAGTTGCCGGGATCGATAAACCACCCTCCTCCCTACTTCGGCGACAACATGAGAATAGGAATGATGCGCTCCCCCGCCCGGTTTCGGTAATCCTCAAATCCCGCATACATCGAGACTGCTTGATCCCAGAAATAACGGTATTCGTCACTGTAAACTTCCCGCACGACATACTCCCCACGATAATCTGGGACAGAAACGATAGCTTCTGGGTTGGCACGAGCGTTGTAGTACCAAGCAGGGTGCTGCCTGTTCCCGAAATTCGAGGCAATGACGACTAGATTGTTACCGTGGGGAATGTATACCAGGGGTACCGTGCGAGAGATTCCTGTCCGCGCCCCAGTCAGTGTGATGAATGCCACCGGTAGTCCTGTTAGCACCGTCGTCGCACACGTGCGGCCCCGTGTACTTTGCCACACGTATCTATCTACCCTGCGAAGGATACGAGCCAGGAGGACGGAAAGAATTCGCGATGCAGCGATTCGCTGAATGAATCGCTGAAATCGCGTTGGATGATAGTTTCCATCCCCCACCATCTCAAACTCCGGTTTTACGAGCTAGTTTCCAGATTAAGCCGAGTGTGCCCAAAACCAGGAGGACCTGCAGCCCGAATCCCACCCTTATCACGCTCCACTCCATTGAAAGATCGGGTTCAACGCCAAGGAAGACATCCACCAATGCCAGATGACTGGCGATCAATCCCGTCGATGATAGAACACACAGTAGGAAGAGCGACCTTATATATTTCGTATGCCCAACCATCTTCCACTCCTTCTTTTGTCTGTTCTCATTGAGGCTCACGCTTCACGTGAAGTACTGCCCCTCCTGCGATCTTGTCTGCCCAGCGGGTAGGTTCAGGTAGCCGATATCTTGTGCAGCATGCCATCACAAAGCGAGCCGAGTTTGGCACATCGATGAGATGTCCAGGTGTCACATAAACGGGTTTTACGTTCGTGCGCGTTCTCAATACCGTGCCGATGACACGCGTAGGGTCATTTTCGTCTATTAATTCGACCGCCTCGCCTCGATTCAGGCCTACCAACTTATGATGGCCATAGAGTCTTGATTTTGCCACTCCGATGCTCGGTATTCCGAACCAAAGACCCAGATGTGAAGCAAGGCCAATCCCTCGGGGGTGTGCAATTCCGTGCGCGTCAAACATCAATAAATCCGGCTTTGTTGTCACTTTCGACCAGGCAGCGATTACGGCAGGTGCCTCGCGAAAGGCCAGCAAACCAGGTATGTAGGGAAAACCCACGCCGACTTGTGCAGTTAGGCCTTCTACCGGAATGAGCTCTGGAAAACGCATAACGACGATCGCGGCAAACCCCTTACCCGCTCGGTAACTCACATCGATCCCACCGATCGTCACAACCTTCCGTCCATCCCATTCAAGAACAAGACGCTCACGCATCCGATTTTGAACTTCAACCGCCTTCGAAGGCTCTAGATCCCAGGCATGAAGATCGGGCATCGTCATCCTTAACCCAGAATCGAACAGGTAGATCGTTCGTGCGCTCTCAAGAGTGGACCCTATTCGGGCCGCCGATTGGACTTTCGACTACCGTCACACTTTCAACTTTGAAGCAAAGCGGGCACGAAATTTCGATACTTTCGGAGTAATGACTGCACGACAATATCCCTGATCTGGATTCTTTTTGAAATATTCCTGATGGTATTCCTCGGCCTTATAGAAGGCTTTGAACGGTGTAACTTCTGTAACCACAGGGTTGTCCCACACACCTTCCGCTTCGATCTCGCTTATTTTCTGTTCTGCACTTGATTTCTGTTCTTCATTGTGAAAAAAAACTGCAGACCTATATTGAGGTCCAATATCTGCGCCTTGGCGATTCAAGGTTGTTGGATCGTGAATGCTGAAAAACACATCCAATAGGTCGTCAAAACTTATCTGATCTGAATCAAATTCGATCTGAACGACTTCTGCGTGACCCGAGGCACCCTGACTGACCTCTCGATAGCTCGGATTTTCATTCGAACCGCCTGAATACCCGGAGACCACGCGCTCAACGCCCTTAAGCTCATTAAATACGGCTTCTAGACACCAGAAGCAGCCCCCACCAAGCGTAGCCACCTCTACGAGCTCCTTTCTATTTCCATCTGAATTCCGCTTCTCGTTCATATCATCTCCCTTACCACTAAGTGTTTAACCGAACCTCTCCATGAATGAATCATACCGCCTTCATCGGTGGTAATCCTACCTCTAACCAAAAGATGGACGATCGCTGAAGAGAATTACAGACATCTGACTGCGATTACTGATCCCTAACCCTGTAATAAGAGGACAGAATTGAATACGATATTCTGATAACACAGTATGACGTTGGCGTCTACGATTTCTTTCGTTGGGAGCCGCCGGAGAAGTAGTCCCTTCATCCTCATATGTCATCGC
>JABAOF010008533.1_pt1 | contig 15523 bp, 14 predicted proteins | sample 7062171 | NCBI WGS metagenome assembly JABAOF01 (sample SAMN14538628, study PRJNA623070) | marine sediment metagenome | biome: marine biome [ENVO:00000428]; feature: marine pelagic biome [ENVO:01000023]; material: deep marine sediment [ENVO:00002113] | place: India: Gulf of Khambhat ...
GCGACCGAACTCAGCGCTCGTGCAGCCGAAGTTGGTCTTGCAGAATTCGAAGAGTTGGATCTCTATGACATCTGCTACGGTGGTTGTGGGTGCTGTTGCAGCAACTCGACAGGGGGCTACTCGTGTTAGTGATGTGACCAAATCCGCGCTCCCGCGCTCTGAGTTGATGGGTCAACAAAGCCATCGTGCAACTTCTGATAAGGATTACTGATGCTTTTGGGAGCGTGGATGGCGGATGTATTAGAAGGGTAGTACTGTTACTCTACCGGCTGGGGTGGCAGGAATTTCCAGTCTAGAGCCGGAGTAATGGGGTGAAGACAAATGTACATAACAGAGATGGCCGGGACTGAAGTAGACGCCATAGCCGAAGCCGGTTTTGCAGAACTCGAGGAGATGGATCTCTACGATGTCTGCTACGGTGCTTGTTCGTGCTGCTGCGTGTTGCTACTCGGCGGCTACTCGTGCTAGTAAAGTGATTACATCCGCGCTCCCGCCTCTAAATTGGCAGGTGAGCGAAGCTACTGCGAACTTTCGGCAACGACGTCAATGGGAGATTTCAATATGCGTTTGAGTTGCACTGGAGAAGGAGTCAGGGTCGGCAGCATACAGCAACCTCATGCTGCCTCAGCGGCATTTGGCATATGGTTCGCTGTCGGTAGTCGAGACGAACCATCTGATGCTCCTGGTATCTCACACCTAGCCGAGCATGTTCTTGCAACTGGAATCAACAATAGTCAACTGTGTCAGTCAGATGAAGCAATAGTAAGGCTGGCAGATAATGAAACAAAGGCTTATACAGGAAAGGAATACGTCGCAATAAATACCCGGGCCCCGGCAACCTATGGCATCGCTCCATTTCAAAGGATACTTCGTAATCTAAACAATGGCGAGTACAGCGAGGAGTCTTTCCTTTTTCAGAAGAACCGGGCGCTTGCCGAACTGGATGCAAACGCGAAATCAAACTATGGAAACCTGCGCTGTCATATGGACGAGATGGCCTGGCCAGACCACTCACTAGCGCGGTGCTCGCTGGGTGACCCGGATTACGTTCGTGGAGCGACCATTTCAGACGTAGTAGAATTCATCAATAGCTACCTACTAGATCCGTCGAATATTATCATTGTGGCAGCTGGACGTCACTGTCATGAAGAATTGCTTGCTGCCTGTTCAACAATACCGCCATCATCTTCGCCTAGGCCTACCTCGACACAACCCTCCTTGCCTGCAGTGACTTCGCAACCCGTTTCTCGAGTTATACCGAGTGTCAATGATGCGTACGCACTCGTCGGGTTCCGTGCTTATGGGCGCAAACATGCGGATTGTGAGACGCTGCGACTACTCAGTTCCATGTGTGATATTGCCATCAGGCCGCTTGGGACTCCTCCGCCCAAAGAAATCTATGATTTTGCGCCGGACTTGCGAGCATACCGGGATACCGGTCTACTATCGTTTAGGCTGGCCGTTAATCCAGAAAGAGCTCGTTCAGCTGCTGAGTATGTTTTCAAAGCGCTGGGACGCGTTAGGCAAGGCAGCGATTCTAAAAGACTTTTCGATGTCGCGTGGCGTTTACATACTGCAAAACAAGACTTCATTATGGATTCCCCTTTGTCGATAGCCAGTTTGATCGGCGAGCGGGTATTGTATGGCCTGCCGATGGAATCACCGTTAGGTGCCGGTGAAAGAACCCCTAATATAGATGAGTCAGATTGCATACGAGTAGCCAGAGATGTGTTTAAACCTGAAAATCTGATTGTCGTGGGCGGGTCTGATCAGGTCTGCCAGTCCATTCTGGACGCCGTTCCGGCGCTCTATTGTGAGGGTGAGAACTGAGGAAAGGAGTCTTCTTGGTGAATTCGCTCATTGATCTGCGCCGAAAACAAGTGGTATCAGCTCGCCAGAATCGAGGATGACGCATATGACTAGCCTGAGAGAGCAAGACTCAAGAATTGAGGGTGAAGTGCCAGGTATGGCGGTTGATCCTGGTCGAGAAGGTGTAATCCAGGTTGATGGTCTAACCAAGTGCTTCCGTGTGCCTGCGGAGACAGGAGCAGCCGGCTTGGTGAAACGCGTATTTCGCTGCTTTGTGCGGGAGTGGAGTGAAGTCAAGGCGCTGGATAATGTCAGCTTCACCATTGAGCGAGGAGATGCAGTAGCACTGCTTGGCCCGAACGGAGCAGGGAAGACTACCACTGTGAAAATACTTACCGGGATTCTGACTCCTACGAGCGGTGCAGTTTCGGTGCTTGGCTTTGTCCCACACTTGCAGCGATACAAGTACACAAAACACATAGGCCTCGTCATGGGCCAGAAATCCCTTCTGATTTGGGACATTCCGGTCGTGGAATCATTGAGGCTGTACAAGGACATCTATGGGCTGGAGGAAAATGCCTTTCAAAAGCGCCTTGAGGAGTTCTCCGATATACTGGGAATACGAGAGATCATGTCCATACCCGTAAGAAAGCTCTCTCTGGGGCAGCGAATGCGCGCAGAGATAGCATCATCCCTCTTGCATCGCCCTCAAATAATCTTCTTGGATGAACCGACGATCGGTCTCGACTTAATTGCCCGAAGACAAATGCTGGAGTTCATCAAACGCATAAACCGCGAAGATGGTGTCACGGTCGTTCTTACCACACACAACATGGGAGACGTCGAAAACGTTTGCAGAAAAGCGATTCTAATTGATAAAGGCAGTATTAAGTACCGGGGGACACTGCAGGATCTCGCTCAATACGCACCCATATTGATCGTTGATTTCCGTTGCGACGATGCTCTGGTACAGCGCCGCGCATCCGGGAAGACGGCAGAATACCACTGGCAGGCAAACGGTGATGACAAGTACTCTATTACAGTTCCCAAAGAAAAAGCTGCTGAATCTGTCAAGATGCTGCTGAATACCTCCGGAGTCCAGGATGTAAGCGTTCGACAACCGGATCTTGAGAACGTCGTCGCTGATCTATACGAGAAAGGATACAGGCTCTCCAAATGAACCTGCTCCTAAAACATGTGAAGCTATTCTGGAGACTGACATTGGTCGGATTCAAGAGGGATACGTCCTTCAGTACCGACCTGCTAATATCGACACTACAGTTCATATTGTACACTTTGCTTTTCGTGGCGTTCTGGAAGGCGATCGTAGCCCACAGCGGGCGGCTCTCTCATTGGCAGGAGCATGAACTCGTAATCCTAACCTTCGTGATCGCGCTGCACTCGGTTCTCCTGGTATTCTTCTACGGAATCATGGACCTACCAGAATCCATACGAGCAGGTAATCTCGATAAGTATCTCTGCCGGCCCATTCACTCCCTATTCATGGTCTGCTTTGAGGCAGTGCCCGTCATAGAGTTCTCGAGAGCATTCGTTGTCAATATTGCAATGGTATGTGTAGCGTTCATTCATTATGGTGTCACGCCTTCAATCGTCAATGTCATGTTGGGTTTTCTGCTGCTGGTTATTGGAAGCCTGATAATCGTCTTGATGACCGGAACAATTGCTGTGATGTCCTTCTGGTTCGTGCAGATAGGTCCGCTGTGGAGCATCTTCAACTGGGCCAAGAACTTCATGCGGTACCCTGTGGACATCTTTCCAGCAGCATTGGCCTTCTCACTTTCATGGGTCATACCTTTGGGCCTGACTGCCACATATCCAGTGATGATATTGCTGGATAAGCCGTTGCCCGCAGTCAATATTTTCGCTGGAGCAGTGCTGTTACTCTTCTTGTGGTCTGCTGTATTCTATTTCACCAGCAGGAAGGCACTTTCTGTCTACGAAGCCTTTGGCGGATAGTCGAAACCGGATTCAGCCATGAGCAATCTACGGAAATACGTAGCATATGCAAGAGTGCAGTTCATCGCGCTGAAGGAGTATGCCTTCAACTTTCTCGGCGGTCTGCTGATGGTGCCGATAGATATGGGCATGACAGTGCTTATTTGGGGGGCCATCTACTCGTTCATAGGCCAGGTTGGTTCCTTCTCCCTTGCAGATATGTTAGCGTATCAGCTTCTAGTTAGGGCATTGATAGTAGCTTTTCTCTCTGTGGGTACGGTAAATTATCAAGTCTGGGACGACATTCATCAAGGGAACTTGTCTCTCTTCTTATCGCGTCCGATCAATTACCAGGCGGCTAAACTGGCTTCAGAAGTAGGAAAGAGCGTAGTTCCTCTTGTTTCAAGGATGGCGCTGTTTCTAGTTGCCTGCGTGATTCTCAAACTATATATACCGGCACAAGCAGGGATATGGCTTTTCTTCCTCCTTTCTGTGGCCTTGGGTTTCGTCATCATGTTCCTAGTGCAGTTCATAATAGGCGCCATGACCTTTTGGGTGGAGCGAATATTTGGAGTGCGTGATCTCGTATCCACTGTGAACCAACTTCTGTCAGGACAGCTAATACCGGTGTCTGTGCTTCCTGCGTTCATTCAATCGCTGAGCAGTGTTCTGCCATTTCAGTTCACTCTGTTTGTTCCTATTTCAATCTACTTAGGAAAAGTATCTGGAAATGGCCCCCTTCACTTACTGGCCATTCAGACAGCCTGGCTAATCGGATTGCTTCTGCTTTCCGCTCTCATTTGGAGGCAAGGCGTCAAGAGATACGAAGCCCAAGGTGGTTAATGTTGCACTTTACTGCGCTGTTTTGCCGCCATCAACCGGGAATAGAGCGGCTCTCCCAGGCACTCTTTGGCGCTCTTACAGTAATCGACACAGCCCTGGAGCATGGCGCGTGAGACCATGTTCCCACAGCCGTCACACTTGGCTTCCGCTTCATCTGTCCAGATTTCCACCTCATTGTGGCATTGCGGACAGGGAACGAACTCCGGCTTGGGTTGGCTGAAGTCTTTTGCACCCGGACACTTTCTAAAGTCCATCTTAACACCGTGCTTCCCGGCGTTTACAAGCCGCCCTCAAACCCACTCCTCGCGCAATATCTCTCCCTTCAGGCTCACAACCTTGTACTTGATGGGAATCTTGCGTTTTGCTTGTTCCACCGCGGCCTTCGCGGTTTGCAGGAGCGCGCCACAGCACGGTACCTGCATGATCATCACGGTTAGAGAGTTGATATTCGCCTCATCCACCAGCGCAATAATCTTCTGCCGGTACTCCTCCAGGCTGTCGTCCAGTTTCGGACAGGCGATGGCAAGACTGTGCCCGGCAAGGTGGTCCTTATGAAAATCGCCCAAAGCGTAGGCGACACAGTCGGCCGCCAGCAGTAAATCGGCATTCTGAAAATAAGGTGCGTTCGGCGAGACCAGGTGAAGTTGAACCGGCCACTGTCGCAAACGCGAGGGCCTGGTCCCTTCCTGCACCGCCACCTCTTCCTCTTTGTCCAGGAACTCCATTACGCGGGCGCCTGGACATCCTTCGTGGGTGTGTGACATCCTTCTATCTCCTTATCTTGAAATTGCCTTTCAAGTTCAAGAATCAAGCCTTCGTATTTCCCCGGAACATCATCGCCGGCCTCGCTTTCCGCCTCCTTGAAGCGCCGGAAAATCTCGCCAACCTGGTGAGTGCTCAGCCCGCGGTCAATGTAGGGGAGGAGTATCTCATCCTCTTTGGTAATGTGTTGTGTCAACAGATTCCGATAGGCGGACAGGTTGACACAAAAAGCCGAAATATCCCCATCTTCTATCGCCTGGGCCGCGGCTTTGACGAAACCTCGCGCACGGTCGTGATCCGCATAAATTACCCCGATTATCTCGGCCTCTTCATCTGTGTAATCGAAGAGAATATCCTCCTCTTTCATATGATGGAAGCGATCCGCGTATCCACGGATAAAATCCAATATCTCCCGCATCAGTCCCGCGTTCATCTCACCAGATGCGCGCAGGTCATCAACAATGGCGGGGATCAATGCCAAAAGCCGCTTTATCCAGCTATGTTCCTCCACCAATTTGCGCACCGGCGGGGAGTAGGTAATCTCCCGCGCTGCTGTTTCTTTCGCCACAGGAGGCGCAGCAGGAATCACAACTTGCCGCTCCGGGTAGACCGCCTTCTCTATCTCGGCCATCATCCTCGCCGCGTGTTCAGGTGAGAGGGCGTGAATCTTCACCACCTCTTCAAGCCTGCAGGTCCCAATGCTGCATGGTACGCAGCCTATCCCGTAGCGCTCCAAGATCTCGCCCGCCTTCGGGAAGGATTCGATTACCTCTTTAACACCTTTTTTCAGATACGGCTCCATATCACTACCTCGACTTCCCTGCGATCAGTGCGCCGCCGGCAAGGTCGGCTAGTGAAGTCCTCTCCCAGACCTCCAGCATCCGCTCCTGTGTCTGCTCCCACACCGACTTCAGCGGACATTCCTCTCCCAGACCCAGCGGACAGGGTCCCTTTGAGTTGCATCGGTAAAGTTCGAGAGGGCCCTGAATCGCCTCCCAGACCGTCTGCACACTGATATCGCGGGGGGAGCGCGCCAGCCGGATACCGCCTCCATAGCCGCGGCTGCTCTCCACCAAACCCGCCTTCGTCATGGTCTGGATTATGCCCGGCAGAATGGTGGGGGGGATATGCTGGCGGTCGGCAATCTCCTCAACAGTGGTCTGCTCACCGGGACGGGCGGCCAGGTCCAGCATCGCCCGCATCGCATATTCAACTTTCGCATTAACTTGCATAGCAGCGCTCCAATATGACTAATATAACCTTATTAGTTATATTATTCCATCTCATAATCCTGGTCAATGCGCCAAAGCGCCGGTTTTGTGAGAAAAAACGCACAAGATGCTATGGATGCACCTGCAATCGCCGAGCCATATGTAACCGCAGATTCACGCAGATGTTAATCGCTTCGGTAGCCGCAGGCTTCAGCCTGCGTTGGTCCTATGTAGGGCGGAGCTTGCCCGCCTCAGGAGGGGTGCCGGCCCCAGCCGAGTTGTGGTTTATGCAGGGCGGGGTCTCCGTACCCCGCCGAGTTTTGCGTAACCGCAGATGCTTGCCCTGAGCATCGCCGAAGGGCCTCCGCCGAAAGTTTTCGGCGGGCATGGTGATGCCCGCCCTACAGTTGTCGCGGATCGTTCAACTTGAGCATTGCTCTCCCAGTGTAGGGCGGGGTCTCCGTACCCCGCCGAATGGGCTCCTGCCACTGAATCACCCCCAAGAAAGGCTTCCCGCTCTCCTTTGCCGAAATCAATTATCCGGCGAATCATCCTCTCCTGAAAAGGAACCTAACCATGCCCGCCGATAAGGAAGGTAAATTCAAGATCCCCGCCGCGCAAGTCCTCGCCCTGGCGGAGATGGTCGAATACGGCGAAGGCGCCGTCGTCAGCCGCACCCTGTCAGAAAGCGATGCCTGCACCATCACCCTCTTCGCCTTTGATGCAGGCCAAGGCCTCTCCGAACATTCCACCCCCTTCGACGCCCTGGTGGAAGTGATTGAGGGCGAAGGAGAATTCACCATCGCCGGCAAGGCGCACCAGGTCGCCGCGGGTCAAATCCTCCTCATGCCCGCCAACCTCCCCCACGCCGTGCGCGCCAACCAGCGCTTCAAGATGCTCCTCACCATGATCCGCAAATAGCCTACCCGGCGGCCTTAATATGCTCCTCAAGCAGACTGAGGATGCGCGCGTTCTGCTCGCGTATGGCCACAATGTTCAGAAACATCTGCTTCGGTGGAAACTTGTCTGGCATCTTGTCGAACACGTGCTCACAGACTTCGCCCATTTCCGGTTTAAAACGGTGAATAACCAGCACCGCGCCGGCAACGGCGGCCAACAAACCAAGCATTTTCATCCCTTGCACCTCCCTTCTCGTGCATAGAAGCCTGATTCGCTGTCACACGGCTGGCTCCTGCCTGAAGAGGTACCCCTCTCCTCCCTTGCGGGTGAGGTTCGGGAGGGGGCTTCCCGCCGAGTGGCATGTAACCGCAGATTTACGCAGATTGACGCGGATGTTAATCGCTTCGGTAGCCGCACCTTTCAAGGTGCGCTATGTTTTGGGGCAGAGTTCGCAGAGGAATGACTGCAGGGGCGCTATGTTTTGGGGGCGGGGTTCGTCTATCTCGAGCCACGTCGAGAGGCAAACCCCGCCGGATGTGGTTTATGCAGGGCTGGGGCTTGTCCGCCTCAGGAGGGGTGCCGGCCCCAGCCGAGTTGTGGTTTATGTAGGGCGGGTGCGCCTGCGCCCGCCGAAGATGTATCTAACCGCATATGCTTGCCCTGAGCCCTTCGATTCCACTCAGGATAAACTCCGCCGAAGGGCACCAGCCGAAAGTTTCCGGCGGGCATGGTAATGCCCGCCCTACATCTATCGCGAATCGTTCAACTTAAACATTGTTCTCCCAGTGTAGGGCGGGATTTACTAATCCCGCCGGATGGGACCCCGCCGATGCCTCCCTTTTTCCGTTTCCCGTAGGGCAGGAGCGCTTGCTCCTGCCACCAAATCACTACCCCCGCCGCCTATTCCCCTGAAAACCGGTAATTTTATTGGTAAACAAGCCTTGCCAAAACCCTCCTCGCGGCGCGAGAATTACCAGAGAACACACATTCTATTCGCTCCTCAATGTCTAACTTGGCAGAGTCGGTTGCTGTTAACCACTAGGTCGCAGGTTCGAGTCCTACCCGAGGAGTCAGTTAATGATGCATTGCATCCAACCAGCACTGGTTTTACGTAGTTGTGCATAAACGACGTAGTAGAATGTGGCAACTTGGCCGGATCCACGAAGTATTTCGGCCATTTTGGGTTAGGCGAAATCCGATGCAAGAGATAGGAGATAGGTATGGGACAAATGGCAGTAAGCAAAACCACAATACTGTGTCTTGTGGGAATGGACTATGTAGCAATAGTGGTGCTCTCTCTTATTACTGGAGTGCTATTCCGCTTGACAAAAGCTAGTAATGACACCTTGAAGGGAAAGGAAATGAATGATCATGACCACGAGAAGATGAATACTCTTGGCAAGAATGACCCCGACTATCCTGTTTCTCCGGACAAATTGCCGAACTGGTTTAGAAAGGGATGCCAGAGCGACTTGATCTTTGGTGATGCGAGCGCTCTTTCCGAGTATCTCAATGGTTGTAGGCAGGACGTTTATTCTGCGCTTTCCCTATATCAGGTGCATGTCAGAGCTGTTATTACTATCATGCTAACTTTACTTGCAGCCTTAACGGCGATATTCTCTCTTGCAGAAGGAGTTTTTGGATTGAGCTCTGCTGTTCTAGTCAGAACTGCAGAAGTTGTGGGAGCAGGTGTACTTATTGCAGTCTTCTTCGTTGCGTGCATTTCACATTGTATCCTCGGAAGATATTATGAAGTCTATGTTTCCGCACTTCTCCAGGCCACCCAGACACATTATTGGGCCAAGGTTGCCGGATTTTGGTGGTTCGAGCGCGTCATTGAGGATCTGCGTAAACAGCCGGACATAGGAAAAGAAAAGTATATAAATTGGAGAACGCGTAGCTGGAAGGACAGCAATCGTTTGTATCTCTATGTCGTGTGGCTTATGGGCATCGCGGCTCTTCTTGGCAGTGTGTATCTAATGATTCATAGACCAGTATCGGGATAACTGCGTATCATGTCCCAACTGAAGTGGACTCCTTTGCCTAGACAGATCAGGATGTCGCTATGAGTACCCTCTGATGGGTTCCATGTAGGTTGTGCTCTAACTTCTCCGCGCCCCAACCACAACCCTCCGCGAACTGAGAAGAGGTGCTCTCCGTGTGCTGTTATTACTTTGAGCTTTCCTCGGCAAGAACCCTGTAATCCCCCTCCCTCCGTGTCACTCCTTCGCGGTCGAGTTGTTCGAGGAAGGGGAGGAGGTATTTGCGGGAGGCGTTGAGCAAATCTCGGGCGGCGGCGATGTTCATTTTCTGGTTCTGCCGGAGAAAATCAACTACGGCGGCGCGGCTGTTTGTGAACACTTGCGGGTGGAGATATATATCGCTCCCCAAAGGCTGAAGTTCCCCGGCTTCCACAAGGGCCTCAAGGACACGCTGACAATCTTTTTCTTTCAGCCCCGCTTTTGCCGCAAGTTCGGCGGGTGATGGGACGGCGAGCCCGCTTCGCAGTATCTCGTCGAGAATCTTCTCCCGCGCGGCTGCAAAAGGCCCGCTCCATTGGGGTTGATGGCCCGCCAGCCGCATGCGGTCTCCTGTAGACACTACCATTCCTTGTCTGACAAGTGCCTCCAAGGCCAGTCGCAGCCCTTCTCTTTGCTCGACCGCGGGGGCGGCCGCGCCTATTACCAGGTTGAGCGGCACAAAAGCACGCAGCGGTTCTCTGCGGTGGAATTGGGCCAGCGCCTGCACCACCTTCACCTCGATATCCTTGACGGCATTAGCACCGAACCAGCGCTCACGCCGGCCGGCATGGACTTGCCCCTCTGTCCGTAATCCCTCCAAACACGAGCGCAATTCCGCCACAGATAGCCCGCACCGCGCGCGGATATCTTTGAACTCGAGGCCGGCTGCGCCCGACCTGTCCAACAGCTCCAGGACAACCTCATTCACCGGCAGGGATTCCCGCTGCGCCACTCCGTCGGCGCCGGCGACCTTTTTTCGTTTGGGCGGGTGTGGGTCAACGATCGTTCCGCCGCCAATGACCCGCATCGGCGAATATGTTCTCAGCACAAATGCATCTTCCGCGGCGGCGGCGAGCGGTGATTCCAGCCTCAGTTGGCACAACGCCGATTCCCCCGGGCTCAAAGTCTCGCCTTCCAAGAGCACAATACGGGTCATCACCTCTTTGGTGCCGTGGTGGACGCGCAAGCGCGTTCTCTGAGCCAGCGGTTTGGGGGCGCGCTCACTCAGGTTCACCCGCACATCGAGCATCAGGGTGGGGGAGATGGAGCCGGGAGTTGTGAGCATATCGCCGCGGTGGATGTCTTCTTTCTCGATGTCGGCGAGATTGATCGCCGCCCGCTGGCCCGCGGCGATCTCTTTCACGGGTTGGTTATGGACCTGCAGCCCGCGGGGGCGAAGTGTCTTGCCCTGTGGCAGGCACTCGACTTTCTCTCCGGTTTGCAGGGAACCTGATACTACCGTTCCGGTGATTACCGTCCCCGCCCCTTTCATGGTGAACACCCGGTCAATGGGCAGCCGGAAAATGCCGGCGGCGGGCCGCATCCGCACACTCGCCGCAATTTCAGCGAGTTCTTCGAGGAGTCCGGACACTCCGTCTCCGGTCACAGAAGAGACCGGAAGAACCTTTGCCTTTTCCAGGAAAGTCCCTTTCAGCAGGCGCGTAACATCGGCCGACACTTCGCGGATTCTCTCCGGAGAGGCCTTGTCCGCTTTTGTCAATGCCACCACACCGGCGGAAAGGTTGAGGCTGCACAGCACATCCAGGTGTTCCTCCGTCTGGGGCATCACCCCTTCATCCGCGGCCACGACGAAGATGGCGGCGTCAATACCGGTGGCGCCGGTTACCATATTGCGGACAAACATCTCATGTCCGGGGACGTCTACGATAGCAGCAGGTTCTTCAAATCCTGGCAGCGAGAGAAAAGCGAAGCCCAGGTCAATCGTCATCTCACGGGCTTTTTCCTCTGCAAGGCGGTCGGGGTCGGTGCCGGTGAGTGCGAGAACGAGGGCGGACTTTCCGTGATCCACATGTCCCGCGGTGCCGAAAACGATGTGTCGCGGATTAGCCATTACTATGTGTCCGAGGGAGGCTGTTCCAGAACTCGCTGAAGCCCGGCGAGGAGCAGGTCGTCTTCATCAAGTAACACGGTTCGAAGATCAATCTGTATAGAATCTTCGTGCAGGCGGGTGAAGATGGGAGGTTCACCCAGCCTCAGGCGGACGGCGATTTCCCCGGCCGGCACATCATTCGACCGAATCTGCACAACCGCGGTGGGCAGTGAATGGCCTGCGAGCGAACCCCCGCCCACCTCTGATGTGCCGTCTATTACCGATACCTGGAAAGTGTCTGCGCAGCCCTCCTGAAGGCGCTTCGCAAGCGATTCCGCGCGCCCTTGAATCTCAGATAGAGGACAAGTGAGCATTGCCATCACTGCGTGCTTTTCGATTATCTCCTTCTCCTCCAGGAAAAGGGAGAGGGTGGCTTCCAGGGCGGAGAGGGTGAGTTTGTCCACGCGGAAAGTCCGATAAAATGGATTGCGCCGCATAGCCTTCAGCAGGACGGGCTTGCCGAGTATGATGCCACACTGAGGACCTCCCAATAGTTTATCACCACTGAAGAAGACGACATCAGCGCCTGCATTCAGACTGTCGGGCGCGCTGGGTTCATAGGGCAGCCCGAATCGGCGCAGATCCAGCAGCGCGCCGCTGCCCAGGTCGTGGGCGCAGAGGAGGCCGTGTTCGTGGGCAAGGGCTGCAATTTCCCCGATTGGCGGCTGGGAAGCAAATCCTGTGATGCGATAATTGCTCTGATGCACTGAAAGCAGCAGCGCGGTATCTTCCGAGATGGCATTGCGATAATCGTCCAAATGCGTGCGGTTGGTGCAGCCTATTTCAACCAGGCGGCAGCCGGAGAGAGCGATGATATCCGGAATGCGAAAAGAGCCGCCGATTTCCACCATCTCGCCGCGTGAGATAATCACTTCTTGCTCAGGAGCCAAAGTGTTCAATACCAGCAGGGTGGCGGCGGCATTGTTATTGACGACAACCGCGGCTTTCGAGCCGGTGATCTTCTCCAGCAAGCGCTCGACATGGGCCTCCCGGTGCATGCGGCCGCCGGTGGTGATGTCGACTTGAACATTGGAGTATCCGGCGGCGGCCGCGGCAAGCGATTCTTGAGCGGCTTTCGAAAGCGGGGCCCGGCCCAGACCGGTGTGGAGAATTATTCCGGTGGCGTTTATAGCGCGGCCCAGGCTGCGCCTAGATTTGCGGCGTAAGATTTCGGTTGCCCTGCGGGCGATGACATCCGCGCTCAAATCCACTGAATCACAGCCCGCCAAGGCCTTTTCCCGCGCCTCTTGAATCGCCTCCCTGGCGGCCTCTCGCTGAAGGACACGGGGGACATCCTCGCCCGCGCTCGCCATCAGAGGGTGGGCGAGGAGCTCATCCACTCTGGGGAGATTGCGCAGTATTGATGTCGAGTCCGCCAATTTCGCCTCCAGCCGCGGCACGCGCGGCTACTGTCCGCCAAGTGGTCACGTGAAACAGATGGCGCTGGCATTCTCCAGCACCAAACCGGCGTCTCCCATGAAGATTCCTACCAGCAGAACCGCAAGGGAGAGAACTCCCAGCAGAACCAGTATCAACCATTTCTTCCTACGCACTATCTTGAACCTCTTGGGCGGTCTTCTCGGCCGGCTTACTCACACCGCTCGACATTATAGTCTTGTTGCCGAGCCGCGCGAAAAGGGCTTCCGGTTCTGGACATTTCTTCACACAGTCCAGGCACATCACACATTCCGTTGTCGCCTCTTTCCGGCCCGGCGCATCGGGGACTTCTCGCGCCTCCGTCGGACACACTCTAACACACTTCATACAGCGAGTGCACTTCTCGCCATCTGTCTGCAATTGCAGAAGCGAGATCCTCGAGGTCAGTGCCATCAGCGCTCCCAGCGGACATAGGGCGCGGCAGAAACTTCGGCTGGAGACCACCATCAAGGCCAGCACCGCCGCCAGAATGCCGAGTTTGCTCCAGCCCCGCCAAGTCATATTATCGCGCAGTTGTTCATCTACCGCCAGTTTCGGTATCCCCGCCTCCAGAGTGCCGGCGGGACAAACCAGCGCGCAATAATCAACTGCGCCAACAGCTTCATATACTATCCTGTCTGTGCCGCTCACGTCGTTGCCCGCGCCAAGGAGAAGTGGAAGTGTAATTACTAGAACGATGAGCATCACATATTTCAGACCATTGAAAACCCGCGGAAGACGCAGTTTGCGGGATGGAATCTTGTGAAGGCCGTCCTGCAAAAGCCCGAACGGACACGCCCACCCACAAAACGCTCGGCCCAGGAAAAGACCGAGCAGTGCCAGCAATCCGATGATGTAATAGGGAATGCGCCGCACCAGGGCAAAGGCGGTCAGGCTTCCTATTGGACATGAGACGGTCCCGATGGGGCAGGCATAACAATTCAGTACCGGTAGACAGAGATATTTTCCGGCCGAAGCCCAGTAATATCCGTTGAATATCACGAGAGAAAGCAGTTGCAGATGCAGTCGCCGCCCCCAAGTTCCGATCTCAGTGTTCTTGCGACTCAAACTTCCTCCTTACCGCACCGACCAATGCCCGCAGGTTCTCTGCAGGCGTTGTGGCCACAAGTCCGCAAGCAGGTGAAACCACGTTGAATTCACAAGCGGCTCGCCGCCCCACCTTCTCAATGGCGGAGGGGATGCCGCGTTCGAGAAGGAAGGTATCCACATTTCCGACGCGGACACAACCGCTCAATTCCTCGCGGAGCCTGTCGCCGCTCACCATGGCATCCACACTCACTGAAAGCGGCCCGCCGATATGATGAGAGAGTCTTCGCAGTTCCCCCAGGATCGGCGACAAATCCCCGCATATATGCAGTATAGCCGGAATGTTTTCTCGGCGCAACGCACACAGGATTCTGGAAAGCGCGGGCAGAGCGAGCCGGCGGAAATGCTCGCCTCCCAGCACTTCACCCGTTCCGGTGGGTTCGGCCACCATCACGCAATCGGCTCCGGCGGCGTGCTGAGCGAGCGCAAATCTCAGCGTAATCTTCTCCATAGACGAGATCAATTGTTCCGCCGCTTCCGGGTCGCGCCCCGCCAGACGCAAGAACTTCCCCGCCTCCATCACCATGCCGGCAAGGCTTACAGGCCCCACAACCGCGCCGATTACGGGCAATGAAAACGAGTTGTGTCGCAATATATTCAAGGCCTCAAGCACCACCGGCGCGCGGGCGGAGCGCTCTGGATCGAACTCAGGAAGTCCCTCAACCTCGCAGGCATCGGTAAGAGGTTCTGCTGCCACATGCGGCAGTATTGCGGTTGTGCCCATATCAATTTCACATCCCAGCGCCTCCGCTTCCACGGTCATGCAGAAGGGGACGGCGAGACATTCAAAACCGGTCTCCTGCTGCGTCGCAAGCACCAGTTTCGCCATCGCCTCAGCATCGGAATGCGCGGCAGGCCACTCGCACCCACTGGATTCCATTGCCGAACAAGTGGCCATTGTCATCATGCCGCCCGGACAGATAATCGGCGGCCGGTCAACCTCCTCGCCCTCAAGGGATAGAAGCAGCCGCTGGCGCGCGTCGAGCGGCTCCAGAGGCCCAGTCTGCGAAAGCGAAGGGTCCATCATTTCAGTTGAGCCTTCCATATTCCCTGACACCGGCCATCATTGCATCCACATTCTCAGGCGGGGTCGCTACGGGGACTTCACATCCACTCCCCAGCACAAATCCGCGCTTACAGGTGCGGCCGATTGCACACAGTTCTTTCACTTCCGCCAGTACATCTTCTCGGCTGCCCCGGAGCAGTGTCTGCGCGGGGCGAACATTGCCCATAAGTACTATATATTCCCCCGCGCGATCCCGCGCCTCGGCCATGGAGATGTCGTCCAGACTGAGAAGCGCGGCGCCGGATTCCACTATGGCATCCAGAATGCGGCTGGTCTGACCGCAGATGTGCAGCAGTGCCGGCAGCCCTTTGCTCGCAATGTG
>JABAOF010020211.1_pt1 | contig 15508 bp, 9 predicted proteins | sample 7062171 | NCBI WGS metagenome assembly JABAOF01 (sample SAMN14538628, study PRJNA623070) | marine sediment metagenome | biome: marine biome [ENVO:00000428]; feature: marine pelagic biome [ENVO:01000023]; material: deep marine sediment [ENVO:00002113] | place: India: Gulf of Khambhat ...
GCATCCGGTGAGCCTTGACCGACCTGTCGGCGAAAGCGAAGATAATAGCTTTGGCGAGCTGATCGAGGATAAGTGCTCGGACAACCCGTTGCGATTGGCCAACCACGGCCTGCTGCGAGAACGGATCGAGGACCTCCTAAAGACGCTCACCTACCGTGAACGTGAAATTATTCGCTTGAGGTACGGACTGGATGACGGTTACACCTACACCCTGGAGGAAGTTGGCCGCATCTTCAGCGTCACGCGCGAGCGGGTACGGCAGATCGAGGCCAAAGCCGTCCGCAAGCTGCAACACCCGGTTCGCAGCGACCGGCTGGCCAGTTTCCTGCCAGCGGCAGCGGGTTAAACCGCTGCGCGACAGCCACCAGCCGCTGGTCCATTGACCAGCGGCTTTTTTTATGGAATCACATGAGGCGAACTATGAGCGTATCTGCCGGCGTACTGCGCACGCTGCACCGACTGCATTGCCAATTGGCTGAACAGCAGGAGCGCCTCCAGCGGGGCCCGCTGCAAATCAAGGCCGCTCAGGCCAACGTTGCCAGGCTCCAGGAGGCGTTCACCGCCACGCGCGAGAAAGCCACCGCTGCCCGCGTGGCGGCAGACCAGAAACAGCTGCAACTGAAGACGGGTGAGACAAAAATCCTGGATCTGCGCACCAAGCTGAATACCTGCAACACCAATCGCGAATACCAGGCATTACTGGAACAAATCGCCGCCGACGAAATGGCCAATAGCGTGCTGGAAGACGAAATCCTGGAGGCCCTGGACAAAATCGAACAGCTGCAGGTTTCCGTGAGCGAAGCGGAACAGGGGGTGGAAAAAAGTAAGGCCGAACTGACCAAGGTCGAACAACAAATCAACAGCACCGCCGATTCCCTCAAATCGGATATCGAACGGATCCGGCAAGAACTGGCAAACGCCGAACAGCAACTGCCCTCAGATTTCCGCCCTGAATACGACCGCATGGTCAAGGCCAAGGGGGCGGAGAGCATGGCGGAGGTGGAAAACGATTGCTGCAGTGGCTGCCACCAGCAGATTACCCCCAATTTGCTGAACAAGCTGTTGATGTCACAAGTCGTCTGCTGCACCAGTTGTGCTCGACTGCTGTACCTGCCCGAGGCAGACAGGTAGCGGCGTGGTGAGCGGGCCAGCGGTCGCGGGGGGGGGCGTCCCCGGCTTTTTCTGTGCTGGCCGAGCGGTTGAGAACGAGATGGCTCATCCAGCAAACGCCAGCCGGGCTACCGACCCGCAGCGGGGGTGGCGGGATAGGCCCGATCCAGCAATTCCATCGTGTGCATGACGGGGATGTTCTGCGGCCTTTTGGCCAGATGAGCCCGCACCTGGATCAGGCAGCCGATGTTGCCGGTCACCACCAGGTCGGCCTGGGTGGTCGCGATGGCCTCTGCCTTGCGGCGTCCCAGCTCGCTGGCCGCCCCAGGCTGCTCGATGTTGTAAGTCCCCGCCGATCCGCAGCACAAGTGACCCTCGGGAATTTCCAGCAACTGCACATTTTCGATATTGCGGATTAGTTGCCGCGGCGGATCCATCACATGCTGAGCGTGGGCGAGGTGGCACGCATCGTGGTAGGCCACCTGCAGGGGCTGGTCCAGCGACCCGTGGGTGACGGTCCCCAGGTCGACCAGAAACTTGCTGACATCCACCACCCGTTGGGCGAACCGCTGGCCTTCGGCGGCATTCTCTTCGCCGGCCAGCCACAGCCCGTATTCCTGCATCCCCGATCCGCAGCCGGCGGCGTTGGTGACCACGGCATCGACATCGGCTGGAAACGCCGCCAGGTTTTGGTTGGCACATTTTTTGGCGGCTGCCAGCGCGCCGGTGTGAGCCGCCAGGGCGCCGCAGCATGTTTGCCGCTGCGGGATCACCACTTCCACGCCGTTGCGGGCCAGCACCCGCAAGGTTGCCTGGTTAATACTGGGGGCGAGGACTTGTTGAGCGCATCCGGCCAGCAGGGCCACGCGGGCTCGCCGCGCACCTTCCGCCGCATAAACTTCCGGCAGCCGCGAGTCGGCCGGCAATCGATCTGGCAGCAAGTCCAGCATTCCCCGCAAGCGGCCTGGCAGCCACCTGCGAAACGGTCGTCCACAGGCACCGGCTCGCAACGCCCATCGAAAGCGGCCGGGGTAGGGCAGGGTGGCCAGCAGGATGCGGCGAAAAAATCGATCTGCCATCGAGCGCCGCCGCTGCGGTTCGGCCAATCCCCGGAAGGATGTCAGCAATTGGCCGTATTTCACCCCGGACGGACAGGCGGGCACGCAGCCGACGCAGCCCAGGCAGCGGTCGATGTAGGGCATCGCCTGATCGATCTTCAGTTTTCCCTCCAGCACCTCCTTCATCAGGAAGATCCGTCCCCGCGGCGAATCCATTTCTTCACCCAGCAGATGGTAGGTGGGGCAGGCGGGCAGACAGAATCCGCAATGGACACAGGCTTCGACGGCCGAGGCCATGGCTGTGCCGTTGGGACCGGCTTGATCGAACCGAATCTGGTGCTGCATCTATCTTTGAAACTTTCCGGCCGGGTCAAAAACGCTCACCAACCGCTCAGCAAACGCATTCCTCCCGCCATGGTTCAGGTAGACCGCAGGTCCGTCACCTTGCACCAGCAGTCCCCGGCTGCCGATTTCGCGGATCCAGCCTTCCAGCTGGCTGAATTCCAGCGTGTGCGGCCAGCCGATCCAGGCGAGACTTCCTCCCACGCTGTAGCGTCGCGGCACCTGCCGGTCCAGGGGGGCCAGCCGCTGTTCCAGCCACAAGATTTGCTCGGCCGTCACCGGGACCTTGACCAGCCGGCAATCGTGCGGGAGCCAGGCAAATTCCGCGACGTCGCGCCACAGGGGCAGGTCGTCGTCGGGTTGTTGCAGTTGCGCAGCCTGCGGTAGCATCTTCTGCAAACGTTCGACCCGCCCGCGCAGTGCGTCGCGCATCCCGCTGATCCGGACCGTGACCCGGCCCGGCGGCTCGAGTTCCAGGCAGTCCAGCTCTTCGCGGGAAACGGCCAACCTGCAGACCAGGGCCAGGGCGTCTTCCAGTTTGGGCAGATCGATGATGGCCGTTCGGGAGGCCTGGCGAGCGGGAAAGACCTTGAAGGTCAGTTCGACCAAGACCCCCAAGCGTCCCAGGCTGCCGACCATCAGTTTGGGGGTATCAAATCCAGCCGCATTTTTGACAACCTTACCGCCCCCGCGGACCAGTTCCGCTGCGCCGTTGACAAAACGCACGCCGATCAAAAAATCACGCACACCGCCGTAGCGAAAGCGTCCTGCTCCGGACAGGCCTGCGGCGACGGTCCCGCCCAGCGTGGCGCCCGCCTCGACCCAGGGTGGATCGAAGGGCAGATACTGGCGATGGGCGGCCAGCATGTGTCGCACCTCGGCCACGCTCGTCCCCGCCAGCGCCGTGAACGTGTATTCGGTCGGTTCGTACTGCAAGACGCCCTGCAGCGATTTCAGCGACAGGTTGGCGGCGGCGGACAGCGCCGACTTGGTACACCCGCCCGACACGGCAATCCGTTCCTGGCAGCGGACCGCTTCCCGCACATCTTCAATGCAGTCAACTTCCAGCATCTGCCTGACTTTCACTCCCGAAAGATAACGCCTTGCTTTTCCAGGGGGTGGTATCCGCTTGTGGCCAGTGCGGGGGCGTCGGCGCTGGCCAGCATTTTGCCTGGGTTGGCCAACCGCTGCGGGTCCACGGCGTCGCGAACGCGGTACATGAACTGCATGTCGGTCGGGTTGTACATTTCTTTCAAATACGCTCGTTTTTCCAGCCCCACGCCGTGTTCCCCTGTAATGGATCCGCCCAGCTGGATGCAGAGTCGCAGGATTTCGCCCAGGCAGGCCTCGGCTTTTTCCAGCGCCCCTTGCTGGCGGCCGTCGAAGAGGATCAGTGGATGTAAATTTCCGTCCCCCGCATGAAAAACGTTGGCGATCCGGCAATCGTGCCGCCGTCCGATCTGTTCAATTTGTTCGAGGGCATTGCCCAGTTGCGACCGCGGTACGACCCCATCTTGCACAATGAAATCGGGGCTCAACCGCCCCACGGCCGAAAAAGCGCTTTTCCTTCCTTTCCAGATCGTCATCCGTTCGGCCTCGTCTTGCGCGATCTGAATATGAAAAGCCCCGGTTTCCCGGATGACCTCCAGCAGCCTTTGTTCTTCGCAAGCCACTTCTTCCTGCGGCCCTTCCAGTTCCACAATCAGCACCGCCCGGGCCGCTGGCGGATACGCAACCCCCACCGCCGCTTGCGCCGCGTCCATCGCCAGGCGGTCCATGATCTCCATCGCTCCGGGCAACAGCCCGGAGGCGACCACGCGGGCCACCGCGTGACCGGCCCCGGCCAGCGAATCGTAAGCGGCGATCAGCGTGCGAAACATTTCTGGCGCCGGCAGCAGGCGTACCGTGATCTGCAACGCAATCCCAAACAGGCCCTCAGAGCCGACAAACATCCCGGTCAAGTCGGGACCGACCGTTTCCAGGCTGTCCCCGCCCAGTTCCACCACCACCCCGTCCGGCAAGACAGCCTTGATCCCCAGCACGTGATTGGCCGTCATCCCGTACTTCAGACAATGCGCGCCGCCGGAGTTAAACGCCACGTTGCCGCCGATCGTGCAGACCGGCCCGCTGGAGGGATCGGGTGCGTAGTACAGCCCGTCGCCAGCGGCATGCTGACTGATCTGCTGGTTAATCACTCCCGGCTGGACCACCGCCAGCCGCAAACGCGGTTCGTACCGCAGAATGCGGTTCAGCCGATTCAAGGCGATCACCAACCCGTGCTCAACCGGCACCGACCCGCCGCTGAGACTGGTACCGCTGCCCCGCGCCATGAACGGCACGTCATGCTGGCTACACAACCGCACCGTCGCCACCACCTCGTCTTCATCCACCGGCAGGACCACACCCGCTGGCTTCACGCGAAAAGCGGTCAGTCCATCCGACTCGTAAGGCACCAGTTCGGCCGGCCCCCGCAGCAACCGGTCTGGCGGATAGATGTCACTCAGCGATCGAAAGAAATCCCTGCGGTCCATGGGGGGTTAGGGGCTAGGGGTTAGGGGGGAACGGCAGAGAGAAGAGTGCAGACGGGTTGTTGGCTTGTGAGGGGATGGTTGCGTTGTCTGCCATGGTACGTGCGGGTCCGTTTTTTTTACTGGCCGGCTTGGCTCCAGCGCTGGTTGGCGGCGGCGATGGAGGCGCCGTGGTCGAACAGGTATCCTTCCTCGGCCAACAGTTGTTCCAGTGCCCCCAGCAGGAGGAGGACGTTTTTGGATCGAGCGGCGTGGCCCATGAGGCCGATCCGCCAGACTTTTCCCTGAAAATCTCCCAGGCCACCGCCGATCTCAATGCCAAATTCCTCCAGCAGTCGGCGCCGCAGTCTGGCGTCGTGGATACCGTCGGGCACGCGGACCGCGTTCAGCTGCGGCAACCGGCATTCTGGCTCAGCGGTGTAGGGGATGTTTAGTGCGTCGAGTCCGGCGGCCAGCGCTTCGTGATGCAATTTGTGGCGGGCAAAGCATTCGTCCAGACCTTCTTCCAAGACCAGCCGGAGTGCTTCGTGCAGGGCATAGGTCATGTTGATGGGGGCCGTGTGGTGGTAGACGCGGTCTTCGCCCCAGTAGGAGGCCAGGAGGGAAACATCCAAGTACCAGCTGTGGACTTTTGTCTTGCGATTCATGATGGTCTTCACGGCGCGGGCGCTGAAAGACACGGGTGCCAAGCCCGGCGGGCAGCTCAAACACTTTTGCGTACCCGCATATACGGCATCGATATTCCAGCGATCGACTTCGACCGGGATGCCGCCCAGCGCCGTCACGGCGTCGACCAGCAGCATGGCTCCGGCATCGTGTACCAGCTGCGAAATCTCTTCGATCGGTTGCCAGGCCCCGGTAGAAGTTTCGGCCAAGACGAGGGCCACAACCTTAGGTTGGGCGCTTGCCAGTGCGTCTTTAAAATCGTCTGCCGCAAACACCTCGCCCCAAGGCCGCTTGACACACGTCACCTCCGCGCCGGCGCGTCGCGCCATTTCGGCCAGCCGGCCGCCGAACACGCCGTTCACACCCACCACCACCGCATCCCCCGGTTCGACCAGGTTCATCACCGTCGCTTCCTGGCCTGCCGAACCGGTGCCGCTGACGGCGAATGTCAATTCGTTTTGAGTGCGAAATACCTGGCGCAGCATCCCTTGCATCTGGTCCATGAGCTGCAGGTAGTAGGGATCGAGGTGCCCCACCGTTGGGCGGGCCAGCGCGGCGAGCACGCGGGGATGAACATCGCTGGGCCCCGGCCCCATCAGGATCCGGAGTGGCGGATTCACGCCTGCGGGAATGGAGGACATGGTGGTACCTGCCTTTGAGTTTGTCGGTCCGGCTGCCGGCGGTCAGGGCCTGATGACTTTCGTGGGTGACGGGTCTCGTGACGCGGGATGGGGCGATGGGGGGAAAAGACGGGAGGGCAGGAATCGAGCATGGGGAATGTTTGTTGTCCCGGACTTCCTGATGGGGCCGCTTGCCATCTGCCTTTTATTCCACACCCCGCATGGCTCGCTTGCTGACTCCATCCGTCAAGCGAACCTTGCGGCACTTTGTTAGATCAAATCGGCACTCCCATCCCAGGCCACAAAGGCCTCGATGGCCTGGTATTCGGCCAGGCCCAGTTTGTCGTACAGTTCGGCCGTATTGGCATTTCGCTGTTCGGCCCGTTGCCAGAATTCTCTCACATCCGGCCCGGGAAAGAGGGCTCGATCCTTCTGCGATTCGTGCTTGAAAATGGCCGTTCGTTTGCGTCGCACCTCGTCCGGGCTGAGCGGCACGGCCATATCGATAAGCTCGGGTCCCCATTCCTGCCAGGCGCCGCGGTACAGCCACAGCTGGCAGTCGGCATACCAGGGCTTGGATTCCACGTGCTGGCAGCCTTTCAACACGGCGCTGAGGCACATCCGATGGGTTCCGTGGGGGTCGGAGAGATCACCGGCCACNNTGTGGCTGAATCTGGTTCAAAAGGTCCACGACGATTTGGACATCTTCCTGCCCGATCGGTTTCTTTTTGACGCGTCCCGTTTCGTAGAATGGCATGTCCAGAAAATGACAGTTTTCCTCCGGCACACCGCAACAGCGTGCCGCCGCCCGTGCCTCCCCTCGGCGAATCAGGGCTTTGATCGTCTGGACCTCGTCGCTGTCGACTTGCCCAGGCTGTTTCTTGCGCAGAAATTCATCGATGTGCCTGTCCAGTTCATCGGTCCGTTGGGGGTCGATATCAAATGTGCGGTTGTATTCGGTGACGAATTCCGAGAAGCGGCTGGCGTCGTCATCAAACACTGCGATGTTACCCGAGGTCTGGTAGGCGACATGCACTTCGTGTCCGTGATCGGCCAACCGGCTGAGCGTGCCGCCCATGGAGATCACGTCGTCGTCGGGATGGGGCGAAAAGACCAGCACGCGTTTGGGAAAAATTGCGTCTTCCGGGCGCGGGCGATCGCCAGGTTGCTTGGCCGATTCCGGTTTGCCGCCCGGCCAGCCCGTGATGGTGTTCTGCAGATGCCGAAAGACGCGGAGGTTCAGTTCGTAAGCCGGCCCGCGGTCCGCGACCAGGTCTTGCAGGCCTTCCTCGTTATAGTCGCCGGCCGTCAGCTTCAGGATGGGCTTCTGCAGTCGGCGGGCGAGCCAGATGACGGCTTTGCGGATGTCGGCTTCCTGCCACGGGACGGTACCCAGCAGCCAGGGGCTGGCACAGCGGGTCAAATCGGCGGCGGCTGCGGTATCGAGCACGACTTGGGCGTTGGGATGTTCCTGCAGGAAGCTGGCCGCCACCGTCGGACTGACCTCGCCTTCCACCGCTTCACGAATCACGGGCGCCTTGTGTTCGCCGAATGCCATCAAAAGCACCCGCCGCGCGTCCAGGATCGTGCCGACGCCCATCGTAATCGCGCGGCGAGGCACGTTTTCTTCCCCAAAGAAATCGCTGGCCGCGTCCATGCGGGTCACGTTGTCCAGGGTAATGAGTCGCGTGCGGCTAAAGCGGCTCGATCCCGGCTCGTTAAATCCAATATGCCCGGTGCGTCCAATACCCAACAGCTGGATATCGATGCCGCCCGCCTCCCGGATCTTCTGTTCGTAAGTGCGACAAAATTCCGCCACGTCCTCGCTGGCGATTGTCCCATCAGGAATGTGGATGTTTTCCGCCGGGATGTCCACGTGATCAAACAGGTGCTCGTGCATAAACCGCACATAGCTTTGCAGTTCGTGCGGCTGCATCGGGTAGTATTCGTCCAGGTTAAAAGAGACGACCCCCGCCAGGCTGAGCCCCTCCTCCCTGTGCAGCCTCACCAGCTGCTGGTACACACCGACCGGCGTGCTACCGGTAGCCAGTCCCAGGACGCACGGTTTTCCCTCCGCCGCCCGCGCTCGGATCGTTTCCGCAATCTCTGCCGCGACCCACTGGCTGGTATCCCGCGCCTGCGAAAAGACTCGACAGGGGATGCGTTCCACGTATTCCTGATTCATCATGGCCTGTCTGCTCTTTTTTTCTTTTTTTTCCCAGAAGCCCGCTCCAGCAGCTCCCCTGAGCCGGTCTGCGGGTCGCATGGACGACGCTCCCTGGCGCCCTGGCCTCCCGTGGGGCCGCGGACCGCGAACAGCCCGGGGCACCGGACACATTTTTCACCTGCACCTGCAGAATAACCGATTTCGTCCGACCACGCAGCCGGGCAGGGCAGCCGGAAAATGGGAAAAGCCTGCTTGCCGCAAGCTGCCCCTGGGTGTCCGTTCGCAGCGTCCCTGCCGACGCCTTGATGCTGAACCTCTTTACGCGCACGATAATGAAGCCAGAAGACCGAATGGGGGGATAACCGCAGAGGCTTCGACGATGAGCGGCCAGGACGGGCAGGTGGGGGTCGAACGGTTGGCAGAGGGCGTGGTCCGCGCCCTGGCCGATTTTCGCCCCGATCCCGGCTCGTCGCTGGCAGAACCGATCCAGCGGGCGCTCTACCTGGCCAGGCAGCTGCAGCAGCGGGCCTCGCAGCTACAGACCCCCCAGGAACGCCGGCAGCAGGCAGAATTTGACCGCTTGATCCAGAGCCCTCACGACAAGGATACGCTGGTCCAGCTGACCGACCAGGCCTTCCGCTCCCAGCTGCCGCCGCGGGCAGTGGATCAATTGATTCACATTTTGGACGTGCAGGGCATACCCCGCTTCTTCAGCCCCCTGGACCGCACGCTGCTGAAAGGTTTTCAGTCTTTTGGCAGCTACCTTCCCGGCGTCGCAGTGCCGCTGGTCAAGGAGAAAATGCAGCACGAGACGGCCAACGTGATTTTGCCTGCCGAGCGAGAGATGCTGACCACCCACCTGGAAGCTCGTCGAGCCGAAGGTGTGCGGATGAATGTCAACTACTTGGGCGAGGCCTTATTGGGCGAGCGGGCGGCGGAAGATCGTTTGAACCTCTATCTTCAAGCCTTGCAGTTGCCGGAAATCGAAGTCATCTCGGTCAAGATTTCCACCATCTATTCCCAGATCCAGCCGCTGGCTCGCCAACACACGCTCAACACGCTCTGCAACCGCCTGGAATTACTCTACCGCGCCGCGGCCAAGGCGCATTTTCAGCGGCGGGACGGCAGCCGCGTGCCCAAGTTTGTATACCTGGACATGGAAGAGTACCGGGACATGGCCATCACGGCAGAGGCCTTTATGCAGACGCTGGACCGCCCGGGCCTGAAGGAAATCTCTGCCGGTATCGCTCTGCAGGCCTACGTCCCCGACTCGTATCGCACCCAACGCCGGCTGTACGAGTGGGCTTGCGACCGCGTCGCGCGGGGCGGAGCCCCGATCACGGTCCGCGTTGTGAAGGGTGCCAACATCGAGATGGAGCGGGTCGACGCTTCGCTGCACGGCTGGCCGCAGGCCCCGTACAAGACCAAACTGGAGACGGACGCCAACTACAAGCGGATGCTGATCGAGGGCATGCAGCCGCACAATCTGGCCGCCGCGCGCCTGGGCATTGCCTCGCACAACCTGTTCGACCTCTCCTACGGACTCATCCTGGCCTCGGCCCAAAACGCCTGGCAGAACGTCCAGTTCGAAATGCTGGAGGGGATGGCCAATCACCAGCGCCGCGCGTTGTTTGAACTGTACAAGAATCTGCTGCTGTACGCGCCCGCCTGCAAGAAAGACGATTTCATCTACGCCATCGGCTACCTGGTCCGTCGCCTGGACGAAAACACCGGCCCGGCCAATTTTCTGCGACATGCTTTCCGGCTGGCCGTCGACAGCCCGGAATGGAAGCAGTTGGAGGAGAGCTTTCTGAAATCGTTTGAGGCGATTGCCACGCTGAGCGACGCACCGCGCCGCGGGCAGAACCGTCTGTTGCCGCCCGCGACGCGGCCCATTGCGACCGTCGCAGACGCCCCGTTTGCCAACGAACCGGATACCGACTTCTCGCTGCAAGAAAACGTCCAGTGGGCTCAGCAACTGATCCAGCGGTGGCAGCCCCGGTGCGGGCCGCAGGCCGCCGAAGTTCCCCTGGTCATCGACGGGCAGCAGGTGCTAGAGGGGCGCGAGCTGCGTGAATCGTTCGACCCCTCCCGGCCCGGCACGGTGGTGGCCCATTACCGGCAGGCGACCTACGACGATGTCCAGCGCTCGGTCGCGGCCGCCGTAGCCGATGCGGACGGCTGGCGCGGGATGAGCTACCTGCAGCGTAGCGATTTGCTGGGAAGGGTGGCGGACGAAATTCGTCAGGCCCGCGGCGACCTGATGGGCGCTGCGCTGGCCGACGGCGGCAAGATCCTTACCGAATCCGATCCGGAAGTGTCCGAAGCGGTCGATTTCGTGGAATACTATCGCCAGGCCGCCTGGCGATTGTCAGAACTGGACGCGGTGCAGGTCCGCGGCTTGGGTGTGGTGGCCGTCGTCTCGCCGTGGAATTTTCCCCTTGCGATCCCCTGTGGCGGGATCGCCGCGGCCTTGGCCGCCGGCAATACCGTGATCCTCAAACCCGCCTCCGATACCGTGCTGGTCGCCTGGCAGCTGTGCCAGTGTTTTTGGCGAGCGGGCATTTCGGGGCGAACGTTGCAGTTCCTGCCTTGCGCCGGCGGCAAAGAAGGACAACAACTGGTGTCCCATCCCGACGTCAATGCCGTCATCCTTACCGGGGGCACCGAGACGGCTCAAGCCATGCTGCGGCACCGGTCGGATATCAACCTGCACGCCGAGACCGGCGGGAAAAATGCCACGATCGTCACGTCCCTGGCCGATCGCGATCAGGCGATTAAAAACGTGCTGCATTCCGCCTTCAGCCACAACGGCCAAAAATGCTCGGCCACCTCACTCCTGATCCTGGAAGAAGAGCTTTACGACAACGCGGACTTTCGGGAAGAACTGTGCGATGCGGTGGAGAGCCTGGAAGTGGGGTCGGCCTGGGAGCTGCAAAATCGCATCGGACCTTTGATCCGCTCGCCAAGCGGGGTTCTGGAAAGCGGCTTGAAAGAGCTGGAAGCGCACGAGACGTGGGCCGTGCGGCCCCGCAACGACGAACAGAACCCCAACCTGGTCACGCCCGGCGTCAAATGGAACGTCACTCCGGGCAGCTTTACCCACCTGACCGAATTTTTCGGCCCGCTGCTGGCCGTGATCAAGGCCCGGAATCTGCACGAGGCCATCCAGATCGTCAACGCCACCGGATTCGGACTGACCTCCGGACTGGAAAGCCTGGACGATCGGGAACAACAGGTATGGCAGGAGGGTATTCGAGCAGGAAATTTGTATATCAACCGATCGACCACGGGAGCCATCGTGCTGCGGCAACCGTTTGGGGGCCTGGGCAAATCGGCCTTCGGGCCAGGCATCAAGGCGGGGGGCCCCAACTACGTCGCTCAGTTCATGCACTTTGCCGACCGCGGCACGCCGCTGGGCAGCCAACAGCTTGCCGACCCGCAGCTACAGCAGCTGTGCGACCAGCTGACCGACCTGCAGCAAGACGCCAGGTATCCGCCGGGACAAATCGCCGAAGTCGTGGCCGCCATGAAAAGTTATGACCTGCACCAGCGAGAGGAATTTGGTCGTGATCACGATTATTTTCGCTTGATCGGCCAGGACAACTTCTGCCGCTATCGACCCGTCGAACAGCTGCGGATCCGGATCCACCGGGAGGATACGTTCTTCGACATTTTCGCGCGGGCCTGTGCCGCCAAAACGGCCGGCTGCCGCTCGACGATCAGCATCCCTCCCGGCACCCATTCGCTGGCCATCACCGCTCTAGAAAACCTGACCGATCCCTGGGCGGGTGCCATCGAGTTCGTGGAGGAATCGGACCAGCGGCTGGCCGACGTGATTGGCCACAGCCAATGCGACCGCATTCGCTATGCGGACCCGGCCCGCGTTCCCCTCCGCATCCGCCGGACGGTTGCCGACAGCGGGCTCTACATCGCCGACCGCCCCGTGCTGAAACAAGGCCGCATCGAGCTGCTGTGGTATGTGAGCGAACAGAGCCTGTCGGTCAACTATCACCGCTACGGCAATCTGGGGGCCCGCGCCAGTGAAGGGCGGAGCGAGCCGCCATGAAGCCACCGGCGGGCCCGGACTTCCCGCACTCGACCTGGACAAAACGACGTCTTGCGTGTGGATTTAGCTGCCGGAACCGCGCTGCACTCGTTCCGACCGATGCGGCTGTTGCCTGTCGCCGCTGGGAGGTTGGCGACCAGACCGATCATCCAGAAAACGGCCTTGGGGTTAGCCCACGTCCCCCAGGTCCAGCACCTTGCCGTAGCGGAGCAGAACCCGTTTCCGCAGGAGGGCGAGTGCGGGATCGACCATGCCGGGATCTTTGGCCAAGAGGGTGATGGCATCTTGTCGAGCGACCTCGACCAGGTCGGCATCGCGGACGAGGTCGGCGACGCGCAGTGGCGGCAGGCCGTGTTGGCGGGTGCCGAAGAGGTCACCTGGCCCGCGGAGCCGGAAATCGATTTCGGCCAGTTCGAACCCATCCGTACTGGCGGCAAAAGCCTCCAGTCGCTGCCGCGCTTCCTCGGACGCCGGTTCAGCAAACAAGCAGCAGTAGCCGGGATAAGCGCCCCGCACGATGCGGCCGCGCAGCTGATGTAGTTGAGCCAACCCGAAACGTTCGGCGCCCTCAATCGTCATCAACGTTGCATTGGGGACATCGACACCCACTTCCACCACGGTCGTGCCGACCAGCACTTGAATCTTGCCACTGTGGAAATCTGCCATCACCCGATCTTTTTCGCTGGCCGCCTGCCGGCCATGGATCAGGCCCAGCCGAAATGCTTCCAGCTCGCCATTGGCCAGCTCTTCGAAAGCCTCGGCCAGGCTGGTAACATTCCACTGTTCAGACTCTTCGATCAGGGGTGTAATCACGTAGCCTTGTCGTCCTTCGCGCAGTTTGTTGCGAAAAAACTCCCACCACTGCGCTCGTTGCTGTGGGGTCCCCAAGTACGTATGGACAGGCTGCCGGCCGGGGGGAAAATCGCGCATGGTGGAGACGTCCAAGTCACCAAAGAGGGCCATGGTCACCGTCCGCGGGATGGGGGTGGCCGTCATGACCAGGTAATGCGGCTGCGTTTCCGCCTGACGCAACACAGCTCGCTGCTGGACCCCAAACTTGTGCTGTTCGTCAATGATCACCAGCCCCAACCTGGCGAATTCCGCGCCGGACTGGATGAGGGCATGTGTGCCAATCACCACATCGACATCGCCTGCCGCCATGGCATCCAGCACTAACCGTCGCTGGGCCACGGGAATACCGCCAGAGAGGAGGGCGGTGCGGACCTGGCTGGCTTGCAGGAAATCACCCAGCACGCGGGCGTGTTGTCGAGCAAGCACTTCGGTGGGCGCCATGATGGCCACCTGGTGCCGATGCGCGACCGCCAGCAGCGTGGCGTACAAGGCGACCACCGTCTTGCCACTGCCGACGTCCCCCTGCAATAGCCGGTTCATGGGACAGGCCTGTTTCATATCGGCCGCGATTTCCCCGACCGCCGCCTCCTGACCCTCGGTCAACTCAAAAGGAAACCGGCGGCGGATGCGGGCGTCAATTTTGGCATCGACCGGCAGCCGGGGTGCGGTGCCCAGATCAGCCCGGACGTTGCGGCGAAGCACCAGGGCCAACTGCAGCAGCAACAGCTCCTGGTAGATGAATCGATGCCGCGCTCGCTGCAGGGCCTCGCTGCTGGTCGGAAAATGAATCTCGTGCAGCGCTTCATGAATCGGCAGCAGCTGGTGCTGTACCAGGAATTCCTCGGAAAAGATCTCTTCCACCGCGCCGCCGTAGACCTGCAAGGCCGATTCCACAACGCGGCGGACCTGGCCCTGATGGAGACCCTCGGTCAAGCGATAAACGGGCAGCCGCCGCCCTTCGGGAAGTCCGTCGCTGGTGTCGATCGTTTGGACCCGCGGATGAGCCATCTCCCATTGCATCCCGCGCAGCCTCGCCTTCCCGGACAGCAGCACCTGTTGTCCCGGCAGCAACCGATGCTGCATGTACGGCTGGTTGAACCAGATCGCTCGCAGAAAATCCTCTCCTTCGCGAACCAACACCCCCAGGATCGACCGCCCCGTCCCGGTCTCGCGCAATTCGACCTCTTCCACGCACGCCAGCACGCTGACCAGCAGACCATCCTCCAGCCCGGCAATCGGGCGGACATCGGTCAGGTCCTGGTAATCGCGGGGGAAAAAGAAGAGCACATCCCGAGCGGTGTGCAGGTCCAACCGCGCAAACAGCTCGGCCCGTCGCGGCCCGACTTTTTTCATAAACTGGACCGGCGTGGCCAACACCTGCTCGACGGCCGTGTCGTGCGGATTTGCCATGCCAGCATTCTACGCGGCCAGAGCGGACGGGGTTAGTGGACCGGGTGCCCAGCGGAACCGGCCGGCCACAGAAACCGGCGATTGCAGGCCCGACGGGAGCGGGGTCTCCTGGCAGCAGCAGCCTGGCAGTAGCAGCCTGCGATCCGAGGGCCTGGCTACAGCCAGTTCCCATGCTGGCGCAAAACATAGTCCACCACGTCGGCGTCCCAGCGATTCTGACCGCCCGCGGTACCGTACACGTCGAGGCGGTCAAACAGGCGAACGTCCAAGTCGAAACCAAGTCCGCGGAGGCGTCCCCAATCCGCGCTGGCGGTAAATTCGTCGTCGCCAGATCCATCGTAAAGCCGCGCTCGGTCCAACAGCCCGCCAGCCGTCGCTCGGACATCCACCCGCTGGAAGCCACGGGCGTAGTTGAAAAAACTGGTGCCACGCAGGTAGGCGTACTCTGGCCGAGCGACCAGCAGGTCGTCGCCTGCCGAATCGTAGAGAAAGGCCTGGTCCATGCCGCCGGCGGTGGCGTAGGCATTCACCCGCTCGAAGCCACCGGCATAGTTATAGAAATTGTCACCTTGGAAATACGTAAATTCGGGCCGTGCAACCAGGAGATCCGACCCCTGCGAATCGTACAGGTTCGCTCGATCGTTGCTGCCCCCGGCCGTGGCGTACGCGTACACGCGATCAAAGCC
>JABAOF010005219.1_pt1 | contig 15501 bp, 11 predicted proteins | sample 7062171 | NCBI WGS metagenome assembly JABAOF01 (sample SAMN14538628, study PRJNA623070) | marine sediment metagenome | biome: marine biome [ENVO:00000428]; feature: marine pelagic biome [ENVO:01000023]; material: deep marine sediment [ENVO:00002113] | place: India: Gulf of Khambhat ...
AAACGCCAACCCTTCACGCCAGGCTGGCGCTCAGCAGCCGGGGTGCTGACAACCCCGGCCAGCGGCCAGGGCGGACCGCGGACCCCGCGGGGTTCGTCGTGCCGGGCCGATCCTTGTGTGGGACGCCTGGCGAGCGGGTTCTGCCAACTTTTGCGGGGCCTCTCGTTCCATTAAACTCGCAGTGATTGCGGATGGCCCGGGCGGGGTCCGAGCGGGCTGCTGACGGGGGGCCAGATGCCAACCAGTGGCAGGTCTCCGGCCCGTTGCCGGCGGATTAGGCGGGAGTGACTTATGAGCGATCGGGCGTTGAACGAGGCGCAGATCCGCGCTTTTGGGAAAGACGGATACGTGCTGGTTCCGGCGATGTTTGAGGCCGACGAGATGGGCCTGATCATCGAGGCGGCGGCCGCCGACCACAGCCTCCGCCAGCAGGCGTTGGCGCGGGACGACGGCGAGGGTGGTGTCAGCCGGCTGGCCGTCTGGAACCATCCTGGCGACGACTTGTTCGGCATGTTCGCTCGATGTGATCGCGTGGTCACCTCCATGGAACGACTGCTGGGCGGGGAAGTCTACCACTACCACTCGAAAATGATGCTCAAGGAACCCAAGGTCGGCGGCGCATGGGCCTGGCATCAGGACTACGGCTATTGGTATCACAACGGCTGCCTGCTGCCACTGTTGGCCAGTTGCATGATCGCCGTCAACAACGCCACTCGCCAGAATGGCTGCCTGCAGGTACTGAAGGGCTCGCAAGTCATGGGCCGCATCGAACACATGAACGTGGGCACCCAGGTGGGGGCGGACCCCGAGCGGGTGGAGGCGGCGCGGGGCGTCTTTGAGCTGGTCCATTGCGAGATGGCGGCGGGCGACGCCCTGTTCTTTGATTGCAACCTGCTGCATCGATCCGATGCCAATCGATCGGACGACCCCCGCTGGACGCTGATCTGCTGTTACAACGCCGCTCGCAACAACCCCTATAAAGAATCGCGTCATCCGCGTTACACGCCGCTGAAAAAAGTCCCCGACTCGGCCATCAAGAAAGCCGGCCTGCGGGTCGACGCGCGGCAGCGGGAGTACATGAGCGCCACACCGCTGAAAATCGATCGGCCTGCCTGAGGGCTTGAGATGGTGTTGGGAACAGTCGCCGGGCGACGATCGGCAATCGCCTCGGACGTAAGTCCATGGTGCGGTAATCCAGGAATCCTCAGCCGCGAAGCGGCGGCCTGCGTCGCCACCTCGCCATGGCCAGTCGCCGCGTGGCGGCTGGTTTTTTGGTGGGACGTGTTTTGGGGCGGGCGGCCCCAGCTGGGGCTTGTCGCCGCGGTGCGGTGGTAAACGGGCAAAGACACCGTCAAGGCGAGGGCCAGGCTGGAAATTTCTGGAAGCAACAGGTTTTCAGAGACTTTCCAGCATGTTTTTCAGCCGTTCCAACGGCAGACCCACGACGTTGGACTCGCTGCCCGCTGTGATGTGCACCCAATCCAGCCCATCCTGGTAGCCAAAGGCACCCGCCTTGTCTTTCCAGAGCCCGCTGTCGATGATGCGATCCAACTGCCGTTCGCCAAGCGGATCCATCTGCAGGGCGGTCACTTCCACCGCGACCTGCGGCGTGGTCCCCGTCACGGGCCACAGGCAAATACCGGTGTAAACATGGTGTGCTTGGCCGGAGAGGAGCATCAGCATTTGTCGAGCGTGTTGTTCGTCGCGGGGCTTGCCCAGGATATGTCCCTGACAAGCGGCAACCGTGTCACAGGCCAGCACGACGTGTTGAGCATATTGGCGGTCCTCACGAACCCGTGCCAAGACATCGGCCGCCTTGGCCTGCGCCAGTTCGGCCACCAGTTCCGCCGGGCCACAGTTGCTGCACAGACCCAGCTGCTCGCGAATCGCCGGTGCGATCACCGTAAACCGATAGCCGGCCTCCTGCAAGAGTTGCCGGCGGCGTGGTGAAGCACTGGCAAGGATCAAGGGCGGTACGTTCAACAATCCGTTCCTTCTGCCGGCACATCAAGGCCCCAAGGTCCCCTACCCTGCTGCCCCCTTTCACTCACCCCCTTCATCGCCCCCGCCCGCTCACCCTTCGCCCCTCGACACCCGCCGCTCGACCCCCGATATTATCCTGGCGGCATGGTGTTTGTAAACGTTGGGCGCTACATTGTGGGACGGGATCCTTGGAAGCTGGACGTCCTTTACGAGGACAACCATCTGCTGGTCATCAACAAACGGGCGGGGCTGGCAACGATGGGGGTTCGCGATCCGATTCCTTCCGCATTGCAAATGGCCCGGCGGTACGTCAAGGAAAAGTACGGCAAGCCGGGCGAAGTCTATTTGGGAATCGTCAGTCGGCTTGACGCACCCGTTTCGGGCCTGTTGGTTTTCGCGCGCACTTCAAAGTCCGCAGCTCGGCTGACCGACCAATATCGTACGGGTCGTGTCGAAAAATATTACTGGGCTTTGGTTGAGCGGGCGGTAGATCCGGAAGAGGGTGCATTGACAAACTGGGTTCGCAAAGACGAACGGCACCGCCGGATGCACATTGCCGGTTCTCAGACGCCAGGTGCCCAACGCGCCCTGCTGACTTACCGCACCCTCCAGGTGACTTCACAAGCGACCTGGCTGGAAATTCGCTTGCACACGGGACGCAAGCACCAGATTCGTTTACAGTTGTCGCATGCCGGTTATCCGATCCTCGGCGACCGCAAATACGGTTCGCGCCGCTCGTTTCCCGAAGGCATTGGGTTGCACGGTCGTCGACTGATCCTGCAACATCCGGTGCGGCGCACGCGTTTGGAACTGCTGGCCCCTTTACCCTCCAGCTGGCGATCGTATGGCACACTGCCGGGCGCGGGCCGCTGATGGGTGGGACCGGTCGGAGGGAGGGCAGGATCGGGGTGACCGCCGGGATCATGTCGTGTTTTGGCGTAGTCGTTCCCGGAAATCGAACAAGCTCGGCTTGGCGCTGCGGCTCAAATTGATACGCTAAAGTTACGCGGCGCCACCTGCCCGCTGCGTGTCGCCGGCGGAAGGATCGTGCGGATACGATTCGGGGGGAATTCTCAGGGGGTTGGGGGGCTGCGGAACGGTAGAGGCCATGGGCAACGAAGGGTCGAAATTTCTGGAGGCGGTTCGGGCCAGCCACCTGCTGACTGACGCTCAGCTGAAAGAGGCCCTGGCCACGGTTGCGGTCGCTTCGGACGGCTCTTCACCGCGCTGGGCACAGATCAGCGACGAGCTGCTGGCGGAGCACCTGGTCGAACGGGGGATGTTGAACCGGTGGCAGGCCGAACAGCTGCAGGCCGGCCGCACGAAATTCAATCTGAACGACTACCAGATTATCGACTCGTTGGGCCAGGGCGGCATGGGTCAGGTGTTCAAGGCCGAACACTCGCTGATGGGCCGCGTAGTGGCCATCAAGGTCTTGCCGAAAAGCAAATCGACGCCGGCGGCCATCACATGTTTTCACCACGAGATTCGCACGCTGGCCAAGCTGGATGATCCTCACCTGGTCCGGGCTTACGACGCGGGTCACGACGGGAACGTCTACTACCTGGTGACGGAATTCGTGGCCGGTGCCGACCTGCGGCGGCTGGTCCGCAGCGGCGGCCCGCTCGCTCAACACGATGTGGCCACAATCATCTCGCAGGCCGCCGCGGGGCTGCAGCACGCGCACGACCAAGGCCTGATCCACCGGGACATCAAACCGGGCAACTTGATGGTGACGCCCGAGGGAAAGACCAAGGTGCTCGACTTGGGACTGGCCGGATTTTTCCGCGAGGGGGAGGCCAGCGAAGACCCGCGGCAGGGCCGCATCGTGGGGACGGCCGATTACCTGGCGCCGGAACTGATCCGCGCTCCCAACCACGTCACGCCGGCCAGCGACATGTATTCGCTGGGCTGCAGCATGTACTTTGCCGTCACCGGGCAGGTACCCTTTCCGGGCGGCAAGTTGTCCGACAAGTGTTATCGGCACCTGCACGAAGCGCCCTTGCACCCCCGCCGCTACAACCAGGACCTGTCAGACGAATTCCTGGACCTGCTGGCTCAGATGATGGAAAAGGACCCGCGGCAGCGGATTGCGACGGCGGCCGAAGTCGTGCGACGGCTGGCCACCTGGACGGAAGATGCCGTCAGGGCCACGTTACCCCACCAAGAACTGCAGTTCGCCCGCCTCCATCCGGGTCGCCCGCCCGTTCCTGGTGAATCGGTGGAGGATACGAGGGATTTTCTGGAGTTGAATTTGGCTGAGCTGGAGAGTCCCAGCCAGATGTCGCAGGGTACCGAGGGGGCGAACCAGGCAAGTCAGGAAACGTCGCCCGGCATTCCTCCTCCCGGCAAGCCGTTCCCTCGCCGCAAAAGGTGGCCTCACACGCCCGCCTTGCCCGACCCGCACCAGCTACCGGTTTGGCTGATCTGGGGGTCGATCCTTCTGGGCCTGATGGGAATCTTGTTGGCCTTGGTGGTCGTGCTGCGCTGGTTACTTTCTTGACAGGCGGCGACCGTTCCCCTTAGCATGCACCGCTCGGCGACGATATACTTCCCACTTGCTCGATCGCGCCACCTCCGGACGGGTAGCTCAGTTGGTAGAGCACTGGACTGAAAATCCAGGTGTCGCCGGTTCGATCCCGGCCCTGTCCATTAAAAAAACCCTGACCCTGTAAGGAGTCAGAGCTTTCGAGCGAACCTGCTCGTTCATCTACTTGCTGCAGAGATTAGCTTTTTTCTGTACCGATACAACCTGTTTCGTACCAGATGCAGTACCAAGCGACAGGTGCTTGACCTGAACAGGATAATCAGCCACCGGCGCTTTGTGAATCATGGCTGAAGGAGATAGAACGACGATCGCAGGAAATCGACGCTGGAACTGTCCGGACGAAACTGCGGCCGGATGTGCGAAAGCGGCTTTTCAGAAAGCACGGAGCCGACGGTGCAGATTGACTACCACCCGGATGCCATCGATGAACTGGATAAGTATCTCCGATGGAATCGAGACAACCGTGGGACGACCAGCAGCTGAGAAAAAACTGCTTGCTGCGCCGAAAGCCTTTCCGTAATATTGAATAAGGGTAACCCCTTAGCCGATTGCAGCAACAGGTAGTTGTCGCACCCCGCGCCTTTCCGGTTTCATGTCAGCAGCCCCGTGCTCTTCTGGCTTCCTACGAATAGCCCCGTGCTTTAGCACGGGGTTGAGATCGCATAAAACATAAAATAGGTCTCGAGCCCCGTTTACGGGGCTTCCGGCTGTCTGGCTTTAGCCCGGGATGACTCGGGGAAGAACAACACGAAATCAAGCAGCACGACGCGTGATCGCCAGGGCTGAAGCCGCAACGATCAGAAGGCCCGTAAACGGGCCTCACCGGTGGGGTGGTGAATCATCATCACCCCGGCATAAATGCCGGGGCTAATACCAATCGGAGTATCTTGCCCTCACCTGCAATCAGGTAAAGTGTTACGAATGAGGATGAACCCCACATTTTCTTAGGGACACCCCATGGACAGTATTTTCGTCCAGAAAGCCGGTCAAATCGCCAGCCCTGCACGGGAATGGCTGCAGAATCTTTTCGGTCGTACGCTTGGTGAAGATGAGCACGTAACTATTTTTGTGGCGACACCGCACGCAGCACCGGCCGCGGAAGACCGCCGAGCCGCGTTTGAACGCATGAATAAGGTCCTTGACGAGGCAGCCAAACGCATGAAGGATGTCTCGGACGAGGACTTCAACGAGGCCGTCGACGACGCCTTTGAAGATATTCGCAGACGCCGAAAATAATGCGTGTCGTTCTCGATACCAATATCCTCGTACGAGCAACGAAAAACGCGGCGGGGCCAGCTCGAGCATTGCTTCGAGAGTTCGAATCGGACCAACACAACTTGACAGTGACCAATGCCATTCTCATCGAGCTGCTTCGTGTTTTGGATTATCCGCGGGTACGTGCAATACATGGCCTTCGTGACGAAGAGTGTCAGCAGTACGTACAATCGCTGCACGATGCGTCTGAGTTCGTAGCATTGGCGACGGAGCCATCCCCAGTTTCGCCCGATCCGGACGATGATCCGGTGGTCCAAACTGCAATTCAGGGAAAAGGCCAACGTCTTGTGTACACTCGATCGGCATTTGCGGAGGCAAGATGTCCGAGAATATTGCGAACGCCGCGGCATCCAAATCCTGACTGATGTGGAGCTTTTGGAAAACCTTCGTGGCGAAGATCCGAACGCCAAGGATTAAGACTGGATAAGTTCTTTTATCGGAATTTAATCCGGTCATGTTGTCGATCTGGGCGTCATGCCGTTGAGGGAATTGCTCAAAGGTTCTTTGGACAAATTGGCTGGCATCTTCACGCACGCCTGCGCGCGTAATGAATATTCGGATGACATTAAGTCTTTTCATATGTTGAAAAAACGCTTAGCACGTTACGCGCTTACAGTATGATGACCGCACCAGGCGCGCCCAAAGCCCGATACTATGATCCCACTCGAGGACGATTCATCGGCAGGGACAAAAATGGAAAAAAGGACGGGTACCGAACCTGTTTCATTTTTGTTTCGCAACGCGGCCGGTAACCAGCGCGAAAAAAAACCGCACGATACCTGGACGGGATCGTGCGGTCTACCCAATGGCATCTGGCGCCCGAAGACCTAGACCATATCCTTCAGGTTCTTCAAAGCGCGGACCTTGATCTTTGTCGAGGCCGGTTTGGCGGGACGCGTTTGAGTTTCGCCGGTGAACGGGTTCCGCCAGTTCGGTTCAGCCGGCCGTGCCGGCACCTTCTTCCGCTCAACCTTGACCAGCCCCGGAATGGTGAACATTCCAGGACCGCGGTTGCTGAGCGCTTTGCGAATCTGTTCGGCGAGTGCGTCCATGACCGCCGCCACGTCCTTCTTGGAGAGGTCCGTCGATTCGGCGATCGCATTGAGGACTTCTGTCTTGGTGGGGGGTTTCTTCTTAATTGCCATTGCGATTCATTCCTCCTTGCAATGTAGGTGAAAATGGAAATTGTCCGTCCGCTGGCCACAGGCAAAACCTTGCCAGAAGCGATGATTGAACGGCAAGCGGCGGAAAATTACAACCCATAAAACGAAATAAACCCTGAAAAAAGGGCCCAAATCGCTCTCCGGCCCCCGGCCACCGCCGGGCAACCAATCGACACAGGTCAATCGGACACCGCAGCGGCGGTGCGGGTTGGTCCGTCGTTGGTGGCGTCCTCCTCGGTCCGCCGGGCGGCGACTGTTTTTCTTGTCATTCTGCGCCGCGGCTTGTAAAATATTTCAGTGTAAAAGGTTATGGCTCACCAGCATCTCGCCGGTGGCAGTCGGGTTGAGCTTTTCGCTCGCCGGGCCACCCGGGGCCTGGCGGGTTGCGGTGCTGGCTGAGGGGCTGGTCGAGTGAGCGGAAGGGTCCCTTGTCCTGGGTCGAGAAAAATGTTGCCGCGTGGGAATCGAATCATGGCTGGGCCTAGTCCGAGGATCCGCTGTTTGCCGCTGGCCCTGGTGGTCCTGGGGTCGGTGTTGCTGGACCTTCCCGCCACGTCGACCGCTGCTGAGCCAGAGACGTTGCGGCTGAGCGAGCCGGTATTTTTGCCGCCGGACCACCGTCTGGTCCGCATGCTCCAGACCGCCGACAAGTTACTAAAGCAGAATCGTTACAGCGAGGCTACCCGCGCGTTGGCTCGGATTTTGAACGCCAAAGAAGACTTTTTCGTGGCGGCCGGGACCCGGCCCGGCGCGGCCCACAAAGGTTACAACTTCCGCAGTTTAAAAAACCAGGCGCATCGCCGCCTCGACCAGTTACCGCCGCAGGCTCGCAAATCGTACGAGTTGCAGTTTGGGATCACTGCCGAGCGGTTGTTGAATCGCGCGGTAGCTGAGGGGGACACGGAGGGGATTGCGGAAGTCACGCGGCGCTATTTTCATACGGCGGCCGGTTATCGGGCCATGATGTTGCTGGGGCAATACCACATGGATCAAGGGCGGGCGCTGGGTGCGGCGCTATGCTTTGAACGTGTCTACCAAAGTCAGGCGCGGGGGCAGTTCGAACCGGGGTTGTCGCTGCTGCTGGCGTCCTGCTGGCTACGGGCGGGGGAAATCGATGAGGCCCAACAGGTACTGACGCGTCTGAAAGAGCTTGATCCCCGGGCAACTTTCCAGATCGGCGGCCGGACGGTTCGCTTTTACGAGCACGATGATCAAGCGTTGGACTGGCTGGCAGAGGTCATGGGCAAGGCGAGGCACATGCTGGCGGGTCGCACGTCGAATTGGCTGATGTTTCGCGGCAATCCGGCTCGAGCGGCCCAGAGCGACGGGGGCCTGCCCCTGCTGGTCCGCCCCCGCTGGACACAACGCGTTGCCCGCGACAGCGATGCGGAAAAATTATTTGCAACTTCGCACCAACAATTTGCCGATGATCTGGTCCCTGCCCTGCCCACGTTCCAGCCGTTGGCCATGAACGACCTGGTGTTGATGCGCGGGCCGGGGCGACTGGCTGCCGTCGATTTCCGTACGGGGAAACTGATCTGGATGGTCGAGGCGGATCGTGCGGATGTTGCTGGGCGTGACGAGCGGGCGGTGCGCGACGCGAACCCTCAGCTGGAAAACAATCGACTGCAGCAGCAAGCCTGGATTGACAACACGTACTCTTCGCTCAGCAGCGACGGAGAACACGTCTACATCCTGGAGGATTTCCACCGTCCCCACGACAGCCAGCTGACGGTCGATCGTACGGGTCGGCGGAAGTGGCACCAGAGCGATTCCCACAACGTATTGGCTGCTTACGACATCCAGCACAGCCAGGGAAAACGGGTCTGGTCGGTCGGCGGTCCGACCGAAGGCGACCCCCAGCTGGCCGAGGCTTTTTTCCTCGGCCCACCCCTGGCCATGCAAGGCCGCCTGTACGTGATTGCTGAACTGGAAGAAGAAGCGCGTTTGGTGGTGCTGGAAGCCGCCAGCGGCAAACTGCTCTGGTCACAGCAACTGGCCGTGGCGCCGCAATCCCAGCGCCAGCCAAGTCTCCACCGCTTGGCAGGCATCAGTCCCTCGTATGCCGAAGGCGTCTTGATTTGTCCCACCGGTGTCGGCGCGGTGGTCGCCGTCGACCTGACCACCCGCAGTCTGCTGTGGGGTTACCAGTACCCCGATCCGCACGAACACGGCGTATTCCGCCGTGGTTGGGGGATGCGACGCCAGGCGGTCCCGGTCAAGGCGGGGGAAACCTGGGCCGACGGTTGCGCGGTCATCTCCGGTGGCCGGCTGGTGATTACGCCGGCGGAATCAAAGCAAATGCATTGCCTTTCGCTGACCAACGGCGAACTGCATTGGCGGATCGATCGTGACAATGACGACCTGTTGTACCTGGCCTGTATTCACGACGCGACTGCGGTGATAGTCGGCAAGCAAAAACTGACCGCCATCAACATGGTGACGGGCAAGGTAGCCGACGGTTGGCCGTTGGAATTGCCCCGCGACGCTATTCCCAGTGGGCGAGGTTACTACAGTGGGGGCCACTATTTTCTGCCGCTGAACCTGGCCGGCAGCGGCGAGCTCGCCAAAATCCGGCTCGACAAACCCGCGATCGTCCAACGGGTACCGAGCCACGACGGGACGATCCTGGGCAACCTGGTCTGCTACGGCGGGCAGATCCTTTCGCAAAACGTCGATCGCTTGCAGGTCTACTATCAAGTCCAGCCGCTGCAAGAAAAGGTGGCTCAAGTCGTGCAGGACGACCCGCAGAACATTTGGGCCATGCTGCGCCAGGGCGAGCTGCTGGTCAGCGGGGGCAAGACGGGCGAAGCGGTGCGGCGTTTTCGTCAAGCCTACCAGCGGGCTTCTGCCCGGGCCGCGGCTGAGGAACCCGCCTTGGACGAGCTGGTCCGCGACACGGCGGTCGCTCACCAGCTGGAGGCCCGCAAGCTGTTGCTGTCCAGCATGCTGGCGAATCTGCGCAGCGACTTCGCCGCTCACCGCACCACGATCGACGAAATCAAGTCCCTGATCCGTTCGCCGGCCGACGAAACGGAATTTCTTCGAGTGCGGGCCGCTGGGCATGAAAAGCTGGGCGAGTACGGGGAGGCGGCGGCCGCCTATTTCCAACTGGTCGACTCCGCCAGGCATACCCAGGCGTTTGTCTCGGTCGAACGGTTCCACACCGTCCGCCTGGACCGTTGGCTGCGGGCGCGGATCGAACATGTCTCGGCCCAGCTGCCCGAGGACGACCGCCAGTTCCTAAACGATCAGCTGCAGCGACGTCGCACCGAGGCCCTCCAGGACGGGTCGCCGGACGCCCTGCGGCGTTTCACTCAGCTGTTCGGGAACTTGCCTTCAGCCGAACCGGTCAAGCATGCGTGGGCGAACAAATTGGAGGCGGAAGGGAACGAGTTTGAACTCTTGATGCTGTTGCAGGAACTGTCCAAATCGCCGACGCCCGCGATCCGCCGCGAAGCGATCGCTCGGCTGGCACGGCTGTTTCATGCCCGCAAGTTTCACCGCGAAGCGGCTCATTATTACCAGCAGTTGAGGAGAGAGTTTGCCGAGCAAATTTGCTATGACGGCAAGACAGGCCGGCAGCTGTACGATGCTCTGCCGGAATCGAGCCGCGTGCGACAGCCCCTGCGACCGTCGTGGCCGATGACCAAGCCCAGGATCGAAGCCGGCCCCCGCAGCAACCGCAGTAACCTTCGTTATTCCCTTGCCACCCCCCTGTTCATGCTCAGCCATCGCAACCGGTTGCAGGACCCGATGATGGCGATGATTTCCCAGCATCATCGCCCGCAACTGGCTGGCCAGGACGGCCACGGCAGGCTGCAGTGGACAGTTTCTTTGCAGCAGGGGGGCAACGAGAGCATGCTGAGGGTCAACAGCGGATTCAGTTGCGGCCGCAGCGACGGCCCCCTGCTGGTGGCGGTGATCGGCAATCAAGTCGTGGCCGTCAATACGCTCAAGTTGCGGGACGGCGACGACGGTACCGCCGTGCTCTGGCGGGAGAACCTGGTGCCGACCCCGACCAGCCTCCAGATCCCCCGGCATCCCATGCACCGCGGCGGGGAACGGCCGCCGTGGGGGGATGAGTTGCGCAGTACCGGCAAGCACCCCCGCCTGATGGCCCGCCTGGGCCCGATCACGCCGGGAGGGGTCAGCTACATCCGGAATCGCGACCTGGTCTCGGTGGACCCCTATTCCAATGAGCAGATCTGGCGCTATCGCGGCGTCGATCTGCGGGCGGCCATTTTTGGGGACGAGCAATACGTGCTGGTCGCGGCGCACGACGTCGACAACGCAAGAATATTTTCGGCCACCGACGGCACGTTGTTACATACCGTCCAGCTGCCGCCGCAGGAAGCCCGCTGGACGTACGTCGGCCGCAAGATCCTCACCTGGCGGAAAAAAGAGCCGCGGAAAAAAACGGCCCCCCACGTGGCAATGTACGATCCGCTGCACGAAAAAGACGATTGGACCTGGGATCTTCCATCCGGCACCAAGGGCAGACTGATTGGACTCGAGCAGCTGGCCCTTTTGCAGCCCGACGGGCGGTTTGTGGTGCTGGACCTGCTGACCGGCCAGCCGTTGATCGATCGCATGCTCAAGCCCGAACCCGCCCTGAAGGGAATTTACGTGATCCCCTCGCGCGATTACCTGGTACTGTTCACATCGACGTTACATGGGCCCCGTGACAAGTCGGTCCGCTACGACTCGTGGCCGCAGCATGAAACGGCCAGTGCCCTGGTCACCGGCCGCATGTACTCGCTGGACCGCCAGACTGGCGAACTCCTGTGGTCCGTGCCGGCCGCGCTGCACCAGCAGGGATTGATGCGCTATCAGCCTGCCGAACTGCCGGTCGTCGTGTTCGCTCGCCGTGAACATCGCAAAGGCAAGAGCTCGATCGTGATGCGGTTCATGGATAAACGGACCGGGCGCTGGCTGGCACCGCCAAAGGAGTTGCGAAACCCGTCCAATTGCGAATTGGAAGGCGATCCTGAAAAGCAGACGATCACGGCCTATTTCCATAGCTCGGGGATGAACTTCCGCTTGAAGTTTACCGACGAACCGTTGCCGCCGGGTCCGCCGGAGCAGGGTCCCACCCCCGATGCGGACGGCAGCACGACGTTGAGCAAATGGCTGCAAGCGATCCAAAAGGGCATGCAGCAGGAGGAAAAGGACGATCTGTTTGGTGATTTCTGACAGGCTGAAGTTGCTGGGGCGTATTGGCTGAATCGACGGGCAAGACCAAGACTGCCCCCGGCAAACCTGACACGACTTCCTCTGGGAAGAAATGGTGACTTGTGATGAACAAGTTTTGGGCGAGGCGACGCATCCGGACCCCAGCCGCCTGGCTGGTGGCAACCGCACTGGGGCTGGTCTGCGGGACGGCCACGCCGGTGGTGGGGGCGGAAAAATCGCAAGTCGACCGTTTGGTCCAGCGGGGCCTGGAATGGACCGCCCGCCGCCAGTCGCGGGTGGGGCACTGGTCGGCCAACGACGGCCGCTACCCCACGGCCATGACCGCCCTGGCCGGCAACGCCCTCTTGTGCGAGGGTTCCACCACCACGCAGGGGAAATATGCCGAGCATATCCGGCTGGCCGTGGAATACCTGGTCAGCCGCAGCAACCCCAACGGCCTGATCGGTGACGCGCGGCGCGACGACCGCTATACCTACGGCCACGGCTTTTCCATGTTGTTTCTTTCCCAGGTGCTGGGGGAGGAAGAGGACGAAACCCGCCGCGCTCAGCTGATCGACGTCTTGACGCGGGCGGTGGAGTTTACGGGTCGAGCGCAAACGAAGGCGGGGGGATGGGGCTATTTGAGCGCCAAGGATGGGGGCGGCTTTGACGAGGGGTCGACGACGGTCACCCAGGTTCAGGGTCTCCGCGGCTGCCGCAACGCCGGTATTGAGGTCCCCAAGGAGATCATCGACAAGGCGGTCGGCTATATTCACAAATGCACTACTAAAGACGGCGGAGTGCAATACAGCTCGAAAGGGGGAGGCGGCCGGCCGGCCATCACCGCCGCGGCCGTGGCCTGCCTGTTCAACGCGGGTGAGTATGATAGTGAATATGTCCCCAAGCTGTTGGAATACTGCAGGAAACACCTGAGCAATATCTCCAATCAGAGCTACGGCCATTGGCACTATGCTCATTATTACTACGCACAAGTCATGTACCGCGAAGGCGGAAAGGTTTGGGAAAACTATCGTGATGACGTGACGAAGAAACTGTTGAGCGAGGCGACGATCGAGGCGGATCGATACGCTTACTGGAACCAGGGATACATCGGGCCGATCTACACGACGGCCATTAACCTCACGATCCTCCAATTGGGCAAGAGCGCCTTGCCGATTTACCAGCGGTGACCCGCTACCCTCCCCTTCACCTCGAACTTAAAGGTGCAACCCAAGATGAGCTCTGTCGCCGACCAGGGTGCCGTCAGGAAACTGAACGCGGCCCGCGAAAAAATATCGGAACAACTGGGCCAAGTGATTGTGGGCCAGGACGAAGTCATTGAGGAACTTTTGATCTCGATGTTCAGCCGCGGCCACTGCCTGCTGGAAGGCGTTCCGGGTCTGGCCAAGACCTTGATGATCAGCACGCTGGCCCGCGCGCTGAACCTCAGCTTTGCCCGCATCCAGTTCACGCCCGACCTGATGCCGGCCGACATTACGGGCACCGACATTATCGAAGAGAACAAATCGACCGGTGCCCGCGAAGTTCGCTTTCTGGAAGGCCCGGTGTTCAACAATGTCATCCTGGCGGACGAAATCAATCGCACGCCACCCAAAACACAGGCGGCACTCCTGGAGGCGATGCAGGAGCGCCAGGTGTCGATCGGCCGCGTGCGGCATCCGCTGTCCGAACCCTTCTTTGTACTGGCCACCCAGAACCCCATCGAACAGGAAGGGACGTACCCCCTTCCGGAAGCTCAGCAGGATCGCTTCATGTTCAAGGTCTTCGTCAACTACCCCAGCTTTGACGAGGAATTCGAGATTGCCCGCCGCACGACCGCGGTGGTCACCGACCATATCACGCCCGCTCTGACAGCGGAAGAAATTATCCAGTTGCAGCAGGTTGTCCGCGAGGTTCCGGTCAGCGACCACGTGATCCGTTACACGCTCTCCCTGGTCCGGCAGACGCGGGTGGGACACGCCGGGGTACCCGATTTTGTCGCCGACCAGGTCAGCTGGGGGGCCGGGCCGCGGGCGGTCCAGTACCTGATCCTGGGCGGGAAGGCTCGGTCCCTCCTGCACGGCCGCACGCACGTCTCCACCGACGACATCCAGGCCCTGGCCAAACCGGTGCTCAGACACCGGCTGGTGGTGAATTTTGCCGCCGAAAGCGAAGGCGTCACTCAGGACGATATTGTCGACAAACTGCTTGACGAAACCCCTACGAAAGAAGACGAGCTGAGCCGAGATGCGCGATTCCAAGAAATTTTTTCATCCTGAAGCGATCAAACGGATCGCTCGACTGGAACTGCGGGCTCGACACATCGTGGAGGGATACCTCTCCGGCAGCCACCGCAGCCCCTACTTTGGCCAGTCCGTCGAATTCCTCCAGCACCGCCAGTACGCACCCGGCGATGACCTGCGACATGTCGACTGGAAAGTCTGGGCCAAGCAGGATCGGTATTACGTCAAGCAATTTGAGGAAGACACCAACCTCCGCTGCACGCTGCTGGTCGACGTGTCGGGCAGCATGCGTTACGGCAGCGGGCCGCTGGACAAATACGATTACAGCTGTACGATTGCCGCCAGCCTGGCTTATCTGCTGCTGCGCCAGCAGGACGCGGTTGGCTGCATCACCTTTGATGATTCCCTCCGCGCCAAGGTTCCCGCTCTGACCAAACGCACGCACCTCAATTCGATCGTCGAGGCCCTGGCGGCGGACGACCCGCGGGACAAGACCGATTTCTCTGTCATCTTGCGGCAGGTGGCCGAACAACTGCCCCGCCGCGGGATGATCATCCTGATCTCCGACCTGCTGGCCGACCGCACGGGGCTGATCAAAGGGCTTAAACTGCTCCGGCAGCGCGGCCACGACGTGATGGTCTTTCACGTGATGGACGACGACGAACTGAATTTTCCCTTCAGCGGGCCGACCCGTTTTGAGGGGCTCGAATCCTCCGCCTCCGTCAACTGCAATCCCCGCGCCCTCCGCACTGGATATTTGGAAGCCCTGGAGCGTTTTCTGGATGACGTCCGCCGCAACTGCGTGCATAACACCTGCGACTACGACCTGATCAAGACCAGCCAACCGCTCGACGCCGCTCTGGCCGCCTACCTGAGTAACCGCCTGGGGATGCACCATCGGAATTAGGGATCAAATAACACCTGCACCACCTGCAGCAGTCGTTTCGGGACCACCAGAAGATTTTGACGGGGAGATCACAGTGCGGCCTTTGGCTGCCACCAAAAGATGCGGCTTTTTGAACAGAAGTAAACAGAGTCAACAAAAGGCGCGACTGTGCTCTGTTCGCTCGGTCGTCTCGTGTTCAAAAATGCCCGCACCTGGCGCGGACTTTGA
>JABAOF010020115.1_pt2 | contig 15494 bp, 13 predicted proteins | sample 7062171 | NCBI WGS metagenome assembly JABAOF01 (sample SAMN14538628, study PRJNA623070) | marine sediment metagenome | biome: marine biome [ENVO:00000428]; feature: marine pelagic biome [ENVO:01000023]; material: deep marine sediment [ENVO:00002113] | place: India: Gulf of Khambhat ...
AGGGGACGGCAATGGCATGATACTTGCCCTGAGCCTGTGGGGGGTGGCGCGGTTTTTGCCTGACACCTTTTCTTGGCCGTTGAGTTTCTTATGAGAATTTGAAAAATTGTGAAACTTGGAATATAATAACACTATGAAAGAATGGCCGGAATTCAATGAAAGTGGTGACTTACCTATTGGAATTCACCCTGCTACTCTGGCTGAGGTAATAGACCATTTCGGCAGAGGTAGCTTCCAACGTGCGATGGTTGCGCAACGTCTGGAACGTATCTACTCACTGGCAAACCAGACCGGGAAAGTTGGCCGGTTTATCATTTTCGGTTCCTTTGTTACCACTAAGATTTCCCCCAAAGACGTTGACATTTTCCTGCTAATGGATGATACATTTGATGTACGAAAGGTAAAGGGCGAAGCTGCTATTATTTTCAACCATATGCCTGCTCAGAATTATGAAGGTGCAAGTATATTCTGGGTAAGACGCATGGCTGCTTTCGGAGGAGAAGATAACGCCGTCGCCTTCTGGTAAGGTAAACGAAATGGCGAAAGACGGGGGATTGTGGAGGTGATTTCTTATGATTAACAACGAACAAGAATTTAACACTACCCTTGAGAGGATAGCACGCCTACAGAAGCAGGTGGTTCATCTTCGGGAAGTCGAGAACAACCCGGAGAACTATCGCCTCTCAGTTGGCGGTTTTCTTGCCGAACTTGACCGAATGAACCTGGAAATTCGGGAATATCTATGGTCCCATCCGAATCAGAAGACAGCATGAAAAACAGGGGATAAAAGGGAGACATGGAAGAGGTGCGCCCTTGCGTCCCCTATAAAGGAGGAATGAATGGATTACAATTTGTTGGCGGGAGCTTTTGCCCATGCCATACGGCCCAAAGCTGTACTGTCAGAGCAAGCCATACATATACTGGAAACCTTTGTTGATTCGGGTGGACAAAAAATTATTGAAATTAAGCAAGATGGAGCATTTAGTAGTCTAGTAGTGTCGGGTTATACAGCAGAATTTAAAATAACAAACGGAAAATTCTTGTATGATGACCTGGATAATTTAGAAAAAATTGGCTCTATTTCAAGAATGGAAGATACACATAAGGGGGCACGTATTTATTATTTGACGAGGGCAGGGGAGAGGTTTATAAGGGAATACAAGCGAAATAGATAACCTCATCATCTTATTGCTCATAAAGAATTAAGAACATGGAATAGGAAGGATTTTTTAAATGGGTGAATGAAACGGATTTTCGAAAACAAAACCTTCATTAAAACAATGATATCATCAAAATCTAACTGGGACAATTCTTCGATTCTATCTTTATATTTAAACAATTCAGCAAAGGAATAATTGCAGCAGTATAACTCATTTGAGGGATCCAAGAGAAACCGGGTTACCTTAGATTGCCTTTTTAGAAGAGATGAGAAAATTATGTTTGTATCAATTACCGCTTTCATCTTCTCCCAGGAAACGCTTTTTATTCTCTTCCCACCAATTTCGTTTTATTTCTTCGGATAATCCTTCTATATCTTCATCTGTGGCCTTACTTTTCGAGGTGATTTCCAGAAATGTGAGGAAGTCAATCACTTCTGGATCATACTCACCAATATCAAACACCAGGTGTATCTTATTATCTTTCATTTCACTAATCATTTCATTCTCCTCTATTAATATAACTGAACACCCTTTTTTTGTCAACTGTCAATCCAATTTTCCCCTGGATTAGACCCGGCCCTGTTGGTCCATGAGGGTAAAAGGAGATAAAGAAAACGTTGCACTTTTTTTAAACTCCCAGGGCGGAGGCATCTTCTTCACTCTGAGAACATACTATGTCCGCATCGAGAAGGTGCTATATCCGTCGCTAGAAGGTACTATGTTCTCAAAGAGAATATACTATCCCTCCTAGGATACCAAGAGGAGTAAGTGAGGGTAATGATTTTTAAGAAAAGTCAAGACTTTTCTTGCTTCGATTTTAATCGCAGCGAGTAAAACAGCATGAATACAAACCCTCCCCAAAACAGGGAAAGTATCACTACCGCAAAAATAATCGCAAATACACTCATTATTTTAAAAACCTCACGATTTTCTTATTAAACAGGATAAATACCAGGAGGATGATCCCCCACTGGAACAACGTAGATCCTACTGAAAACTGCTCAAATATGGAGAGGTTGGCAATAGAAAAAGCACCGCCTTTGCCCCAGCCGATACTTTGATAAAACCACCATCCCAGCATTATGACAAACTCGACAGGGATCACATATTTAACAATAAAGTTAAATCCTTTGTTTAATTTGACACTGGAAAAGGGGTTGATTTTTTCTTTCCTGAGGCGGTCAACACCGAATTTCAGGGCGGCAATAGTAAAAAACAGTCCACTGAGCATCAGCCCCAGTCCCCAGACCCAGTCCTGGTTTTTAAACACCCGGATATCAAAAGCAGAGGGCAGCCCCAACAAGAATGCTGCAGCGGCAATGAGAATGATGGCCCTCTTTCGTCTCATGCCGAAATCCATGAGGATGCGTACCGGTAACTCCAGCATCGCTATCAGTGACGAGACCGCGGCAAAGAAAAGTGCCAGAAAAAAGATCACAATCAAAAATTGACCAGCAGGCATTTTCAGAAATAACAGCGGCAAATGGATAAAGGCTATGCCTTCATTTCCCTCTGCCATTATTTTCATACTCTGGGCAGCCGTATGAAAGGAAAAGATAGTGGGAACAATGATAATACCGGCGATCAATGATGCAGAATTATTGCCCAGACAAATGACCGTAGAAGAGACCACCATGTCTTCTTTTTTTGAGGCATACACCGCATAGGTTAACAAAAGCCCCCACGCGGCACCGGTAGACCAGGCCGATTGAGTTAAGGCATTTAACCAGACTTCATAATTGGCAAACTGGCTCAACTTGAAGTCGAACAAATAATTCATGCCTTTGCCAAAGGCGGGGAGAAAAATCACATTGACCATGGCAAAGAGCAGCAGGATAAACAGGGTGGGGATCAAAAAGCGGTTGGCTTTTTCAATGCCCCTGGCAATGCCAAAATAGACGATCAGGGAAGTCAGCAGCAGGGAGATAAACTGGTAAAAAACCGGGGCGTTCCAGAAGGTTTGCAGGGAGTTGGTGGAAACAAAACTCTCCCATACGCTGTTGGTATCCATGTTTTTGGCGCTGTTGAATACAAAGAAGAAAAAATAGCGCAGGATCCAACCGGTGACTACCGAATAATAGAACATGATGGCAGTGGCCACAAAGGCTACAAAGGAACCCATCCAACTGTAATTTTCACCGACAAATTCTTTAAACGCCCCCACCAGTCCTTTTTTTGAGCTTTTACCCATAGCAAATTCGATCATCAGGATAGGGAGGGACCACAGGAATAAGAATATCGCCCATGCCAGTATAAACGCACCGCCGCCGTATTGGGTGGCGACCCGGGGAAATCTCCATATATTCCCGGCACCAACTGCCATGCCCAGGCCGGCAAGGATAAACCCAAGCTTTGTCCTAAAATTGTCCGTACTTGTACCGGTATTTGTACTTGTATCCATTTTTAAATCACCTTAGCCTCCATCATTCCAACTTTCCAATTGAAATTCTGTTTTTGTGGGGATATCTTCCAGGTTGTTTAAGATTTCTGTTAATTCTGAGGTTAATTGCCCGTGTTCTTGAAGTATTTGGTAAAAAGTGGAAGACCTTTCTAACGTTATCTTTGCTAATTCTTCGATACTGGCCTGAAAAAGGGGCAATTGCATGGATAATTTTTTAGAATTGATATTAAAAAAGATCGCGCCTTTTTTTAAGAGATAATTGAATTGTACCATATCCGCTCTACTTAACAGGTTTGCAGATGTAGGAGCTTTTCTCAACCGCTCTACCAATGAAACCAGGTATGTGGCGTAAATGGTAATTTGTTTTCTCCTGGGAATCAATCCTTCTTCTATTAATAGTGGTATTTGGTGAAGTGCTACTGCCCTGGACTTTAACTCCTCAACCGTAAGAAATGTAGGTCCCATGAGGTCTGAGTATAAATATAGAGCCATTTCTTGATTGGATGGACTGGCGGTTTTGGTTTTCCCGGTGGAACTTTTATCTACTTTGGGGCGAAGGGAGAATATAGGTCCCATGTGGTGGGCTATTTTGTGCAGCACCAGGATTGAGAGATACGAATCGCTGTCTACGTTTACCGGTATTAGCGAGGCTCTGGCAGTAACCGCAGTACCCTTATCCCTTTTTCTCTTATTCGCATCCGTATCTGTTTCCACATAAACCGTGGTGTCTACCAATATCCTTTGGCTGATAGGTTTTAAAATGCATTCCACATATGCATCGATAAGATTTTTAAAAATGACAATTTTAAATGTTTGGCGCTGCGGATAATCCTGGTAAAGATGAAACATTTGCGGTGAGGGGTACACCAGGCATACCTTATGGGGAATAGACGAATAAACCAACCGGGCAATTTTTATCGACGGTGCCTGGGCTGTATAAGGAACTACCGGAGTTCTCCGAAAAGGTAAGTTATTTTGCATTTTGTCAAATCGCCTGGTGAACTCTTCGAACCTCCAGGTCTGTTCTTCATCATTCATGTAAACGAGTGTGTCAAAAATCTTGTATTCAGCATCATCGCCGGGTTGAAGGCCTTTTAATTGTAACTGCTGTGCTGGCTCCAGCTCATGGAAATTAATACCAGACCAATCAATGGGAACATATAGTGTGAGAAAAAGCAGCCGTTGAAGATGCTTTTGTTTTGGTAGAAAAACGATTTCGATTTTATTTTTCTCCAGGTTGAACCATTCCGGCACAATGGTAGAAAAGGTGTCTTCCTGGACGCCCTTTGCCAGTTCATTTAAGTATCGTTTATGGCAGTCATCCGGTTCGATGTCTGCAGCCTGGTTAAGCAGCGCGGCGATTTTTTCCTTTAACCCGTAATTGTAGGGTTTAAAAAAATCAGTGCGATTGATATCATCCACATATCCCGGGATTTGCAACAGGTAATCCAATTGCCTTTTGACCGCTTCATCAACAACAATAGACCGGGTATCCACATCGACAGCCGTTGGCAGTTTAACTTCCACCGGGATGGTCATAATGGTAAAGTCCCTGTCATGACCGGTACTTACCACGGTGGGTGCTGCTGCGGTTGTAGGTTTGGTTTCGGATGCGGCAGGTAAGATAAGCGGTGTTAACGTCAATGTTAACGTAAAGACAATAACCAGGAAGGTTGTGGTTTTAGTTTTGCTTTTATAATGATTCATTTTTTCCCTTTTTATTAACTGGATTCTTAGAGGGAGGGGATGTCGTCTCCTTTTTAAAGAAATGGGAATTTTTGTAGTGTGTGATTAAATCATTGATATGCATTTTAAACCCTGCGGCGCTGGGGATGGCAACCAGGAGACCCCAGAACCCGAAGAACTTCCCAAAAATCACGATAGAAACCAACACCCAGACAAAATGCAGCCCCACTTCTTTTCCCACAATCTTGGGATAAAAAAACCAATTTTCGCTTCCTTTTACAATGGCAAATATGAGAATCACCAGGAGCAATTTTTCAATGGATTGGAAATGGGTAAATCCGACGATTAATGAGACAATGAGTCCCACAACGGTTCCAAAGTAGGGGATGATATCCCCGATACCGGCCATTATACCGATGAGGATGGCAAAAGGTAAGCCGATTAAACTTAAACCCACAGAGTAAAGAGTCGCCAGGATAAGTACGACAATGGCCTGCCCGCGGATAAAGGAGGAAAGAATAACATCCATCCGTTTTAGCCGCTGCTTCACGTCTTCTTTGAAACGCGTGGGCACTAATCCGAATATTATTCGCTCTATTTTTTTGGCATCTTTAATGAAGTAGTAGGAGATCAAAGGGATAAACACCATATAGAGGATGGCAAGTAAAAGACCGTATAAGCTGGAAAACGCAGCCACCAGTATAGTGGAAAGGTCGGTCAGCAGGTTTCTGAGTATTTCTTCTATTTTGCCCATCAAGTCAATGTTTCCCACGTACTCGGAAAAATTATTGCTAATGTAATTGCTGATGACTTTTATCTTTTGGGAGAATTGCTGCAGGGTTTGGGGAAATTTAACCGCTGCCATTTTTAACTGGTCCACCATATAAGGAAACAAATTCACCAGCGCGAAAGTGAAAAAAAAGACTAAAATTATTATCACCAACCCGGCCGCCACACCCCGGGAAAAGCGGGTCTTTTTTTCCAGGTGAGTGACCACAGGATTAAATAAATAGGCAATAATAAAAGCGAAAAATATAGGCGCAGATAAGAAGGTAATGTATTTTAAACAATAGATAAGGAGCAGTACGGTTGCCGTGTAGCCGACCAGTGCAGCCAGTGGTGTGGGGACTGAAAATCGTCTTCCTGTTTTTTTCATCGGTTAATTAAATTATTAAAAGACTGAGAAAAAGTAAAGCATCTCCAGCCCGGCACCTTTTAGGGGATGCCGGACTGGAAATCTATCTTTTTTTTGTCCTGTGTACGTCGTGTTGAGTATTGAGTTTTGTATGGTGAAGCTGAACGGTTTCTACCTTAGTTCCGCCATCACTTCCATCAATTTTTTCTGGGCTTCCTGCACTTTTGGATCGGTTCCATATTGAGCTACTTTGCCAAATAATGTCGGCATTTTCGCCATGACTTTCTGAAACCTTTCCATCGTAGCTTTTAATTCTTCCGGGACATCTTTTTCTTTACCCAGATCAGGATATTTCTTCTGCATCTCTTTCATTTTAGGGATGATTTTTTTCACTGCATCCGAATAATCGTTGATAGCAGCCGCCACCTTATCGGCGTTATCCGCTTTTTCAAAACCATCAAAAAATTTTTCCGTTGCATCAATGTAATCTTCAAATACATTTTTGAGGTCTGCATATTTACCACCACCTCCGCAGGCAAAAGCGATTAATAACAACCCTACCACTAACACTGAAAATAATTTTTTCATAATTCCTCCTGTAAAAATATTTTTTAAGCCACATTTTAAAGGATTCGTAAATTAATTGCAATAGTAATACTATTCTAATTCTATTTTTTATCAGGTTTTGCTTCCACTAAGATACCGGACAGCAGGAGATGCTTGATCTGATCGATGATCTTTCCTCGCAGCATCGTCTCCTGATCCGGGGTCAGCGATTCAAACGCATCAATCGTAGCCTGCATCACTTGCTCCACTCGATTGGGCTCACATAACTCAGCCAGGATAGTATAGGTAAATGGAGATAATTCAGTTTCCAATATCCCCATGGACATAGGTTTTAATAAAACCGCCCACATCTCTTCTTCCTCTTCTTCCGATTCCAGCGGTTGATTAATATTTTTCTTCCATTCCTCCTGATCGGAAAGGTTCCAATTCCACCGGGTCGTTTTTAATTGGACATACGGTTCCAATTGAAGCATCAATTCCAGGAAAGCATTATCATCTCCTGCCTTTTTGATGATTTCCTCGCCCTGTTGGTTCAGCACAATGTCTTTTATATTCAGCAGTGAATGGCTTTTTATGGCTTCATCCATCCGCCGTTTCTCCAATTCCAGGTCAAAGATATCGGAAAGGATTTCTTTCGGCCCTGGTGCCAGTGATTGGTTGTCGATGGTGTTTGCTATAAAGGTGATAAAGGACTCCATCAATGTGGAGGGGGCGTCGATGCTGTAGGCACTTTCACTAAAAAACGCATCTAATTTTTGCGGGATCAGGTTTTCAGAACAATACAGCGTTCGCTGGAAATTCTTTTGGAGCAATTGTTTTTGAACATCAGTCGTTGAAATGGTAATAAAGGGATATTGACTTTTAGATAAAGGTTGCCCGGGTTTAAATGGTTCATCCACTGTGGGTGCCTGGATGGAGGGGACTTGAAAGGGATTCAACAATCGTAAATAAAAATAGCCAATGCCCGCGTTTCCCATAAACAAACTCCTGTCTTGCATATCACCTCCATAATGAAAACCGGAAAAGAAGAACTTGTTTTTTTCATAGAAATCAATGGCTTTCACAGCCACTTTTTCTGCCAGTTCCAGGTATTGGTCATCATTGAAGATTTGATAGGCGTATATGAATAATTCGGCATTGCCGCCGCCGCCGTGACAAAGGGTAAACGTGGGTTCGGGAATATTCGTTTCAACGTTTGTTATGATGGTTTTCTTGATGGCAACCCGGGCTTCATCTTCATATATTTTCTTGTTTAATAACTGGAAAGCGCGCAGCCGGGATAGCCCAATACCTGCTGCACCATGACACCAGGCATTCATATCACCGCCGGTGGTAAAAAAATCCAGGTTGTTCTCCAAAAAGGCCTTCTTGTGGTTTTCTTTATCCTCATCCGTATAGATGCCTTTCCGTAGGTCCGGCCAATTTGACCGCGATTCCATAAAAAAATGCCGCTCATATAAAAAAGCCTGCTCCGCCAGTTTGTAAAAGGTTTCATTTTGAAAATAACGACCCAGCTCCAGGAAGACAAATCCAATCCCTGCCGCCCCATGGGAAAATCCACACAGACCGGAGATCCCGGTTTCGGAACGGTCCCAGTACAGGCCTCTGGGACCGTGATGGGCGCTTGCCACCAGGTGCTTGATATAGGCATCAATAGCCTTCAATATCCACTCCTCACCCGCAGCAGCATGCAAATGCAGCAAACCTAAAAGCGCCCCGGAGGTGCCGTTAATTAAATCATCCACCCCATGTTCAGGGTTCAAAAACTCAGTACAAGCTTTGGCTGTTGCCAGTGCCTGCTCCACATAACGGCTCTCACCAGTGAATTCATACATACGCATCAGGACGTATGAAATCCCCATACGACCGGTAAAAAATGCATAATATGACGCCGGGTTGTTTTCGCAATAGTTCACCACCCATTTCATCCCCTGGACTGCCGCATCCATGTACCGTTGGTCTTGAGCCTGTTTGAAAAGTTCCAAAAAGAAAAGCGAAACCCCGGCTGACCCACTGTAAATGCTTTCACCTGTTTTAAAGGAAATATTGCGGTCCAGGTCCATGGTCATGGTTTCCCAGTATATCCCGTTATCATCGGTTTTTGCCTCCTCCAGCAATTGATCGCCAATTCGTTTCGCTTCATTTAATAACCGTTCTTTCATTTTCACCTCTTTTTTTATTTTTGCCTCCGGCGGCCATGGGGCTCTTTTGAAAAACCGCCCCCTGGACCCCCGCAAAACTTTTCATACACGGTCAGTCATTCTACTTAATTCATTCATTGTGCCACATTCAGTCCAAAAAATCCCCTCTTGAGAGGGGTGGCCGCGAAGCGGTCGTAATGGCGGTGTGTCATCTTCTCTTCTTCGTTTCCTCTTTTGCCAACTGCCTACTGCCCACTGCCTACTGAAATCAGGCTTTCTCTGATTAAATAACCCAAATAGGCTTCATCGCGGTTTAAAATTCCCAGACGGTTGTTGGTCATATGTACGTAACTTTCCAGGATCGCCCACAATTGCTGGTTGGACTCCAGGATATTCTCCAGCGGTTGAGGCTTATACCATTCGGGAATGATCAACGTCCCGTCGGTCTGGGCTTTTTTTAATTGATCCCGGATAACCGCCATGCCTGCGACCCAGCGGTTAAGCCATTCCTGTTCAAATTCAACGCCCTCGGTAAACGCATTCCACAAGGTTTCGTGATATGGAACCAGCATGGCTTTTTGTTTATCGAAATTCTCTTTAAACGCTTTCCAGGTGATATCCTGGCGTTTTTTTAGTTCCTCTTCCGGGATATTTTCTTCATACCCGTAAGACCTGGCAAACCACATCCTGGAGATATGGGAATAAAATGCAGTGGTCTCGGTTAAATCCATGCCCAGGGCAAAGGCAAAACCCAGATGCATTTGAATCGCAGCTCCCAATGCCCGGTCATAATCCCAATGATCACTCTCCTCGATGATGGCTAAAACAGCATTGGCTGAAACCTGGAACTGTTTTTCGGCAATGATGATACCTGTTGGCCCGCCGTACCGTTCCACTTCGGGTTCATAAGGAATATACTGGACAGTATTGTTGGGAAACCAGCGGTGCTCTTCGGGTAAATTCTTTACATATTCCGGGTCTTCGCGTTTGGAGGGATTTTGTTTGAAATAGTCATAAAAATGGGATTCCAACCGGGGTTTGATATCCGCTGCCATTTGTCCGGGATCGCCTTTGAAACGAAGCCTTATGTGGGGGCCCCGTTCCCAGTAACGGATGAAAAAAAATTGGTCTGCCTGGTTTTTTTCCATTACAGACCGTATAAACGGCTGCACACCCCGGATCAAAAATTCCTCCCAGGGTTCCGCATAATACAAATAAGCCGCCAACCAGGTCTCGTCGATTACACCTTCACTCATCATTTTACTCCGGTTTTCATCATTCATTATTCCGACTGTGCATAGGTATACCACTGCACCGTAAATTCCGTAATGTGCCTGCTGTCACCAACTTTCAACAGGTACTGAGAATCGGGCAGCATTTCCACCACTCTCAAACTGTAGGCCACCCGCTTGATTAATTTTTCAAACAGGTCTATCAAGAATGGATTTTTAAAAGAAATATATTGGGGTTTGTAATCATCCCGGGTAGGATTTTGTTTTGCTTTGGGTTTGGCTTTTGGCGGTATTGGCCCCGGCATGCGCTCCACCACGTGGACAAAAACTTCGTCCGGCATTTGCAGTTCATGCCGCCATTGGTTCACACGGGCAAAATATGCCCAGGAACTCTCACCAGGTTCTTTGAAGGGCAAGTGTTCTACCGGGATTTGCCAACTTTTCCGCTGCAGCACAATCCGGTTATCATAGACCACCCTGGGGCTAACATTAATACCGGGAGTTTGTTCTTTTTTCTCATCTCCTGGTTTTTGCTCCGGCCGGGCAATACTCATTGCCGCATTGACCAGCGGCATGGGGAACAGGTATTCTGCTTTGGAGAATTTTTCCAGCAGTTGGAACAACTGTGACCGCCCTTTATGCCCCTGGAAACCCAGGTCAATAACATAGACCCGTTTTTGGGAGGGTTCATGAATCAATTGCAGCCGTTTTCCTGTTTCATCCAATTTTACCAGCAGTTCGGTAATAGGGATTTGTTTTTTCGATGGCAGGGTATTATGTCCACCCGGTATGCGAACTTCATAAGGCAGCAGCGGCGGGTGTAAATTAGCATTGAAATAAGACGCATCCGTGTCCTCTGCCATCAGGGCATCGCCCTGGCAGGTTTCATTCCACTTGCGCATATCTCCGGTAATACTGTCGTCGAAAATATGCAAAAACCGGCTGAAAAGTTTACCAAAACCTGGAAACGACGCATTTAACACACCCATTAATTTTTCTTCGCCCCCTGGTTTTTTCTCTTTGTAGAATTGAATAAAACTGCCGTAGGAACGATCCCCATCCGCCCGGGAAATACCTGTGTCGTATTCGCGGTGGGCCTGTTCCACCTGGAGGGGTGACAGGAAAATAAAATCGGGATCCGGGGTGATTTCTTTTTTTAGTATTTCTTTGTAATGATCCGTCCACTGCCTGTTTCTCTCCTGTCTTTCTTTTATAGACGGCACAGCCAGGAACGCCGCCTTTTTCTCCTCTTCTTCGGTTAACTTTATCTCTTCGGCTTCATCACCTTCTTTTTTTGGAGTCTCTTTTTGCTGCTCCTCTTGTTTTTGCTGCTGCTGCCGCTGCATTGCCTCTTGTTTTCTTTGCAGTTCTGCCTCCGGTTTTTTAAATTCACGGTAATATTCTTCATAAAACGTCATCAAAGGAATGGACGCGTTTTCGTCATACTGGTGTGTAAAAAAGTACAGCATTTTTTCCCGTTCGTCCTGCATACCTTCGTAATGCTTCATCAACTGCAGCAGCTTATGAAGCTCACCAAGAAATTCCATCAGGCTGGTTTCATCCACCTGGAGAGTGATGTCCACGGTGGCGTCTTCGTAGAACATCTGTTCCGGTTTGAAATAAAAATACGTGCTGGACTGGTGTTTAAAAACTTCTTCTGTATCTTCTTTTTTTTCCTCGCTTTCCTGTTTTTGTTGGTCCTCTTCCTCGCTTTTACCGGGATCTTTTTCTTGTTCTGCTTGCTTTTTTTCTTCTTTCATGGCTTTCATGCGTTCTTCCGGGGTTTTTCGTTCTTCTTCCGGGAGTCCGGCGGCTTCGTGCAGTTTCATACAGATTGTCCGGCATTGTTGAAACGCTTCTTCCAGGATTTGGTTTCGTTTGTCGCAAGGTGCTTCACCGTATTGGTCGGCCAATGTACGGATGTTCTTTAACGTTTCCGACAATTCCCCCAGGAGGGGAATCTCCGTATCAGGAGCAGCGGAAATAATGTTAGCAAGAACTTTTCTCAGTTTGATATCCCAGTCCGGGTCAATGCCGGATACGCCAATGTTGTATTCCAGGAAACCGTATTCGATCAATTGAACAATATAGGCTTCCAGTTCTTCTGCCGGTGCATCGATGTACTCGTTTGCGATGATTGACCGGATCAATTCCCGCATGGGAATACCTTCTTTCTTCTCTGCCGTCAAATACCGGAATACCTCCAACACCGGGTTGGCAGGAATTCGTTGAAACGCTTCGATATTATCGTTGTTGGTAAGAAAGAGGTAATGGTCTTCGCCTTGTTTTAACGTGGGATTGGGCCGGATTAAAAAATGCCGGTAAATCTCCGGGTTTTTGCAAAGCAAGATTTTCAAGTAACTGTAGAGGAAATTATTTAAGCGGATATGACAGATGACTTTTTTCTCTTTTACGTCCGCAGGAAGCCATAAAAACGGGTTTTTGCCGTTTCCTTCCTCGGCCGGTGCTTGTGCTGAGGGTACCGGTTTTCCCATCACCAGGTTAGTAAAGGTGCTGAAGGGGGATGTTTTGCCATACATGCGGGAGATGTATTTAATCAAGCCCCGTTCCGTTTGGAAATCCTTTTTATTCAACCCGGATTTTTTGGCAGCATAAGCCGGGATTCGTTTTAGCAGCGACTGGCTGCCCAGCAGCAAACCCTTTTGCAGGGTATCTTCCCGGGCCAGGGCATGGAGATTTTCCCTCAGGTGGGTAACCTCCTGGGAAAAAATCTTTTCACCTTCGGCACACAAGCGATCCATGGTCTTTTTTATTCTCAGGTAATTTTTCAGGTCTTCATTTATGGATTTCGGCAAATGGGCGATAATATTGTCCAGTTTATCTGTGGGTATATCCCGTTCATTAAAGATATCCCGCCGGCAATTAAGCAAAAGGTTTTGTACGTTGTGGTCTTTTTCTTGAGGGATAAGTTGGTAAAGTTCGTCGGAGATTTTTTCTTTGATTTTTTTTAATTGTTCTTTTATTTGGAGAATTTCCTTCACCTGGTGAAAGGAGTCTTTAGCGTTAAGGGTTTCCAGTTGTTCGAACCCTCCGCCGCTGACCCGTATTAAGATATGCGGAAAAAGTTTCATTCGTGCTTTCCTTCTAGGGTTTAGATAATATGGTACCTAATTGTCTACTTATTGTCAATTCCAGGAGGCTGCCCGAGAATTAAATACAGCCGTAGGGGTTAGATTTAGAGGCTGTGTCAAAATAGGGGATGAACACGAGGTTCACCCCTACGTCCGCCTGGAAACCCTTTGTAAGGGCTCGGTCGGGATTTTGTATTCGCCCGAATTCACTCTTTTTCAAAACGGTAGCCTTCGTTTCTGACAGAGATAAAGTGTTGGGGTTGTTCCGGGTTGGTTTCGAACAATTTTCTGAATTTTAAAATGAAGTTATCGATGGTGCGCGGGGTAGGGGAAACATCCATTCCCCATACGTCTTCAAGGATATCTGCCCGGCGCAGCGTTTCTCCCGGGTGCAGGGAAAAATAGGCCAGGAGGTTGATTTCTTTTTCTGACAGCACCACGGTTCCTTTATTGCTTTCACATTCCCGTGTGGAGAGGTTGATTTTGTGCCCATTAATAATCAGCAGCTGGCTGGAGGGAATACTGCGTTTCCCCTGGCTGCGGCGAATCAAGGCATTAACGCGGGCCAGTAATTCTTCCATATTAAAAGGTTTCACCAGGTAATCATCAGCGCCGGTGTTTAAGGCACTAATTTTATCTTGAATTTGACGCTGCACCGTCAGCATCAGTATCGGTGTGTGTTCATGAATGCTGCTTTTTCTCAGCTCGTCCAGTACCTTCATGCCGGAAATGCCCGGCAAGAGAATATCCAGTATAAACAGGTCAAAGAGCTCTTGCTGGGTGTGCTCCAGCAGCGATTCACCATTGGTAAAACACTGCACTTGGTAGTTACCCTGTTCCAGGTTAATTTTGATCATATTACGGATCAACTCATTATCTTCTAAAACGGCAACTTTATATTTCATTTTCTTAGTCCTGGATTGTTTCGTCTTTTTGTGCTTTGGAGAGGTTTAGGTAAAGCCGGAATTCAGCCCCCCGGCCTTCTCCTGTGCTGGAGGCTTCCAGGTATCCTCCCATTTTTTCAGCCAGCTGCCTGGAGATATACAATCCCATGCCGGAACCGTGCCCGTGTAATGTGCCAGGCAGCTCTCCATCCAGGTAGCGATAGGCTTCAAATATTCTTTGGGAAAATTCAGGCTTGAATCCGGGACCATTGTCTCGAATGGTTACCACTGCTTTTTTGCTTTTGTTTTGTAGATATACGTTGACTGTCAACACAAGTCCCGGTGAGCAATACTTTAAGGCATTTTCAACAATATTATCCAGGATCAAACGGAGAATATGGCAATCGGCGCGAACCATAAGGGAATCCCTATCAAAATGGAAAGAGAGTTTGGTATCGGTGAGAAGAATCATATGGTTGTCAAAGTAGGCTTGAATACATTCATTGAGATTTAAATCTTCCATAAGTGGAGTGTGATCGGTTTTTGGGTATCGCAAGCCGCAGCCGGCCAGGATATTTTCTGCCAACTGTTCCTGTTTTTCCACCTGGTTCAATGCCATATCCACAAACTGGGGCAGTTGAGCCGGGTCCAGGGATTGATTCTTAAGGCTTTGTAAAAAAGCTTTAATACCAGTGATAGGGGTTTTGATCTCATGGGTCACCCGCCCCCAGAATTCTTCCACTTCCCGGGCCGACCGTCTTTCCAGTTGAATAAACTTGTAGAGCAAAATGCTCCCCAGGAGAATTATTAACACCAGGAGGCTGGATTCCCCTATCACCATTACTTTTTTTTGTTTAAAATCCTCTTCAATGGATTTTAACTCCGGTTCTCTCACCCTGAGGCACAATTGGGGCCAATGGGGCAGAAGCGGTCTGGAAAATTGCAGGGTGTCGGCGCTGCAAGGAACAATCTCAAACCGGTTGTCTGATTTGAATATTCCCGGCTTGGGCTGATTATTTTTATCCCTGCCAAGATGCCAGGATAAAAGCCCCAGTGTGGATTCCAGGTTTTGTTTGTGCAGTGCCCGCCGCTCATTAATGGACCGGTTAATAAACACTGACCACCAGGTTGCCAACAAGGCCAGTGACAGGATGGACACCCCGAAAATCACATGATGCGCGTGGCGTTTTGACCTT
>JABAOF010000518.1_pt4 | contig 15493 bp, 14 predicted proteins | sample 7062171 | NCBI WGS metagenome assembly JABAOF01 (sample SAMN14538628, study PRJNA623070) | marine sediment metagenome | biome: marine biome [ENVO:00000428]; feature: marine pelagic biome [ENVO:01000023]; material: deep marine sediment [ENVO:00002113] | place: India: Gulf of Khambhat ...
CAAAATAGGTAGTAAAGATCTTGTCAAGAAGGCTGAAGTGATTTCGGTCATCAGGGATTATGAAAAGACAAGAACTAGGAGAAAAGAAAAGAGGGTGGACTTCACCGTTTCGCCTTCTAAATCAGACGACAAAATTCTGATACGTGTTATAACGGAGGCAGAGTCGAAGTCAGGGTATGTTGGTGTGAACGCCGTTAGAGAGATGGGCGAGATCCTAGAAAAGCGAGATTACAACAAGGGCATTCTCGTCGGAAAGCGGTTCACCAAGGCGGCCCAAAGGGAGATGGATCGTGAAGACATCGAAATGGTATCGGAAAGGGTTGCACCACGTTTCCGGCTTGAACGACTTTACTTGGTAGTCAACGGCTGCATTGAAAACCTATGCAAGATGAAGTGTGGCGGCGTGCCTGAGAAGGCCTCTGATTGCCAAGGTTATGCTGATGCCCATTATGTTTGTGATGTTCGGCTGATTAGTGACAATGCGGGTTTTCATTTCGAGCGTGGCTGGATAGATTTTCTCGAGAGGGACCTAGCGAAGCTTTTGGCAATTGAGAAGAAGCTAAAGAACTAGTCAGGGAATCTCGCTCTTGATTCTGCATGTGTGCTTGTTTGATCTAGATCTGGATTTTAGGTACGTTTACGGGATGTTCCTAGTACGCTAGTTGTCCTATGGTTTTGGCGCAGCTTATCTTGCTGTCGTGAAAGACGATCACGATCTCTTTCTCTGTTTGATGGCGCAGACTTCGCAGAAATGGGTTCCACATAGCTTACCCGTTTCTCTACGCAGTGAAACTATAAATAAGCGGACTGCTTTTTCGGTAGAAGTCCAAGATGTCAGAAGGCATTCTGAAGCGAATAAAGAGCGAATTCTCGTTCATGCGAGGCAATCTGCTTACTCTGCTCGTTAGTTGGGTCTTTATGTATTTCACTTTCGCTCTGGTTTCTCCGTTTGAGTCTCGATTCATCAAGGGGCTTGGAGCGCCCCCAGTTGTTATTGGTTTGATGGGGTCTGTTGGGTCAGCTATGCTAAGTCTGGTTAGGATTCCCGGCGCGTACATAGCTGACAAGTATGGCAGAAAGCAGATAATTGTAACCATGACTTTTTCCATTGCGCTTTCGTATCTCTTGTACATTTTTGCGCCGGATTGGCGGTTCGTACTTATCGGGATGATCATCTCAAATTCGAGCCTAATCTATCAACCAGCCCTCCAAGCTATACACGCTGACTCTATTCCCCCCGAAAGGCGCGGAATGGGATTTGCCGCTTCGAATGTCATACCCAACATACCCACCATAATTGCTCCTGCCTTAGCAGGTGTTTTGGTGGAGACTCAAGGGCTAATCTCAGGGATGCGCATCGTCTACACGATAGTCTTTTTCTGTTTTCTGGCTGCAGCGTTGGTGCGCCTCGTTTTCTTGAAGGAAACGATTCATGCGCCCAAGAAGATCAGACTCGGAGAATTGAAAGGAGCCTTCAGAGAATCGCTAGGAGCGATAGCAGAGGCTTGGGGGTCCATGTCGACAAGTCTCAAGTTTCTGACCGTGGCGTTCTTGGTCAGTGCTTTCGAAGAACCCATGTTCCGTTGGTTCACAGCGCTCTATGTGAATGATGTTGTTGGAATAAGTGATTTGGATTGGGGCTTTGTAAACACGGTTTCTACTGCTGTAACAATTGCGATAGGTTTTCCAATGGGGAAACTTGTGGACAAAATCGCGAGGAAGAAGGCTGTGATTCTGTCCTACGTCATTTTTATGCCATCCAGTATTCTTTTCATACTGAGTAGAAATTTTACTCAACTACTTCTGGTCTTCATACTGTTTGCTGTAGGTGGATGTCTAATAATGCCCGCGTATAATGCGTTACAAGCGGACATGATTCCACGGGAGAAGAGGGGGCGAATCATGGGGACCATTGGGACCCTAAATATCATGGCAACGATTCCTGCATCAGCTTTAGCTGGTTTCCTCTACAGCCTCAACCCAGCATACCCGTTTTCCTTTACAATCGTCCTGGGCATTATTGTAAGTCTGATAATAGTCTTTGCAGTCAAAGAACCTAAAACAAGAGAGGTGTAAAAGCGAACTCTCAATCTGCAGTCGGCATCAGCTGGCAAAAGGAATCTTTATAATTTTATCCACGCTTATCCCGTAAGCATTGTCTTTGCCTAGCGAGGAACCACTCATGAAACCGTTGCCCAAGGAGTGCAACATTCTCGAGATTGAGATGAAGTGGCAAAAGCGTTGGGAAGAGATGGGTATCTATCAATTCGACTGGAATGATGCTGAGCGCCCCGTCTTCAGCATTGATACACCTCCTCCCTATCCATCTGGTGACTTTCACATGGGAAACGCCCTCAACCACACTTACTTCGACATATTGGCCCGCTACAAACGCATGCGAGGCTACAACGTGCTATTTCCACAAGGCTTTGACTGTCATGGACTCCCCACAGAAGTCGAAACCGAAGAACACTACAACATCAGAAAGACAGACGTCCCACCAGACGAATTCGTGAAGCTCTGCAACACGCTTGTAGACAAGTACATAGATATCATGCGCAGGGCCATAAAGCGCCTCGGCTGCAGCATCGACTGGACAACAGAATATCAAACTCGCGATCCAGACTACTGGCGCAAGACACAACTCAGCTTTATCCTCCTGTACAAGAAAGGCTACATCTACCAGGGCACGCACCCAATCAACTGGTGCCCGCGCTGCGAAACCGCCATAGCAGACGCAGAAGTAGAACATCAATCGAAGTCAGGCATACTCCACACAGTGCAGTTCCCAACAGAAGATAGCACGCACATCTCAATAGCCACCACGCGTCCAGAACTTTTCTCTAGCTGCGTGGCTGTTGCAGTCCACTCGGAGGACGACCGCTATCGACAGCTAGTGGGCAAAACAGCCAGAGTACCCACCACCAACCGACAAGTCAAAATCATAACGGATGAACTAGTGGACCCAAAATTCGGAACTGGCATAGTTATGATCTGCACGTATGGAGACAAAGCAGACGTAAAAGCAGTGAAATCAAGAAGACTACCCGTCATCATGTCTATAGACGAAAAGGGGAAAATGACCCAGAAAGCAGGAAAATACGCAGGCATGCCCGTGGAAGAAGCCAGAAAAGCCGTAGTCGCTGATCTAGAACAACAGAATCTCTTGGAAAAGACAGAGACTCTACAGCAAGAAGTAGGTACCTGTTGGAGATGCCACACCCCCATAGAGATTTTGGAGACAAAACAGTGGTTCATGAAAACCCTTCAACTGACACCAAAGGTCGAAAAAACAGCGGACGAGATCCGCTGGTATCCAGACTATATGAGAGCCCGCCTAGTGGATTGGGCTCGTTCCTTAGACTGGGATTGGGTAATCAGCCGTCAAAGGGTCTTCGCCACACCTATCCCCATCTGGTATTGTGAAGAGTGTGACGAGGTCATACTGGCAGAAGAGGACTGGACCCCCATAGACCCTAGAATAGAAGCTCCAAGAATGGACAAATGTCCAAAATGTGGCCACGGCAAGTTCGCTCCTGAGACCGACGTACTAGATACATGGTTCGACTCCTCAATAACTTGTGCCGTTCACGCAGGATGGCCTGAGAGAGAAGATTGGAAACACCGATTTCCCGCAGATGTACATCCCTCAGGTACAGATATCATTCGCACTTGGGCGTACTACCTTATGGTTCGTCACCTAGCCCTCTTTGAGCAGACCCCGTACAAAAGCTGTCTCATCAATGGCATGGTGCTCGGAAACGACGGTCGAATGATGCACAAATCCCTAGGCAACTATGTTGCCACGCCGGACGTCTTCAACAAATACGGTGCCGACGCCTCCAGGCAATGGGCAGCCGCAGGCGGAACAACTGGCTCAGACATCCCGTTCCGATGGCCTGATGTGGAATATTCTTGGAGATTCCTCATAAAGCTTTGGAACGCAGCTCGCTTTGCAAGCCACCACCTCCGAGATTACTCACCCCAAGAGGGCGTGCCAAAACTGGAACTCCTTGACAGATGGCTTCTTAGTAACCTTGAAAGAGTAACTGTAAACGTCACCGCAGCCCTAGACAGCTGCCAATTCAACACTGCAGTAGAGGAAGTCAGAAACTTCACGTGGCATCAACTCTGCGATCAATATATCGAAGCCATAAAGCACAGACTGTACACCGCCGACAAGTACGGTGACGCAAGGAAGAAAGCGGCGCAACATACGTTGTATACGGCAATCTATCGGGTCCTACAACTCCTAGCTCCAGTCGCACCTCACCTCACAGAAGAGATCTATCAACACCTGTATGCTGGAGACATGCAACCGAAGAGCATCCATACGTCTCGATGGCCAGTTCCCGATGTAGAGAAAATTGACGAAGAAGCTGAAAAATACGGCGCACTCATCACTGCCTTCATTAAGGAAGTCCGTAGAGATAAATCAGAAAGGCGAATACCTCTCAACAAACCAATAACGAAGCTAACTGTGTACGCAGGAAGTAAGAAGAGCGAGCACATTCTAAACCAAGCCTTGGAAGACATCACCGGAACCTGCAAGACCGAACGCATGCAGATTCTACCGGAAAAAGGTGAAGGAAGAAGGGTCGAAGAATACCCTAATGTTCAGTTTAAAGCTGAATATTAGCCTGAATGCTTGAACCGTAGAACGGCCGCAATCCCACCGAAAGACTTGTTCAACATCTCCCCCTCTTCTGTTTCAGCAGATATCATCTCCACGTCGCTTCCGACCTGATCAGCCAGTTCCGCCAAGTCCTCGATGACGTCCTTGATCTCTGCTAACTGAAGGCTCGGGGCACTACAGCTTGGACACGGTTGATCGCCAAGGACTTGCTCGAAGCTTGAGTGTTTCTTAGCTGTCATGGTTTCGTCTTTAGCGAAATCACAGGCTGTACATTCCACGCGGACTCTGACCCGGTCCACGGCCTCCGAAATCAGGAGAGTCTCCACAGAGCCTGCCTCTAAGGCCCGTCTCACGTCCGTCTCACCATACGTAGCCAAGCCTGTGTCGTGTCCTATCTGGTAAAGGAAGTTTTGCACTATTTTCTTTTCTTCCACGTACCTAACACGTCGCATGATCTCTGGAGCTTTTTCAACGACTTCGTCTACCCCTTGTTCACCCACATATGACGTATCGATAGTCTCCACAATCTTGTCCTTTAGGGTGTAGTGAAGGTAATCTTTCTTTTCGAAATCGAATTTTGTGGGTCCTGGGCCTCCAATGATTAGGCCCTTCAGATCTGGAATCGTCGTGAAGATCTCGTTTGCATGTTTGGCAACCCGTTTGAAATAGTCCAGCAATTTGGCTTCCCGCTGTCTCTCGAATCTTCTGGCAGATTGTCCTCCTGCCTTGAATTTCCCAGGCACGCCTGAGGTTATTTCGCGTTGTATGTCCAGATGTCGGCCTGAGAGCGATGCAAAGACGGCTTCGCTTCCATCCATCACCATGATCCCGTAGGTCTCTTTCTCTTTGAGCTGTTCTTCCACATACTCTGTGTGGAATCGGGAGTCACAACGATAGAGATAGACTTGGATAGGTTCAGGCGGAGTGAGCACGTAAGTCTCGATTCTCTCGCTACCGGGACCACCATTTTGCGGAATGGCGCCGCAGAAGATGACCAGCCCGTTTTCAGGCACCGTTTTGAAGAGCTTCAGGCGTTGCATGACTTTTACAATGGCATCTTGTACATTTTTTCTGGTGGTGTCTGACTTGATGTTGGCTGCGGTCCCATGCTCCTGCTTGAGCATTGACGTGACTTCGCTGATCTGGCGATCTTCTGGCACGTAGAGCGACACAAGCTCGGTTCCTCTTCCCTCCTTCTGCGCGAGGGTATTGAGGGCCTTTTTCAAGCGATATCTCTGAAGAGATGTCCTTTTCTTAACCAATTTGTCATTCCGCGCAGAGATTGTAGAGCTACAATTGTGGCAGTATAGATAAAAGTTCTCTTTCGTGGTCACTCTGTGCCCTTGGTCCAATCGCTGTATGCTGGTGATATTTCGCCTTCGTTTCTTTGCAGAATGTGCTGTGGCTTCTACTGCAAGTTGACCGTTCCATATTCATTGAAGAGTCAGATAACTCGATGGCATCATTTTTAAGCGGTGAAGCATATCAGCGTTATTTGAAATAGTTGTTCTGGATATTGTTGGCTTCGGTGATGAGCATGGCAGGGGTTATTATGGTCAGGGATTTTATGACTCGGAATGTTAAGACTGTGGGAATTGACGCTATCATAAAGGAGGCAGTTCAGAAGATGAATAAGTTCGCCATCGGCTCGGTTGTGGTGGTGGACACGGAGAGGAGAAGACCACTAGGAATAGTGACGGAGAGAGACATATTAAGATTGGTGGAGCAGTACCCAGAGCCATTGGTACTCAAGGTCAAGCAGGTTATGTCTCAGCCACTAATAACAACAGATTATGATACAAGCATAGAAGAAGCAGCTAGACTAATGGTAAAAAACGGAATAAAGAGATTGCCAGTAGTAGAAGACGACAGACTTGTAGGAATCGTTACTTCTTCGGACATTATGAGCACCAGCCCAAAGCTGATACGTCTGATCATGGGCCCGACCAAAGCCGAAGAACCTTGAATTCCATTGGAGAGCCATGAGAAAACATTACAAGCTTTGACCATGCAAAGCTTTGTCTGCTCGGTCACTGAAGCGAACGGCTAGACCACACGCATGCCCGCGCATATTGGAACAGAAACAGCGGACTCGTCATTCCGGGGGGGACTAGTATCTTCTACGCCTTCGTCTAAAAGGCATTTTGGTGGACCTATACCAGCGAGTCTGTGGGTGTCTCTTCTCAGAGAGGTTGTTTCTCTCGTTCACTTCCTTGATTTCTGTGTCTACTTTCTCCGCGATTCCTCGTCGTCCTATGTTCAGTCTCAACGAACCGCGAAACAATGAGGTGTATCCATTCTGTATCTCTATGACCTCACCAACACTGAAGAGGTCTATCTGATCATCCCAGAGATTCAACAATACCATTCCTGTTTCGTCGCCTACGAGCCCCTCAGCAACCCGGTGTTCCGAGCTGTCTCTGCGAACAACAATTGCCCGAGGCTGGCCCAAGTCAACAAGCTTCACAACAACATTCACGTTTCGCAAGCTGGGTTTTAGCGCTTCCACTTTCAAAGGTTCGATAGGCGTCTCACTCATTCCATATAATTCTCCGGCTTTCCTACCTTAACACTGCATTTCCGTTACTTAAGCCTTAAGTCCCCACACACCATTGACTTTCACGAGCATTTCCCGTTTGAGACAGTTCCATGCTATTGTGATATTGAAATAGAATCTACAAGCGTCTGCACGTGCGCAGAAAAAGTGTGCTCGCATTTCGGCCTTCCCATTGTCGGATGCATGAAAAAGACTAAATGACGCAAAGTCTCGCTAATGGACTATGGCAATTACGGGGCTACATTTACTCCAAACCTATCAATGCAACTTCGAGTGCGACCACTGCTTCGTCTACAGTAAACCAGAAGCAAAAGGCGTCATGAGAATTTCTGACATGTATCGGATTCTCACCGAGGCAAAACAGACTGGAAGTATTAGATCGATCTGCTTTGAGGGGGGCGAACCGTTCCTCTACTACCAGACAATGCTTTGGGGTCTGCGTGCCGCGAAAAGCTACGGGTTTAGAAGATCAATCGTCACGAATGCGTATTGGGCGACGTCTGTCGACGATGCGACAGAATGGCTCAAGCCCATTGCAGAGGTTGGCATTCACGATTTAGCCATAAGCGACGATGCCTTCCACTACGGGAAGAGCGAAGAGAACCTGGCTAAGTTTGCCTACGAAGCTGCCGAGAATCTCGGCTTACCGGTTGGGAAGATCACTATAGAAGACACACGGGCGTCCTCAGCTGAGACCCCGTGGAAAGGCAAGCCGGTCGTCGGCGGGAAAGTCCAGTTCAAAGGTCGAGCGGTCGAGAAACTAGTTGATGGATTACCGACAACGCCCTGGACAGCGTTTGACAAATGCCTCGACGAGGACTTCACCAACCAAAGTCGAGTGCACGTGGATCCACTTGGCTATGTCCACGTCTGTCAAGGCGTGACGATAGGAAACCTGAAGAAGAAATCTTTGATTAGGATTTTCAAGGATTTCGACCCCCAAAGGCATCCCATATGTGGTCCTTTGCTTGAGGGAGGCCCTGCTGAGCTCGCGAGAAAATATCATGTTCAGCACGAAGAGGGCTACGTAGATGAATGCCACGTATGTTACTGTGCCCGAACGGAACTGAGAGCTAAGTTTCCCGAACTCCTTGCCCCTGATCAAATGTATGGGATCGAGACTTGAACATAGACAAAGTAGCACGTGACGTAGACTCGTAGATTTGGATGTGACTACGCTCGCGCCACTCCTGCCAAGAATCTCGGTGTACGCGCTAGCGAATCAGACAATCGGAACTGTCCAATTTCTAAAAGGAGTCTTGGTGGACCGGGCGGGATTTGAACCCGCGTCCTCCGCCTCTCTCGGTCAAGGACACGCGAAGGCGGCATTTGCACTGGGACCCCCGTAGAGTGGGGGCATCATTCATGCCAGACTGAACTACCGGCCCACTATCCGTTTGGAACAGGAGTGCATATTAAACGTTTTCAGAACCAACAAGAGCCGTGAGACTGCTCCGACACTTAATTGAGAATACGAAATGCATAAATGACAAATCTCGTTTCTACAATTGGTCAGTTGCGGGCGGGCGATAGCTCAGCTTGGTAGAGCTTCCGAGCCAGCGTAGCATATTAGCCTAGCTGACGGAGACGCTGTAGACGCCTACCAAAGGTAGGGCGCCATTCAGCCTACCAAGCGTACAGACACCGGATTGTCGCAGGTTCAAATCCTGCTCGCCCGACCATTTTTTCCCTCGCGCTTGCGTACACGCGTATATTCACCGGGATTTCCCAAGAGAGCAGCTCAACTAACAACGCACGATCTAATGGTTGGCTTTCCACAGCATTACACACGTGAAACCAAGTTAGGTATGCAAAAGAGTTAGAAAGGAAAGCCACATTCCATTTCACTCTGAAGGCCGCTGACAATCATGAAAAAAGTCTCAGAGATAATTGAGGAAGCCCGAAGGGGAGGAAGAAAATTCCTGCTGGAGTCAGAGGCAAAGGAAGTATGTATAGAATATGGAATACCAGTGACTAGATTCAATGTGGCCCAAACCGTTGAGGAGGCTGTGAAGTTCTCAGATGAAATCGGCTATCCAATCGTTCTCAAAATACTCTCTCCTGACATAATCCACAAGTCAGATGTGGGCGGGGTCATCCTCAACCTGAACAACCACAAAGAAATTCGAAACGCCTACAAAGAACTCCTTGCAAACGTAAAAGGACACAAACCAGACGCTGAGATTACAGGGATCTTCGTCCAGGAGATGGCTCCTTCATCAACAGAAGTCATCGTAGGAGCCACGAAAGACCCCCAGTTCGGACCAGCCCTGATGTTTGGACTGGGCGGAATATTTGTGGAGATTCTAGAAGACGTAACCTTTCGAATCGCGCCACTCACTGAACAAGACGCCAGAGAGATGATAACGGAAATCAAAGCGTATCCCGTTCTCAAGGGCTATCGAGACCGACCACACGCGGACATTGATGCAATCGTGGATATACTGCTGAAAACCTCCAAGCTAGTCATGGACCATTTGGAAATAAAAGAGCTAGATCTGAACCCCATAATGGTATACAAGAAAGGAGCAAAAACAGTCGACGCAAGAATAATTCTGGAATAGAAGATCAGCGGTTTCCGCAAAAGCTCTGAGTTGCCGAAAATTGAATCCCGTTTGGACCATCGAGAAACTATCTAAAAGACTGAAACCAATTTCACAAGCGCAAGATGCGGACGCTGCAGTTGCCTTGCTGCTAAAATTGGTTGACCGCGACACCAAAATCTTCTTCGTCAAGAGAGTTGAGAGCCCCACCGATCCTTGGTCAGGGCAAATGGCGTTTCCTGGAGGAAAGCGTGATCCGAGAGACCAAAATCTGAAACAGACTGTGATTAGGGAGACATTAGAGGAGACCAACATAAACCTCCTTGATCGCTGCCGCTTTCTAGGGGTGATGGCACCCTTCAGATCAACACGAAGACCTGAGATGAGGGTTCTTCCCTTTGTCGTCCTTCTTGAACATGAGCCAACGATCAGATTGAATGAAGAGTTGGAACGGTTCGTCTGGATTTCCCCAGAAGACCTCGTCCAACACAAAGGCGTCGCCAGACTAAGCTTTGGAGAGGTCGCCGCATACGTTCTCAAAGACAGTGTCATTTGGGGATTAACGTACCGAATCCTTCAGGAATTTTTTCAGGTGATTGCTACTGAAGAGACTTTCGAGTGCGATCGTGAACCGTAATGATTAAGGTCAAACACGCGCATACGAAAAGCATGTAAGAAACCATCGCATAACCCGCAAACGAGCAGAAGAAGATTGGCACCCCCCTTAACTCCCGCCAACAAGAGGCCAAGGATTGTTTCAACCAACAATAAGACAGGCTTGGCTCATACCTGAGGGGGAGAAAACGCTGGAAGCCCTCGGAGAAGCAATTGAAGAACAGACTCATGAACTCTCTCAACTAGAAGAAGAACGGAGCAAGCGTAACTCAGACGCCAAAAGATGGGCAGAAGAAAGAGATGCCCTACATCAGAGAATTAGAGAGCTACGAAGCGAGGCGAGCGTTCTCACAGAAAAGCGAGACAAACTAAACGAGGAAGTTCAGGAACTCAAACGCTTACGGGAAGAGGCGCATCAAGAGCGCAGAGAGAAGAACCCAGAAATTGTGGAAACGAAGAGAAAGATCGTAGCTCTCGAGAAGAAGAAAGACAAAAGGAATATGCACAACATCGCAAAAGAGATCGAGAGCTTGGAGTGGAAGATACAGACGACGGCATACACTCTCGAGGAGGAGAGGCAGCTGGCTGCCCGAGTCGGCATCCTTGAAGGCCAGCTTCGAATCCATGTACGCATACAAGAATTGCAGAAGACCTTAGTGCAGCTGCTGGCAGAAGAAAAAGCTCTCCAAACCAAAGCTCAGACTTACCATGAAAGACTATCGCAACTCGCTGAAGAGAGCCAGTCATTCCACGAACAAGTGCTTCAAACCCTGGAGAAGGCGCAATCTCTCCAAGCGAGGGCGGATGAGGCACATCAAAGATATGTTCAGAGTAGACAGAAGGCGCGTGATCTAAGTGAGAAATGCAAACGCATACGGGACCAGATCAAGATCTCGCGGGAGAGAATCCGAGAAGCTGAGGAGAAGAGGAGAACAAAGCGAGAGACAGAACTCCGGAAAGAGCTAGAAGAAAAAGCACTAGAGAAACTGAAACGTGGCGAGAAGCTGACATGGGAAGAATTCAAATTCCTATCTGAAAAAGGATTAATCTAACTCGAAGTCTCATGTGCAAAGTTTGGAGCCATACGAAGCCGAAGAAAGATTAAAGTGTCCAGTAGCCAGAGATGAATGTGATAGCAGCGATGCCAAAGACTTCCAAGGGAAAACTAGAACGCATTTTAGTTCTCTGCGTTGACCGAGACGACGACCTAGGCGTGAAAGCCGCGGTGAAGACACCTGTTGTTGGAAGAAAGCAGAACATAGACGCGGCTCTCAGTCTAGCCCTACGAGATCCCGAGGAACCAGACGCAAATGCGATGTTTGAAGCAGTCAGAATCTTTGACCGGTTGAAGGAAGGAAGTAAAGAACAACACGAATGCCAAGTCGCAACCATTGCTGGTTCTGAGTTAGGTGGCGTAGGAGCAGATAGAAAGCTGGTTTCAGAGCTCACAAACGTATTGGAGACGTTTCACGCAAGCGACGTAGTCCTTGTTGCGGATGGTTACACTGACGAAGCCGTTCTACCCTTAGTCGAATCGAGAGTACCTGTGACGTCAGTTCGAAGAATTGTGGTGAAACACAGCGAATCCATCGAGCAAACCGCCGCGCTCTTTTCACGATATCTAAGAATGCTCTGGGAAAACCCTCGCTATTCCAAAATCGCTCTAGGTTTGCCTGGAATACTCCTGGTGATTTTGGGCGCTTTAGCTCTTGCCGGCGCTCTATACGCCGCTGGGATAGCTATCCTCATCGTTTTCGGCGCCTTCCTCTTCATAAGAGGGTTCGGACTCGACAGAATCGCTCGCAACTTCTACAGATGGATGAGAGAGTTCTCCCCGCCGCCCCTTAGAGTGCAGATGGTGGGCTTCTCCGCGGCTACAGGAATCCTATTGATTGCGATTGGTTGCTACCAAGGCGCCTTTGTCGCCTATTCAACCGTCAACACGCTCCCAACCCCTCCCGAACTCCTCGGCGAATGGCTAGGCTTGGTTCCTTGGTTGGCAGGACATTTCGTTTCCCAGTCAATAGCCCTTATCACGATCGGCATCTGTGTCACGCTCTCCGGCAGGACGATCCGGTTGTATCTAGAACGGGACCCCAGAGTCTTGCGAACTGTTGCCATAACCGTGGTAGTCGCATGGTCTTGGCAAGTCTTCTATCAAACGTCACTTATCCTGATAGACCCTTCTTTAGTTTACACCGAACTCGTCATATCGATCGTTATAGGCGTGGTTCTAACAATAGCCGCCGTCTTGATCACCTCTCTCTCACGTAGGAAGTTCGCTGAGTTTTTCAAGAAGGGGAAAGAAGAGATTGAAGAACTCAAAGAAGACTGAGATCGCAGTCATAGGCGGCACAGGCCTTGTAAATTTTCTGAAGAACGGCGAACAGATAAGAGCGGGAACTCCCTACGGACTCCCACCGACTATGTCAACAGGTCAAGTTGCCGGACGAGACGTCGCCTTTCTGCCCCGTCACGGCCGTCATCATTCGATTCCCCCTCATAAAGTGAACTATCGAGCCAACATCTACGCGCTACATAGAATGGGCGTCAAATGTGTTTTGGCAACAAACGCTGTCGGAGCTATCAATACCGAATTCAAGCCTGGCGACCTGGTCATTCCACACGATTTGATCGACTTCACCAAACTCCGGCAACCCTCCTTCTACGAGGAAGCCCCCGTGACACATGTTGATGTTACTCAGCTCTACTGCCCAGCGTTGCGAGATCTTCTGACAACGGAATCAAAGAAGCGTAGCGCGAGGGTATGGAACAGGGGCGTTCTCGTCTGTACGGAAGGCCCACGATACGAGACCCCAGCGGAGATCGAGATGTATAGGCGGTTAGGCTGCGACGTTGTAAGTATGACTGGTGCACCCGAGGCGGTGCTTGCCCGGGAGTTGGAGATGTGCTACGCGACATTATGTTTTGTCACTAACATGGCTGCTGGAATCCAGCCACAATTGACTGCCCACGAGTTGTCAGTGGTTGCAGAAGAGAAGATGCCGATAATTCAGCAAGTTTTAAGAGAAACGATTGGACATTTACCGAAGACCCGTAATTGCCCCTGTGCCCACGCACTGGAAGAGGCTCGACTGGAGGTTGAATGATGCTCAAAGGTTTGCTATCCGTACTTGGAGTCTACAAGCTGTATGAGAAGTGGCTCTGGGACCAAGTAAAGAATGACACGAAGCCGGAGCATGTTGCAATCATCCTAGATGGAAATCGAAGGTGGGCGTCTGAGCGTTCCTTGAATCCGTGGATTGGGCATCAATTAGGTGCAGATAAAATCGAGGATTTGCTGGACTGGTGCCTAGATCTGGGTGTGAAGTCGGTTACGCTATACACGTTTTCGACTGAGAACTTCAACCGCAGCCTGCAGGAAATCGGCGAGATAATGAAAATCGCTGAGGAAAAGCTCTTCGAGATTCTCTCGGATGAACGTATCCACAAAAACAGAATTCGAGTCAAGGTTATTGGTAGACCTCGCCTATTGCCAAAAGGGCTTCAGGAACTGATTGGGCGGGCGGAGAAATCTACGAAGGATTATCATGATCACTTCTTGAATGTGGCTCTGGCTTATGGAGGAAGGGCGGAGATTGTTGATGCCACTAGGAAGATTGCCCAGGAAGTGAGTAACGGAATTCTGACGCCTAAGGAGATCGATGAACAGCTTTTTGAGAAGTACTTGTACACTGCGCACATGCCCAAGCAAGATCCAGACCTCATAATCCGAACCTCAGGTGAGGAACGACTGAGCGGGTTTCTCTTGTGGCAAAGCGCCTACAGCGAATTATGCTTTTTAGATGTGAACTGGCCAGACTTCCGCCATATCGACTTCCTACGGGCCGTCAGAACGTATCAAAGGCGCAAGCGACGTTTTGGCCAGTAGATATGCGGATTTCCAGCTCGGCAGGAGAGTAGAATCAGCCCCTCTTTTTCGCACTGACTATTGAGAGCACATCTCGATCCTTTAGGACATAGTTCTCTCCCACTCTCTTCTTTTCGTGAGCCTCGATCGCGTAGATGAAGCTCTCGCCCAGCTCTGTGTGGACTATGTAGGCCAGTTCTCGCGCGGTTGTCCCGTATGGCACGAGATATGCATCAGGAAGGACTCGCCCCGTGTGATCGCTGAGGTGTTCGATATCCTCAACGGGATAGACCACAATCATCTCCAAGAGCTTGAAGAAAGCCATGTTTATGGCTTCTTGAACCCCTGAGGAGCCAAACTTTCTCAACACCTTTTCTTTGACAACCTCCAGAGCTTTGCTCTGCGCTTTCGTTAGTTCCTCTGGATTCTTGATCGAGAAATTGCAGTCGCCCGGCGTGTAGTCGATCAATCCCTTTTCGGCCGCGCGTCTCAGCGCCAGCTCAGCCTCAGCAGAGCAAAGAATAACCGTGTAGTCTAGGTCCTTTAGCTTCTTCGCGTTCTTCTCCGCGGGAGGAAGGTCAATCTTGTTTGCTGCAATAAGCATTGGCTTGGAGATTGCTCTCAAAGCATCAAGAAACGCTGCAAACTCGTCTTCGCTCCACTGAGTCGGTTTCTCTGCATTCAACCCAGATTTTCTCAACGCCTCGATTATTTGGCCCCTCTTTATCGCAAGACCACTCAACCTAGTTTCGAGAAGAGAGACCAAGTCTGTACTTCCAGCCTCTGCTGTTCTTGCAAGCTTTTGCCAATCTTTTCTCAATATCTGGACGAGCCACATAGTTATCTCAGTCTCTAGAAATCGTACGTCTTCCGCCGGATCATGAGATCCCAGTTTGCAGATCCTTCCTTCGGAGTCGGTGGCGCCTGCAGCATCGACTATGTGAATTAGAGCGTCTGCCTTTCTCGTCTCATCCAAGAACTGGTTTCCCAATCCTCTGCCTTTCCAAGCTCCAGGCACTAGTCCCGCACAATCGATCAACTCCACAGGCACGAGTCGTGTTCCATCCAAGCACATCGAGTTCCGAGGGTTATCTTCTACTCCAAACTCGGTGCAAACGCAAGGCGTCCGTACATAGCCGATTCCCCTATTCGGCTTTATCGTCGTGAAAGGATAACTAGCAATCTCTGCGGGAGCCAAAGTGGCCGCTGAGAAAAAGGTCGACTTGCCAGTGTTCGGCTTCCCAACTATCCCCAACCATCAACGCCTGATA
>JABAOF010013950.1_pt1 | contig 15492 bp, 15 predicted proteins | sample 7062171 | NCBI WGS metagenome assembly JABAOF01 (sample SAMN14538628, study PRJNA623070) | marine sediment metagenome | biome: marine biome [ENVO:00000428]; feature: marine pelagic biome [ENVO:01000023]; material: deep marine sediment [ENVO:00002113] | place: India: Gulf of Khambhat ...
CCCAGCATCACATAGCCGCCCTTCGGATCGCGAGCACCGAGATGGAGGTTGCTCAGCCATCCCTGACGGCGGCCGCTGCCCCACTCTGCAGCAAGTACCACGAGGTCGAGGGTATAAAACGGCTTCAGTTTGAGCCAGTTTTTTCCCCGCCTTCCAGCCTCATAGGGAGCGGAGAGCGACTTGGCCATGATACCCTCGTGACCGGCTTTGACTGCCCTGTTTAGAAAATCACCTGCTTTGTTCACAGATGCAGTAACGAGATGGGGAACGATCAACTTTTTTGGGGCTGTCTCCTCCAGGGCCCTGAGTCGCTCCTCGGTTGGACGATCGATGAGGTCCTCACCACCAATGTGGAGGAGGTCAAAGAAAAAAAAGGAAAGTGGGAGAGTCTTTCGCATCTCAACAACGTTCAATCGGCGGCCAAATCGTCGCATGGTTACTTGAAAGGGTGCCGGTTTGCCATCCGGCCGCAGGACGATCGCCTCACCGTCGAGTAAGATCTGTGAGATGGGAAGTGCCCTGACCGCCTCAACGATTTCAGGAACGCGGGCTGTGACATCGTTGAGATTTCGAGTAAAAACTCGAATATCGTCACCTTCCCGGTGAACCTGCACACGGGCGCCATCGAACTTATACTCAAAGGCTGCTCTGCCAAACTGAGCTAAGACATCATCCACCTCGTCAATGGTCTGGGCAAGCATCGGCTGCAACGGACGGAGGAGCTCAAGCCGAAAGGATGAAAGTCCCCTCTCCCCCCGGGTCAGTGCTGTAAATGCCACCTTTCTGACATCGCCCGTGAGCATCCATGCACGCCTGACCGTTGTCGATTCGATCCCTGATGCCTGGGCGATCGCTTCGATTAACACGCCCTCCTGAGCACCCTGACGGAGCTCTCCAAGAAGTAGCCTTTGGAGAAAACTCTGCTCATCTCTGGTTGCCTGTGCGAATAACTTGGCCAACGCATCCTGTCTGGCCTGGGATGAACCAGGACCCCTCGTCCTGGCAATACGTTCGAAGGCACCATCAACATCGAGTATGGTAAGTAATGGTGTGTGTTCAGCTTTCCGGGGTATTCTCTTTCGAATGGTTGAGTATCCAATTCCGATCTTTCCCTGCCGCAGCTCACCTGATAGAAAACAAATACCGGTTTCGATTTCCTCCTGCTTGAGCTGTCCAAGGCAATCCGCAATTAGAGCGATCTTTTTCAAGCGTGACCGTTGTTGTGTCACTCGAAGGGAAGTATCTACAATGTGGGTCAGTTTCATAGCTTTGTACCGGTTAGATATGCAACTCGAGGATATCGCCGTCCTGTACAGGCTCTTTTCGTGAAACGGTTACCGCTGATGCGCTTCCCCTCCACAGCCGGGCAAATCTAAGCTTTTCGTAAAAATCTTTATGGATAAGTGTGCAGATGTCTCCCACAGATTGTCCTGAAAATACCGTATAGGGCCGCCCTTTGTCTGCCTTTTTACCCGGTGCCTTGGTGTAGACACGCACAATTCCCAACCACTGAAAAAGCATCGCAGGGATATCGAACACCTTTTGCTCATAGGTGCAGGATATGGGAGTTATATCGAGTTTCTCTCCCAGCATTTGGCGCAGCAGTTCCAACCTGTCGGCTGCATCGGAGGTATCCATCTTGTTCGCAATGACCCTGCAGAGCACTTTGTCCCGGCTGGCAGAATTCTGTTCACGCACAAATTGTACGTGTCTCTCCGCGAAGGCTTGCAATACAGCGTCTATGTCTTCAAGGAGCGAATCAGTTGACAGATCAGCAACGAGAAGCACACCGTTCGTTTTCCGTACCACGCCGAACATGTGTCGAGGCATAAATTCTGCAGTCACCGGCGGTGTATCTACCAATTGAATCTGGATATCCTCATAGGGAATCATTCCAGGTTGCATGCGGGAGGTTGTGAAGGGATAATTACCGATTTCCGGATGTGCATTGGTGAGAAGCTTTTGAATAGTTGATTTTCCACTGTTTGGCGGGCCTATGAGAACGACCTGTGCAGCACCTTCACGGTCAAATTCAACAAATGAGCCGCGCCTGGACTTCTTATCCGAGGTCTCGAGCTGTCGTTTGAGTGTTGCCATGCGCCGTTTGAGATCAGCATAGAGATGATCAGTACCCTTGTGCTTGGGAAGGAGGGCAATCATATCCTCCAGGCGAACTATCTTTTCATCGGTGGTTTTCGCAGCTCGAAAGGCTTCTTCAGCCTTTTTGTATTCAGGCGGTACATTTGTCGGCATGATTTAAAAATATCGTAATCTCACCAAAAGAACAACATTCTCTTATGTATTTATGGCGCCGTACAATTTCTTGAAATTTTGTGAGACCTTTTCTAAGACCTTCACTTTTCCAATACCTTTGAGCTCAGCGATTGCATTGACCGCAATGAGCACATTGGAGGGTTCGTTTCGTTGTTCTCGGGAGGGTCCAAGAACGGGACTATCCGTTTCGACGAGAATGCTGTGCAAGGGCAGTTGCCGAACAAGCTTCTGCTTTTGGGTAGAACGGACTACAGAGGTTGGGATTGAAAACAGGAATCCAGCCTCTACACCTGGTAGAGCAGTCGCTGCTTTCCCGTCAAATGCATGGAGCTGCACCTTTTTCGCGCCACGCCTGAGGAGGAGGTCGATTACCCTTCGACCTGCAGACCGGGAGTGGACATTCAGTGGCAAATCGAGCTCTACAGCCAGATCAACAAAGTGTTGAAAAATTTCTTCCTGAATTGCTCTTTCACGTTCCTCCTTTACAATCCAGTTATCGAGGCCAACTTCTCCGACAGCCCACAAATTGCGCCTTTCTCTTCGGATAAAGGAGCTCACCACTTCTGCCTGGTCCACATCGAGTATTGCAGGATAAAGGCCAGCTGCAGGCAGCAACATGGGATGCTTGTAGATGAGTTCCAAGTTCCGCTCTGCATCGGCAAGATTCTCGCTTACAGTCAGGACAGCGGTAATTCCGGCACAACGTGCCCGCTCCAGGACTTCGGTGCGATCAGGATCGAAGACCGGATCGCACATATGGGCATGGGTGTCAACGAGAATGGCATCCATAAGGAGAGGAACCTCCATCAAGCCTGAACTGATTATTTACAGACAAGATACCATTCATCCAGACTGGAATCGTATCGAATGAGATATTCAACTCCATCATCTGCACGTATCTTGAAGTAGTTGATGATAGGGGCATCTGCCCGGATACCGCCTTCGTACCATTGATCTAAAATATCCTGTACGGTATGACGAATTCCTTTAATGGTGAAAGCCCTTGGGGTTTCGTGNNCGATTTTTTCAAGATAGAGCACCTGAAAATACAAATCCCCGACTCTATTGGCATTAAACGAGGACGAACGACGGATTTTTCTAACGTCTTCCCTGCATATTGTACAGATAGTTGAAGTAATCGGGATCCGTGGTCATGGTTTTCCTGAAATTGGGCAGCATCTTTCTGTACGATTCGAGGGATTTCCAGAAGGAGTAGAACTCCGGATTTTGTCGGTATGCTTGTGCATAAATTGCAGCCGCCTTTGCGTCTGCCTCACCCTTGATCTTCTCCGATGTCCTGTAGGCACCCGACTCGATAGATAGGAGCTCCCGCTCCATCTCTCCAACCCACGCCGCCTTTTTGCCCTGTCCGTCTGAACGGAATGCCTGTGCAATCTGGTTCCGCTCTTTTATCATCCGGTTAAAGACGCTTTCAGTCAGATCCTCAGAGTACTTGATCTGCCTGATTATGATATCGATGAGCTCGATGCCGTACTGGGGCGTTATCTGTTTTGCCTCCTCGAATATCTCATCGGACAGGATGCTCCGGCCTTTGGCGATCTCCTCGTAGACAATTTCTGAAAATATCGCCACAGACACGGAAACCTCTTCAGTCCCCTCCTCCACTGTAGGTGCTAGATNNCTCGGTCCCCTCCTCCACTGCGGGTGCCTGATAGACGTCCCTTCGCTCGATCTCGTTGATCACGTTGGAGTTTCTGACCGCCTCACGGAGAGAGTTTCGCGATACGATTTTGCGAACCTCGGAATCGATAACGTCGTCGAGACGCGACTGAGCCTGTGTAATCGTTCCAACCGATTCATAGAATAACTTGGGATCCGCAATCTTCCAGCGTGCCGTAGTATCCACCCAGATAAACTGGTTTTCAACTGTCGGCAGCCGCTGTGCCTCTCCATCCCAGGAAAGTATCTTCTTTGGATACCTCTGTACTTTGTCAATCATGGGTACTTTGGTTTTGAGACCCGCTTCAGTCTGTACCTGCACGATTCTACCGAAGCGAACCACCACTGCCTGTTTCCCCTCTTCGATGGTGTACAAAGGACCGATGGCGAAGAAGAGGAGAAGTCCAACTATAATAACTATAAGTGTAATGATGAGCTTTTTCATTGGGCACCTCCCCTTTCCAGTTCTGAGAGAGATTTAAAGGGTATGAAATTCGAGAGATTTTTGTCGATAAGGTCGGTGTTTTCGGCAGCATCCACGAAAACTGCCTCAAACATCTCGAAGTAGAGCCTGGTCCTCGTGACGCTTGGGTTCCGCTTGTACTCCTCGAGAACCTCGAGAAAACGCGCAACATCACCCTCTGCCCTATTAATTCTCTCAACAGCATATCCACGTGCCTGCTGGATGAGCTGCTCTGCCTCTCCCTTGGCTCTCGGTATCGCCTCGTTGTAAGCCTGCTTGCCTTCGTTGATGAGCCGGCTTCGATCCTGAATCGCCTTGTTCACGTCTTCGAACGCCGCCTGTACGGTACCTGCAGGCGGCACGATGTTCTGAAGCTTTACCGTGGTGACCCGTATGCCTAGATCGTATGTGTCGAAGAGCTCGTTCATCATGTCCTGACCCTGCTGCTCAATATTGGCCCGCTCAGCACCGATGACGTCGAGAATTGCCCGGTCCCCGACCAGCAGGTTGATAACAGACTGGGAGATATCCCGGATGGTCTTCGTCTGATTTTCAACTTTGAAAAGCCAGTTGACCGGTTCCACAATCCGAAACTGTATGATCCATTCGACATCCACGATATTGAGGTCACCGGTGAGCATAACCGATTCGTTGGGGTAGTCCAGCTCGGAATAGATGGTTGTGACACCAGCCCTTTCAGTACGAAAACCAAACTCCTGTTTTAAAACCATCTGGGTCGGTACATTGTACTTCCTTTCTATGCCGAAAGGAAATTTAAAGTGCAATCCCGGCTCTGTGAGCCTTGTGAATTTACCGAAGCGGAGCACCACCCCCTGCTCTTTCTGGTCAACAATGAAGAAACTCGTCAACAGCATGATGAGAACAAACACAAAGGCCAGTACGCCGATGACTACATTGGGAGTGACACGCCTGCTCTTTGTTCTAATAGGTGTTCGTGCCATATGCAACTCCTTTTGTTGGATTCCTACTATATAAAATGATGCAGAAAACCAGGAAGGTCAAATACCTTAAAGAGTGTCGATTCTATTGTTAAAAAGCTTTAATTTTCTCTTTAATAAGGATACAATTACTGCGCTGATTTCTCTCTTCACAATATTTGGATGGTTACTATTTCCCTATGCGGTTTAAGTACGTTAGTGAATTTCGCCAGGTTCTCAAATCACTCTATTCAGGAATTGGAAAATCATTTGTTATTTATCCTTCTGCTTTATTAGTGGCAACAGGGATTACCACCATAGAACTTGGAATAATTTTCTACATCAAGGAGATTTTTGGCGCAACACCGAGTCAGATCGGTTACTTCACCGCTATCTGGTCTTTTTGTTATATAATCGGCTGTATATTTATTCGTCCTATTTTCAATAAGGTTCTCCCCCGTTTTCTTTTAATAGTCTCTTCATTCCTCATGTGCGTTTTTGTATTGAGCGTTCTTTTCATCAAAGTTTTTACATTTGCCTTCGTATACTACGATTTATACGGTATTGCGATGAGCTTTTTCTGGCCGCCCATATTAGGATGGCTGTCTCAGGATATTGAGGGAGCCAGGCTGGGAAAGAGCATGTCCTATTTCAATATATCCTGGAGTATAGGGATAGTCATTGGGCCATTTCTTGCGGGATTCTTAAGTGCTATTTCACCTGAATTGCCTCTGTATACGGGAAGCTTTCTCTTTCTTTTAACGGGATTGCTCATTGGAGGAGCGAGCCTCCTGCTGCCGAAGATACGCATGGATAGAGGTATTGATATAACGAACAATGGAGATACATCGAGAGCAGACAACAGTACCATTCTCAGGTTTTCCGGGTGGGTTGGCATGTTCACCACCTTTGTGGTTATAGGTGTTATTATCAACATCTTTCCAGTTTTTGCACGGGATGAACTCGTGCTCCGAAAAGAGTTAATCGGTATATTGCTTCAATCACGCACCTTTATCGCAACTTTTGTGTTTGTTATTTTGGCCCACACAACTGCCTGGCATTTCAGAATATCACAGATGGTGGCTGGTCAGGTATGCCTCGCTCTTACCATGTTTTTCATGAATTTCACCACCTCCCCATTTATCATGGCTGTACTTATCGCAATTATGGGTGCTTTGCGGGCGCTCAGCTACAACAACAGTCTCTTCCATGGTGTATCGGGAAGTATCAATCGTACGGGCCGTATGGCGGTGCATGAAGCGCTTCTCGCAGCAGGGCTCATATTCGGTTCTTCTCTGGGTGGACTATTATACGAGAACTTCTCAATGACAACGGTCTATTATTTCTGCGGTGCTACCGTCATGTTAGGTGCGATAGTACAAACCGGTCTCTTTATTGTTCTTAAGCGATACGATAACACAGTGAGAAACCTAGGTTGAAGCCCACTCTTCCTCTAAAATCTCCCCCTGCAGACTTACCACCGTGTACTTGATCGGGACCTTCCGCTTCGACTTCTGAGCAGCCTGCTGTGCCATCGACAGGAGTCCACCGCAGCATGGTACCTGCATAATCAAAACAGAAAGGGTATTGATTTTAGCATCATCGATCCAGGATGTGATCTTTTCAACATAGATATCCTGACCTTCATCGAGCTTTGGGCAGGCGATAGCGAGTGATTTTCCCTTGAGGTAGTCGTTATGAAAGTTTCCCAGTGCATAGGCAACGCAATCGGCAACCAGCAGTACATCGGCTCCCTGATAGTACGGTGCATTGGGTCCGACTAGATGAAGCTGTATTGGCCACTGCTTGAGCTGTGATTTTACCGGCCCTCCGGTTGTTTCCTCCGTTTCCTTTTCATTTCGGAGATCCAACATTCTTGATCCAGGGCATCCTTCAAGAGCCATTTTTTAACCTCCTAAAAGTAATGAGTGTGTATTTCCGTTTGAGAGAGACAATTTAAAGATAATAAGACCTTTTTATCCTATAGTTTATTTGAGATCAGCCTCTCCGGTCAATACAAAGTTGTGGAAAAGGGTCATTTTCTTGATCCAGATCAAGAAAGTAGGGGCACAATGGCAGTAATTGCATTACTAAAACAGAAGATATGTACACCGTTATCCATATGAATCTAAACTTCATTTTTCGAATTGATAGATCTATTTTTAGAAAAATGAGTAGACGGAGGCACGGTTTATGAAAACCCTAATCTTATATCATTCAGAACACCACGGTAATACAGAGAAAGTTGCTCACGCAATTTCAAAAGTTTTTGGCGTAAAATCACAGCGAGCTGAGAGCGCAGAAGTGAATGATTTAACCCTATATGATGTTGTGGGCTTTGGATCAGGTATCTATAACGGAAGATTTCATCAAAACATGTACCAGTTAATCGCTAAGTTCTCGAATCAGAAAGGAAAGAAAGCGTTCCTTTTTTCGACCACGGGTTCTATGTCTTACAGCGCTCGTGCTCATGAGCAGTTCAAGACAGAATTGCAGGGGAAGGGGTTTAAAGTGATAGGGGAGTTTTCATGCCCCGGGTTTGATACTGCTCTCAGCTCAGAAGGAATCAATAGGGGACGACCGAATGCTGAGGATCTGAAAAACGCCGAGAAATTTGCTCAAGCAATCAGATCAAAATAATACAGGCCATTAGTTACCCCACTGCCAGAGTCGTATTGTTCTCTTCAAAGTACTATTATGCATTGTTCATAGCTGTCCGTTAATTAATTACAGGAGATGGTAAACCCCTTATTTTGCTATAGGCGAGGTGATCTCTAAATATATGGAAATTCCTTCTGACCCTAAGTTTAAAAACAGCAGAGATGACTCATCCAGGAAATTCGACCTGCTATACCTGCTGCTCTTTGGAGGAGCATTTCTACTCTTTTTTACGTTCAACCGTTTCGTCAAGGAGGTCACTTTTGTTGACATCTTTTATATACTGCTGGCTGTTCTCATCTCATTATATATCTGGATCGAATATGGGGCCCACGTATTCAAGAAATGGTACGGGGGCGACAATGTGGTCAGTGTTATCTTTCTCGGATGCGTTTTTTCAATACTCACTTCGATTATGATGATCCTTGATAATATTCTCTTCGTTGGAGAAATCGTTGAATTGAAAGGGGCGTCCTTTTTTATTAACCTTGCTGCTTCGGTTGTATTCGGCCCATTTATCGAGGAACTCATTTACAGGGGGGTTATCATGGACTTTCTCGAAAAATGGACGGGAAAAGCAATGGCTATACCGGTATCAGCCCTTCTTTTTTCTCTGGCACATATCCCAATCAATATTGTAGATTTCATGCTTGTCTTTGTTGTTGGAACCTGCTTCGGGATTTTATACGCTATAACAGGGAATCTCATAGCTTCGACCATTGCTCATTCAATATCGAATATTGCTGTTTTCATCTTTATAAGGTAAGGATCAATGTTTACAGGCAGACGCCTCTCTGCAGCATTCAGAACAGGCCCGGAGATTGCATTCGATGATTCTTCTAAATTCATCCTTTTCAGTGATTGCCACCGTGGTGACAACAGCTGGGCGGACGATTTTGCTCACAACCAAAATCTCTATTACCACGCGATGAACCACTCNNTATATTGAAATCGGGGACGGCGATGAGCTCTGGGAAAACAGACGATTTCAAGATGTACGTGCAGCGCACAGCCATATCTTTCGTTTACTCCGTAAATTTCATGAGGAAGATAGGCTTTACCTGATATTCGGAAATCATGACAAAGAAAAAAAATACCAGAAGAAAGTGAAGGAGACGCTCTATCGATTCTTTGACGAGAAGAGCAAAGAGTACAAAGCTCTCTTTGGTGGAATACAGGTTCATGAAGGAATAGTGCTTGTAGATTCAGTAAGGGGAGTCAAAATATTTCTAGTACACGGTCATCAGGGCGACCTGCTCAGTGATCAGGTATGGTGGCTCGGCAGGTTTTTAGGAAGGAATTTATGGAGGCATCTCCAGCTGCTCGGGGTCCATGATCCAACGAGGCCTGCAAAGAACTACAATAAGAGGAGAAAGGTTGAGAGGAGAATCACAAAATGGGTGAAGGCCAGGAAATATATGGTTATTACCGGGCACACCCATCGCCCCAGATTTCCTGATACGGATGCCCCACCGTATTTCAATGATGGGAGTTGTGTTCACCCCCGGAGTATAACCGGTATAGAGATTCTGAACGGCGAAATTTTGTTGATTAAATGGTGGCTCAAAACTCGTGATGACGGAACGTTGTTTGTCACCAGGGAAGTACTTGCCGGTCCAAAACGAATATCTTTATTCTTCTAAATCTCTGATTTTGCGGACAGTTTAAAAATTTCTAGCAAATAATGGTTTTTTACACAATTGTGATCGATAATTAAAAAGATAAAGAGTAAGAGAGTTGAATGATGATTCACTCCAATTTCTTGAAAATTATTCTCGTACTATCTGTAATAACTCTTGTGGGTTTCCCACTGTATACTATTTTTTTCCAAAATCCGTCGTTTAATGACCTGCTCAATGAAAATATAATAAATGAGGCTGTAAGATCGGCGACACATTTGTCCTCTTTTCTTGTCATAGAACAGGGTGCTCTGCTTTCTGACATCATATCGGATGATCTTGTAAGCCAGATTGAAGTTCTGAAAAAAGATGCCCATTTTATCAAGCTCAAACTCTATTCACCATCCGGGAAGGTAATCTATTCCACCGATCCGGAAGAAATAGGAAAATTCAATAAGGAACCCTATTTCCAAACGATTATTGCAAAGGGAGAAACCCACTCGAATCATGTGAAAGCAAACACCGAGACTCGTGAAGGGCAGAAAATGACCAGAGACATTGTCGAGACCTATGTGCCGATTATAAGAGCCGGGAACAAGATTGGTATTTTTGAAATTTATCGTGATATTACGGAAGAGAGGCAGAAACTCCAGAAACTCATCAATCGTTCCTCAGCGATTTTGTTCACCATGGCAGCCGTACTTCTGGCCGCGGTTTTGATTGGTATAGTTAAAGAAAATCAATATGTGAAAGATCAAAAGCGTATCAAGGAGGAATTGCATAACCTTTCAATTTCTGATGAGCTTACCGGACTTTACAATCGGAGGGGATTCTTCACTCTTGCAGAACAGCAGATTAAGATGGAGAAACGCAAGAGTAGTGGGATGTTACTCGTTTCTGCCGACCTGAATGGCCTCAAGTTGATTAACGATAATCATGGCCATCACGAAGGCGACAGGGCATTAGTTGAAGCAGCCGCGATACTGCATGAGACTTTTCGTGAATCGGACATTGTAGCACGCATAGGAGGTGATGAATTTGTAGTTCTAATAACCGAGAAGCCTGAATTCAATCCGGAGATACTTTTTACAAGATTAGAGAAAAACCTTGAAGATCATAACGCCAAAATGAAACGCCCCTATAAAATTTCCATTAGCGTTGGTATGGCATATTATGATCCTGCATCTGTCAACCCCCTTGATGACATGCTGATCCAGGCTGATAAAAAGATGTATGAGCATAAAAGAAAAAATGAAAATACTGCAGAGGTAGATTCCAACCGTAAAGTGTAAGTGTCTGGGGAGATAACTACTCCCATGCCTCAGGATAGAGCACTACTCTAATATATTCGTCCTGTGTCAATGTCCGTCTTGCAGCCTCTCGTATGAGATCTACATCGAGCTGTTCGATCAATCTCTCTCTCCTGTTGAGAACCCCGGGATCTTCTTTTCTGCGGAGAGCAAGTGCAATTTCGTTCAGCCAGTATCCATTTTCCTTGCGGGACTTTTCCAGGCTGCGCCTAAGTATCTCCTTTTCCTTCGTCAGATAGATCTCATCTATTTCACCTGTTCGGATCCATTCGATCGCTTCGAACACGGTTTTGGTGAGTTCCTCTACCCTGTCGGGGTCGCAGCCGAATCCGATGTATACTGTGTACTCATTGTCAGGATATTTCTGGGTTGTCGAATAAACCCATATTCCGTAGGTTCCACTCTGCTCCTCACGCACCTTTTCCCTCAGACGTGTATCGAGTATTTCCGCCATTGCCTGTAGATGAAAATCCATCTCATAGGACCAATTGAAACTATCTGAAAAAACAATGGTAACCTGGCTCCTTGGTTCTATTCCTATACGAACACTTTTTTGGACGATTCCATCGGGTGGATCGATGTTCAGATCGTTCCAGCTCTCCCGACGGCTACTGGAAGGGAGGCCGCCTATGTAGGTGAGGATGAGGGGTTTGATCTTCTCTATATCAAAGTTTCCGACTAGTATAAAGGTAAAGTCACCCGCATTGGAGAATCGATCCCTGAAAATTTCGAATGAAAGGTCAAGGTCCATTTCATCCAAAATTTCAACGGTAAGAGGTCGTGAACGAAAGTGATTCTGCTGAAGGGTCGATCGAACGGTATCCCAGAAAACCTCTTCGGGATCGGAGAGGCGGTTCAGGAATCGGGCTCGAAGCCTCTCCTGATAGGCAACAAAAGTTTCTCTGTCCTTACGGGGATTCATGAAGGTGAGGTACACCAGCTGAAGCAGGGTTTCAAGATCCCGAGGAGACGCACTGCCGCTCAAACCCTCGTAGACTTCACTGATCCATGGAGAAAGCTCGACAACCCTGCCGGCTAGTTTTTTCTCGAGCTCCGTCCGACTGAAGCTGCCAATACCGCTATCCTTAACTGCAGTAGGAGCCGTTATAGCGGCAATATATAGCTCGTCCCGTACCAGAGAGTGACCTCCCGGGCTCATTGCCTCAAAGAGGATCTCGTCTTTCTTGAAATCGGTTGTCTTAAGGTAAATTTCCGCTCCGTTTGACAGGACCCAGCGAATGAGATCGATCTCTTTATGTAAGGTCTCCTCAACGATATGTCCGGCAGTGGGGATCGCTGTAATGAGTGGCTCCTCCAGCACCCTATCTTGGTACGCAGAGAGTACCATCCGGCTAACCTGGTCGAAAACGAGTCTGAGTTTCTCCTCATCTGGTGGTTTGACATCGGATTTTAGGGGTGCACTGACAAGCACAACACGGTTTTGATCACCAAGCCAACGCCTGGCAATTGTGTTGACCTCCTCTAGAGAGATATCGGGAACAAACGTGGAGAAGAGCTCGTACTCATATTCAATTCCCGGGATCGTCTCCTCATCGAGGAAGTGACGTCGGTATTCGGCAACATATGATGAGGATGGCGTGTTTTCTCTCTCGAGATAGGCTCCTTCTATCCATCGGAGTATATTCTTCTTTTCCCGTTCGAGCTCGGAAGCGGTAAAACCGAATTCAGCTGCCCTCTTTGCCTCAGCGAGAAGGGCCTCCAGACCACGTTCAATTCCACCTTCATGTACAGATGCATTCAGGATGACCACTTCCTTTTCTCGAACGATGAGACCTTTTCCCGTACCCCCACTGATGAATGGAGGAGAGGATTTTTTTGCAAGCTCATCCAGACGATTGTTCAACATTCCGGAATAGAGATACTCCACGATGGAATTTCTGTAATCCTCATGAGTTTTCATCGCTTGAGCGTCCTGTTTGATATAGAGGGCAACGCGTGATTCGGTTGTTTCGGGATCGGTAACTATCGAATAGAGAGTTTCCTCATGGTCGGGAACAGGTATCGTGGGACGGGCTCGTTTCTGCATCTTCCCTGGAATCTGAGAGAAGGAAGTTTTAATGATATCCTCGATCCTATCTCTTTGAAAATCCCCAACAGCGATAACGGCCATGAGGTCAGGACGGTACCATTTTTTATAGAAATCGAGAAGTTTTCTTGTCGGTGCATTCTCTATCACCCTGAGTTTTCCAATTGGAAGCCGTTCGGCATACCGGGAATCCTTGAAGAGTACCGGATAATGCCTCTCCAGAATACGCATACTTGCGCCGCTCCTCTCCCGCCACTCTTCAACGATAATACCCCGCTCCCTGTTGACCTCTTCCTCTTCAAACCGCACCAGATGAGCCCACTCCCACAGTATCTGGAAACCCTTTACCAGAGCTTCTTCGTTATCGGTTGGAACCTCTAATTTATATATGGTCTCATCAAAGCTGGTCGAGGCGTTAACCTCCGGTCCGTATCGAATGCCGATGGACTCCAGGTAATCGATGATATCGGTCTTCTCAAAATTGGCGGTTCCGTTGAACGCCATATGCTCGACAAAATGAGCCAGACCTTGCTCGTCATCCTCCTCCAGCACCGAACCGACGTTAACGACGAGTCGCAAAACCGCTGTTTTCTCAGGTTTTGAGTTTTCCCTGATATAGTAAGTAAACCCGTTTTCAAGCATCCCGATTGTAACAGCAGGATCGACGGGAAGCGGGTCATTAGCTTTATGGGTGATCTTTCGGTGCTCTTGGACATCAGTCTCGCTGGTCACCCGATCAACTTCGGAACGCTCACCCGCGACCTCCCCTTCAGGTTTTTCCTTTTTCGTCTGGGGGCCACTCTGGCAGCTGATGAATAAAAGGATGACTGTTATTAAAACCGGCAGCATTCTCAACGATTTCATTATTATACCTTTCAAAATGTCCTATAGATAATATAATAATTGAGTTGGCGAAGCCAACGACTAATAATTAAGTTGGCGAAGCCAACTACCAATACGCGAGAGAGAAAACTAGGGGAGTGTGGAAAGGATATTCCCAGAGGAGACTGATAATTCTTATTTGTTCTTTGGTTTTGGTTTGCCCTTTGTTTTGTTCTTGTTCTTCAGGCGTGTCTTTCCGAACGTACCTCTGTGTATCTTCCCACGCCTTGTGCGAATGTCACCTTTGCCCATACGAGCCTCCGTGGATTCATTGGTTACCAGGACCTAATTATATATGCTGATTCAGTTTTTTAAGCAACATATTTTTAATATAATTTCTACTTTATATATTTTAGAATTACTATTCACATCAAATGTCTGAATCACATGTTGCTCTATTCCTTATTGAAATGGTATTATAGCGAATGTTTATTTAGCTTCACAGAAAAGAACGATTAATAGAGGAAATTTTTTAGAATTGAAGGGAAGATATGACAGGACAGAACGCAGAAAAAGACTACCCTAAGCTTCGTGCGGTTGACGCAATCCCGGCTCAGAACAACACGATCTGTCTTCGGGACCCTCTCGGCTTTACGGATAAAATACTTGTTCTTACCCCGGAGCTATTCTTCATCGTGTCTCTATTCGACGGAGAACATTCGATCCTTGATATACAGACTGCGTATACCCGCCGTTTTGGTGATTTGCTTTTCAGCGACAAGGTCAGGGAGATAATTGACCAGCTTGATGGTTCACTCTTTCTCGACAATTCCCATTTTCAGAAAGTTCGTGATAAAGTCATTGAAGAATTTAAAAAGGAAACTGTTCGTCCGAACTCGCATGCTGGAATTTCGTACGAAAAAGATAGAAATGAGCTGCTTGAACAACTTCAAGGTTTATTTAAGTCTCCCGAAGGTCCGGGTCTCATCGAAAAGGGTACACCTACTGGCCGGCTTCGTGGGCTCATTGCACCTCATATCGATATTCGAAGAGGAGGGGTTTGCTATGCCCTGAGCTATGCGGAGCTCTACCGTGAAAGCGGGGCGACTACGTTCGTCATACTCGGAATTTCCCATGTGCAAACCCAAAAACGTTTTGTTCTTACCTCAAAGGATTTCGATACTCCTATCGGAAACATGCCAACCGATAGTGATTTTGTAGAGAAACTTTCCAATAGATGTACTATTGATTTCTTTGAAGATGAGCTGGTTCATAAGAGTGAGCACTCTGTGGAGTTTCAGGCACTATTCCTACGCTACCTATTTCAAAATAATGATAAGGCTCGTATTGTTCCAATACTCTGCTCGTCGCGTGAGGAGAATTACGACGGTCGTTCCCCCGAGGAGGATAATGANNATGAGTTTCTGGAGTTTATCGATGCTTTGAAATCAGTTCTCGAAGAGCGGGGTGACCAGAGTTGCTGCATTGCAGGTGTGGATCTGAGTCACCTGGGTCAGCGGTTTGGCCAAAACATTACCATGACTCCTGTTTTTCTAAAGCAGGCTGAGTTGGATGATCGTAAGATGATAGACCTGATTTTGAACCGCGATGCAGATGGGTTCTTCAAGCACATTCAGAATGAGAAGGACCGCCGAAATGTTTGTGGAGTTCCTGCAATCTT
>JABAOF010033950.1_pt1 | contig 15490 bp, 19 predicted proteins | sample 7062171 | NCBI WGS metagenome assembly JABAOF01 (sample SAMN14538628, study PRJNA623070) | marine sediment metagenome | biome: marine biome [ENVO:00000428]; feature: marine pelagic biome [ENVO:01000023]; material: deep marine sediment [ENVO:00002113] | place: India: Gulf of Khambhat ...
ATTACTTTGAATTCAAAAAATTTATTGGAATCGCACCCAGTCAATCTAGAAAGGGTAAGGGAAGGGGAAAATCCCGGTAATATGATTTGGCTATGGGGGCAAGGTAGATCCCCAAAAATGATCCCTTTCTCAGAGAAATATAACCTAAATGGTTCGATTATCTCTGCTGTTGACCTAATAAAGGGCATAGGCATATTTGCTAAAATGTGTATTATAGATGTTCCTGGTGCAACTGGATACTACGACACAGATTATAAATCCAAGGCTAAATACGCTGTAAAGGCCCTTGAAGATTTTGATTTCGTTTTTTTACATGTAGAATCTCCGGATGAGGCGGGTCATGCAGGAGACATCGAAGAAAAGATAAAAGCAATCGAAAGAATAGACAAATTTATAGTAGGGAGGCTAATAAATTTAAAAACCGAAGATCTCTCCATAGGAATTATGTCAGATCACCATACCCCAGTAACTGTGAAAACGCATGTTAAAGATCCAGTACCCTTTGCAATATATAATCCGCTAAAAAAAGGAGATGATGTTAAAAAATTTGATGAGAAGTCAATAAGGAAAGGTATTTTTGGCTTAATTGAAGAAGAATTTATGGAAACTTTCCTTCAATTGAAAAATTAAAATAGTATAACCAACCATTTTTGATCGATGTCACAATTTAGAAGTATTCCAAGAAGTAGAATAAGCGATGAAGAAAGTAACATGTTTGTGGTAACCTTTACAGGTAATGCCCGTCCGGGATTAATAGCAGGAATAACCTCTGTTCTTGCAAAACATTACGTTAATATTGTAGACATCGAACAAACAGTGCTACAAGGCCTATTTTTGATGTTTACCATAATAGATCTCAGAACAAGTGAATCTTCTTTCAAGGATGTTATGGAAGATTTGCGGCAAGAGGCGAAAAAATTAGGATTAGATCTCCAAATAACGCCTTATCATAGATATGCAGCATTGAGAAGATTAGAAAGAAAGAAATTATACGTGATAACCGTACTGGGTAAAGATCGCCCCGGTATTGTCTATGCCCTATCCAGTTTGTTTGCAGACATGGGAGTAAACATTGAAAAAACCGCTTTAATTGCAAGAGGAGACATTATATCCTTACAAATGACCATTGATATTAGGGATTACGATTTTTCATTGGTTAAGGAGAGAATCTCTAAAAAATGTGATGAGACGAGTCTAGATGCTGTGGTACAAGATTATGATATTTACAAGAAGGAGAAACGCCTCATTGTTTTCGACATGGATTCTACTATCGTGGATGCTGAGATCATTAACGAACTTGCTAAGGCTGCTGGAGTTAGTGAAGAGGTCGAAGACATAACTAAACTCGCCATGCGCGGCGAAATCGATTTTGAACAATCTTTGAGGGAAAGAGTTAGCCTCCTTAAAGGCTTACCAGCAGGTGTACTCGAAAAAATCTCGGGAGATCTTAGCCTTACGCCAGGTACCGAAGAACTAATAACCACGCTTAAAAGAAGTGGATACAAAATAGCCTTGATAAGCGGAGGATTCACTTACTTTACAGATAAAATAAAGGAAAAATTAGGATTTGATTATGCATTTGGTAATAAATTAGTTATAAAGGATGGAATAGTCACTGGTGAAATAGAAGGTCCAATTATCGATGCAGAGGCGAAAGGAAGAATTATTAGAGAATTATCACAAATAGAGGCTATTTCTCCAGATCAAATTGTTGCTGTTGGTGACGGTGCCAACGACAGAATTATGTTACAAAATGCGGGCTTAGGCGTCGCATTTAACGCTGAAGAGATCCTCAGATATGTTTCAGATGGCTCCCTATCTAAGGAGAACCTTATTGGATTATTGAATGTCTTGGGCTTGTCTGATGTTGAGTTGAAGGGCGATTAAGTGATGAGAATTATAGCAAGAGGAGCCGAGGCAGTTATTTACCTTAGAAAATGGCACGGAGAACAAGTTATAGAAAAAAGAAGAATTGAAAAGAAATACCGCGTATCCGATTTGGATGTTAGATTAAGATCTGAGAGATCAAAGAAAGAGGCAAAACTTTTAAGACTGGCAAGAGAAAATGGCGTTCCAACCCCAATTGTTTTGGATATACTGTTAAGTGGTACTTCGATTTTAATGGAATACATACCTGGTGAAATTTTAAGAGATACGTTAGGAGAGGTTAATAAGGAAGATAGAGAAGAAATTTGTGCAAGAATCGGAGATATGATCGGAATACTCCACAGTAGAGACATGATACATGGAGATCTTACAACCTCAAATATGATTCTTCATGAAGATCTTATATACTTCATAGATTTTGGCTTAGGAGAGATCTCAAATTCTATAGAGGACAAAGGAGTTGACCTACACTTAATGAAAGAAGCATTTTATAGTACTCACCATGAAATCGCTGATTCTTGTTATTCTACAGTCATAAATCATTACCTTAATAGAATGAGTGGCGAGGTTGTCGAAAGAGTAGAAGAGATCGAAAAGAGAGGTAGGTATGCCAGATAGAAAAAATATCGAAAAAATAGCCATAGTTACCAGCAACATCGGAAAGATGAGAGAGTTCGAGGAGTTATTGGGCAAGCATCTGGAGTTAGAACAAATTAATGTTGAATGTCCAGAGATCCAATCGGACTCTCTCGAAGAGATATCTTGTTACTCAGCAAATTTTGCTTGCAAGAGCACAAATAGATCTGTAATAGTAGAGGATTCTGGTTTATTCATTCATGCTCTTAAAGGATTTCCAGGACCCTACTCATCCTACGCGCAAAAAACCATCGGAAACGAAGGAATACTAAGATTGATGAAAGGTATAAAAAATAGAAAGGCATGCTTCAAATCCGTCATAGGTTTTTGTTTGCCTATTGAAGAGCCCATTTCCTTTGAAGGAATCGTTAACGGGAACATATCCCATGAAATAAGGGGAAAAGAAGGCTTTGGCTACGATCCCATATTTATTCCAGAAGGTTATGATAAGACCTTTGGAGAAGATGCAAAACTTAAAAATAGAATCTCTCATAGGAAAAGAGCTATAGAGGGCTTTATCGCTTGGTTAGAGAAAAGAGATTGATCCATGTCTAAATTGTTTTCTCAATATGAACATACATACCCAAATATTAAAATACCATTATAACAAATTTCCATGAGGTGAATGCATGGCAAGAATGCACTCAAGAACAAGGGGATCTTCTAGATCTACGAGGCCTCCAAGAACTATTGCTCCAAGTTGGGTAGAATACTCAGCAGATGAAGTCGAGGAGTTAATAGTAAAATATGCCAAAGACGGTTACTCACAAAGTGAGATAGGTATTATCCTCAGAGATCAATACGGAATTCCGCAGACAAAACTTCTGACTGGAAAGAAGATTCAGAAAATCCTTCGAGAATACGATTTGGCACCCAAAATACCAGAAGACCTTGGAAATCTTATTAGAAGAGCTATAAGAGTAAGAAAGCACCTATTAGAGCATAAAAAAGATTTGCACTCAAAAAGAGGGCTCGCATTATTAGAATCTAAAATTAGAAGACTTGTAAAGTATTACAAGAGAACCGGTGTACTCCCAGAAGATTGGAAGTATACTCCAGAGATGGCAGAACTACTTGTCGAATGATTTAAATGCCTTTTCCTGATTTAAGAGAGGCTATTGAATGGATAGAAGACAGGAAAAATGAATGTTTTAGATGCGTCTCGCACTATGATGCGGATGGGTTATCTGCTGCAGGAATTTTGGCGAAATTGTTGGTTGAACTGAATGCAGATTTTCATTTTACCATTTTAAGGCAGCTCGAGAGAGAGACAATCAAAGAACTCGCAAAGGAGAGTTATTCTTCATACGTATTTACCGATTTTGGAAGCGGACAGTTGCCCCAACTGGAAGAAATCCTTTTGGATAACGGTAAAGAGGCTTTAGTCATAGATCACCATCAGCCGGTAGAAATTGAGCCAAATAAATCTTTGTTGCATATAAATGCACATGAAATTGGCATAGATGGTTCAAGAGAGATCTCTGGCTCAGGAATGACATATCTGATAGCCAGAGAAGTTGGTTCAAGGGATCTCTCTTACTTGGCTGTAGTAGGTGCTCTGGGAGACATGCAAGATAAAGATGGAAAACTTATTGGAAAAAACAGGGAAATTTTGGAAGAATGTGAGAAAGAAGGCACAATAAAGTCAGAGATTGATCTTAGATTCTTTGGAAGATTTACGCGCCCCCTATACAAGGCCATGGAATACACGACTGATCCCTTCATTCCGGGAATAACTGGAAACGAAGAAGGATGTCTTTCTGCCCTTCAAGAGTTGGGAATCAAGGTTAAGGATGGTGAATCTTGGAGAAGAGTTGTTGACTTGGAGTTTGAAGAAAAAAAATCCCTTGCAACTTATTTATTGCTCAAAATTCTTGGGAATGCTCCTGAAGAAAGGGCAGAAAGTCTAATAGGAGAAGTCTATACAGTTTTGAATGAGGATGACAGGAGCGAGTTAAGAGACGCAAAGAGTTTCGCCACTCTCTTAAACGCTTGTGGAAGGAACAACCATGGCGGGGTAGGTCTCTCGATTTGTTTGGGTGAGCGGGATTCTATGTACAAACTCGCAGAAAATATTCTCTTGGAACATCGAAGATTGTTATCAGAGGGGATCAATCTATTGAATGAAATAAAAGTGTCTAAACTTGAAAATATTCAATACTTTCATGGAAAAGGAAAAATAAAAGATTCCGTAATCGGTACAGTTACAATGATGGGTCTTAGCGCGAGGATAATAGATATATCAAGACCGACGATTGCCATGACAAATACAGAGGAAAATCTAACAAAGGTTTCGGCAAGAACGATAAGAAAACTTTGCAGAGAAGGTGTAAATCTTGGATTAGCCATGAGAAAGGCATCTGAACAAGTGGGCGGAGAAGGCGGCGGTCATGATGTTGCTGCTGGCGCAAAGATACCGATGGAGAAAGAACAAGAATTCTTAAAGGCTGTGGATAGTATTGTTGGAGAACAATTTGGTAAGAGTTAAGTTGAAAATTAAGATAGAGGATGAAAGAATGCTGAAAACAGTTTTTAGAGCAGTTTCTCCTGAAAATAAGAGTGCGCCCAAGGACGTTATAATAAACAGTTGGATAGATGGTGACGCCCTCCTTACAGAAATAGAGTCCGAAAACCTTCAAAGGCTAATTAGTACATTGGATGACCTACTAGACTCGATAATACTTAGTAAAAGATGTATTTCTGTTATTGAAGAATAAATAATGGAAAGATGAGATTGAGAAATTTTTCAATTCGTTATATTTCTAACTTATGGGATATTAGATCTAAATGCCTCTCAATTTTTTGAAGTTCAGTAAGGAGGTCTTCAATAGTGTGGGTGGTTAATTTTTCCTCCAATTCTATAATCCTTTCTTCTAAGTCTCTGTTCTTTTTTGATCTCGCTAGTATATCCAAGACTACATCTTCGAGTCTTTTTATTCTATCTTCGAATTCCTGAATTTTCTCATCCATTTTAAGCCTCCGTCAAGGAACAAGTAGTCTTAAAGATCCTATTACAAGTATTCTAGTTCTCTTTCTTTTTTGAGGGCATATATATATTTCTATAAATGTATAAAAGATATGAAATAAACATTTTGCGCGAACTGAAATAAGAAAGAAAGGTTCATAAGTTCCGTTTAAAATAAATAGCAGGTCTTCGATATTATGATTTGGGCAAATCAAATATAAATATACGAAGAAATAACAATTTAGAGGTTCATAGATGTTAGATGTAAGATTATTTAGAGAAAATCCAGACCTAATTAAAAAATCTGAGAAAAAAAGATTTAGGGATCCTAACTTGGTAGATGAAGTAATATTCTATGATAAGGAATGGAAAAAGGCACTGCAAGAACTAAATGATCTAAAAAATAAGAGAAATATTATATCAAGAGAGATATCCGTCCAAAAAAAAGGAGACGAGGGAGATATCTCATCCAAAATTGAAGAAATGCAAGAAATAAATAAGAATATCAAAAATCTGGATCTTAAAACAAAAGAATTATTAACAAAAAGAGATGAAGTTCGTTATCGTATAGGGAACATCTTACATGATTCCGTTCCTATTGGTCCGGATGAATCTCACAATGAAATTATCCGTGAGTGGGGGGAAATTCCTAAATTTGATTACGAGCCCAAACATCATGTAGATCTTGTATTAGATTTAGATGTGGCTGATTTAGAAAAAGCGGCTCAAATTTCAGGTTCAAGGTTTTATTATTTGAAAAATGACCTGCTTTTCTTGAATTTAGCCTTGATACATCTTGCTCTAAAGTATCTGGTTAGTACGGGTTACACTCCCTTTTGGACCCCTTACATAATAAAAAAAGAGGTCATGAGAGCTGTTTCTGAGCTCGCAGATTTTGAAGAACAGTTATATAAACTAGAGGACGAAGATCTTTTTTTAATTGCGACTTCTGAACAAACACTTGGTGCTTTACATTTTAATGAGATTATTGATGAAGAAGATTTGCCTTTAAAATACACAGGATTCTCCTCCTGCTTTAGAAAAGAAGCTGGGTCCCATGGCAAAGATACGAAGGGAATCTTTAGGGTTCATCAGTTCGATAAAGTAGAGCAATTTGTATTTTGTAAACCGGAAGATTCTTGGAATTTCCACGAAGAAATGATTCTACATGCTGAGAAATTATACCAGATGCTGGAACTCCCTTTTAGAATAGTAAATATTGCAAGCGGAGAAATGAACGATAATGCCGCGAAGAAATATGACTTAGAGGTTTGGTTTCCANNCCAAGTCAAAATACCTACAGAGAAGTGGTTTCTTGCAGCAATTGCACGGATTATCAAGCAAGAAAACTAAATATTCGTTTTGGTAGGGTTGGTATGAAAAAAGACTTCGTACACACATTAAATTCGACTGCAATTGCCACAGAAAGGACTATATGCTCTATACTTGAGAATTATCAGAGAGAAGATGGGTCAGTAGAGATTCCCAAGGTATTACAAAGACATATGGATGGAAGGAGAGAGATCGTACCTTTGCATTAAGTCAAAGTTCAATCAACCGAAAGTTATTTCTCACCGATAGATTTATTAAGCGACTGTTTACCACATCTTGTGATCATATGGCAAAAAGAAGAAGAATCAGTCGGAAGGCAAAAGATACTTGGAAAGCAAAAAAATGGTACAAAGTAATATCTCCAGAAACTTTTGGTTCTACTCCAATAGGCGAAACTCCTAGTGACGATCCCTCAAAGCTCATAGGAAGGATCGTAGAGGTTACTCTTCACGAACTCACAGGGGACTTCAGCAAGAGTTACGTAAAACTAAGGTTTGAGATCAATGACGTGAGGGGAGACAATGCTTATACAAAATTTATCGGTCATTCTCTGGCAAGAGATTACATTCGAAGTCTAGTAAGGAGAGGTTCAAGTAAGGTTGAAGGGATTACAGATGTCAACACAAAAGACCGGTACAAGATCAGGGTAAAAAGTCTGATATTTACCACTAGGAGAACTAAAACCTCACAAGAAAGCCTGATCAGAAAAAAGATGTTCGAAACCGTAGAAAAAATAGCGCGTGAGAGACCTTACAAGCAATTTGTACAGGAAATTGTTTTGGGTAAACTAAGTGCCGATGTATATAAGGCAGCCCTTACAGTATATTCTTTAAGAAGCGTCGAAATAAGAGAGACAGAGGTCCTGATGGAACCCGCCTAGTAAAATTATAAAAAATGTCTAAAAAAATTTTTGGTGTCGTACACCTTCTACCTCTGCCGGGTTCTCCGAATTTTGAGGATTTTGATTCAGTGTTAGAGAGGTGCAAGATAGATGCGTCAAAATACTATCTAGCAGGCTTCGACGGAATAATAATAGAAAACTTTGGAGACATGCCCTTTGAAAAGGTGGGTAGAAAAGAAACCATTGCTTCTATGGCAATAATAGCGAGCGAAATACGTAAAAGTTTTGATTTCTCCATAGGCATAAATTTGCTTAGAAACGATCCCATCGCATCTATCGCCATTGCCGGGGTTACGAAATGTGATTTTGTTAGGATTAACATCCACGTAGGAACATACGTAACAGACCAAGGGATAATCGAGGGGAATCCAGGTAAAACTTTGCGATACAAAAGACTGTTTCCATTCATTAAAATATATGCGGATGTTCATGTAAAACACGCCTATCCCATAATGAACTTAGCAATCGAAGATGTTGCAATGGATTGCTGGAAACGGGGAAAAGCAGATGCCTTAATAATTACAGGAAAACAGACGGGGGAAAAAATAGACATTGAAGAGTTAAAAAGAGTTAAACAAATAGTAGAATGTCCCGTCTTTGCTGGAAGTGGCGTGGATAAGGGCAACATATTAGAAATACTTAAATATGCGGATGGAGTTATAATAGGAAGCCGCGTGAAACACAAGAACGATCCCAATCTTCCTGTTGATGAAGTAAAGGCGAACGAAATCATCAAGTTGGTTAATAGTTCTCTGTGATGCGGAAGTGATAGATGATGTTTTGGCTAAAGATCTCCCTTTGCTCAGCCCTCGGAGTTGTTTGTTATTTAAAAAAAGTCTTTGACTTAACTGGATCTTTTTCCGCTTTCCTTGTAGGTCTCATAGTTCTCTTTTCAACCAATTTTTCATGGTTTTTTCTTCTTCTAAGTTTTGTTGTTTTGGGGTTATCTGTCGACACGCTATGAATACGATAAGAAAAAAGCCATGAATGTAGCTGAAGGAGAATTCGGAAGAAGATCTTGGAAAAATGTTATAGGAAACGGACTAATCCCAACTTTTATGGCTGCTACAGGAAACTTTCATGGATACCTTGGAGCAGTATCCACCGCTTTGGCTGATACACTCGCTGCTGAAATAGGAGTGCTCTCCCATACACAACCAAGATTGATCACAAATCCGTCCAAAGTAGTTCCTCACGGAACAGACGGTGGAATTACATTATTAGGAACTGCAGTAGGAATTATTGGTGCTTCTCTCATCGGAATCCTCGCATACATATTGTTTCAAAATCTTTATTACACCACCGTTGCTATAGTCTCCGGATTCGTTGGTTGTATGTCAGATAGCGTATTGGGTGCCCTTCTGGAGAGAAACGGATATATTACAGGGGACGTTGTGAATATGTGTGCAACCTTTATTGGAGCGTGTGCAGGGATATTCGTGGCGCAGGGAATGCAGATTTATTAAATAATTTAACAATTAATGTTAATAGTTTATGGAAGTGAGTTAAGTGAAACTATTTGGCACCTCCGGAATTAGGGCCATTGTCCAAGAGGAACTCACATCAGAGATAGCGCATCTTGCTGGTCTCTCTCTTGGTACCTACTTAAATAATCAGGGCAAGGTATTAGTTGGAAGAGATCCTCGAACTTCTGGCGAGATGATTGAGCATGCGATAATTTCGGGGCTCCTCTCCACTGGTTGCGAGGTACTTAAACTTGGGATAGTATCCACACCTACCATCGCTTTTTCAACAAAATACTATAAAGGAGACGCTGGCGTCTCAATTACGGCTTCTCATAACCCACCTGAATACAACGGAATAAAATTCTGGCAACCCAACAGTATGGCATATACTCCAGATATGGAAGAAAAAATAGAGAATATCATCAAAAAGAGATCTTTTAGAAGGGTTGATTGGACCCGTATAAAGGGTGTCTCTAGGGTCTATGGGGCTAATGATGCTCATATTAGCGCCATCATAGATTCGGTGAAAATCGATAACCCCCTAAAAGTCGTAATCGATTGCGCCAATGGCGCGGCCTCGAGTGTGACCCCCTACGTACTTAGAAGATTAGGATGCGGTGTAATCACATTAAACTCTCAGGTAGATGGTCATTTTCCAGGTAGACCCCCAGAACCATGTTCAGATACTCTAAATGATCTATGTAAAGTGGTTAAATCCATGGGCGCTGATGTGGGTATTGCCCACGATGGAGACGGTGACAGAACAGTAGTTGTAGATGAGGAGGGTTCCTTAGTTGACTTCGATAAGTTTCTAGCACTTATAGCAGGTGAGATGACTGTTAAAGACTCTATTGTTATTACAAACATTGATACCTCAATTTGTGTGGATGAATATGTCGCTAAAGAAGGAGGGAAGGTAATAAGGACTAAAGTAGGCGATGTTCACATTGCTGAGGCTATTATGAATAACGGAGCAGTATTCGGAGGAGAGCCCAGCGGTTCTTTGATATTTCCAGATGTTCATTTGTGTCCTGATGGTCCCCTCGCTGGAGTCAAACTTGTTGAGATTATAAATAAATCGGAAGAGAATCTAAGCCACCTCATTGAAAAAATTCCGAGTTATCCTTTAGAAAGAGGTAAAATAAGATGTAGAAATGACCAAAAGTCAGTTTTAATGGATCTTTTAAAAGAGGAGTTACCAAAGAGATTTGAAAATCTTGATCATTTGGATGAAACAGACGGTATTAGGATTGTTATGAAGGACAACTCCTGGATACTCGTGAGACCCTCTGGTACAGAGCCTTATATGAGAATAACCGTAGAAGCAAAGGAAGATGTTAAGTATTTATATGAAATTACCTTGGAAACCCTTGAAGAGAATTTGGAGAAAACAGAATGAAGGTTGTTATACTTGGCGCAGGCGAAGGTACGAGACTCAGGCCTCTTACATTTACTTGTCCTAAGATACTACTACCGATAGCAAATAAACCTATATTGGAGCATGCGATAGAGAGAACTAAAGAAAGAGAGATAATACTGGTCATTAACTACATGAAGGATAAAATAATAGAGTTTTTTGAGAATCTTGATTATGAAATCGTTTTTGTAGAACAGGGAGATACATTAGGTACTGCTCATGCTATATCTTGCGTTGAGAAATATGTTGATGATGACTTTATAGCAATAAATGGAGATATAGTTTATGATCAACATCTAAAAGATAATATAGTATCTTTTCATAATAAAAAAAATTCAAAAGCGACTTTGACTGTAAAAAAAATTGAAAAGCCCTCTGGTTATGGCGTAGTTAAGTTCGAGAATTACAAGGTGAAAAATATAGTTGAAAAACCTAAGAAGATTAATAATGCGGAGTACGTTAATTTAGGGTTTTATGTTTTCGACCCCATTATATTTGACTACATAAAACAAACACAACCTTCAAAAAGAGGTGAATACGAGATAACGGATTCCGTACAACTTATGTTGTCCGAAGAAAATGTATTTGCCTTTCCTTATGAAGGAACTTGGGTAGATATTGGCAGACCATGGGACTTGTTAAATGCAAATCAGTGTTTGCTTTCCGATATAAAAAAGGATTTAAAGGGTGAATGCGAGAATAACGCGAAAATAATAGGAAACGTGAAGATTGGAGAGGAGACTAAAGTAAGGAGCGGATCTTACGTAGAAGGTCCCGCCATAATAGGCAATCACTGCGACATTGGACCTAACTGTTATATCAGGAAAGGTACCTCCATTGGTGATTGCGTAAGAATAGGAAACGCAGTAGAGATTAAAAATTCCATTATAATGGACAAAACCAGAATAGGACATCTTACATATGTAGGAGACAGTATTGTTGGAAGAGAATGCAATTTCGGCGCTGGAACATTGGTTGGGAACCTTCGCCTAGACGAAAAGAATATCTTAGTCACTATAAAAGGAGAGAAGATAGATAGTGGAATGAGAAAATTGGGAGCAATAATAGGAGATAGAGTGAGAACAGGTCTGAACACTACCATAAATCCGGGTATTACTATCGGTCACGACTCTTTCATTTATCCGGGGGTAAACCTGATGGAAGATTTACCACCCAATACTGTGGTATATGCTGAACAGAAAATAGTCAAGAAGAAGAAAGTATAGACTTTGGAGATGTTTAGATTGCGAATTGGTATTGTTGGAAAGCCAAACGTCGGGAAGACTACATTCTTCAACGCGATAACTTTGGCGCATGCGGAAATAGGAGAGTATCCCTTTACAACCATAAAACCCAATCGAGGCGTTACATCGGTAAGGGTAAATTGCGCATGTATTGAGTTTGACCTTGAATGTAATCCAAGAACCGGTTCCTGTGAGAATGGAACGAGATTGGTTCCTGCTACAATTATAGACGTGGCAGGACTCGTTCCAGATGCCCATAAAGGTAAAGGGCTGGGAAATCAGTTCTTAAATGACTTAAGTAGAGCCAATGCATTAATACACGTAGTTGATATATCAGGTTCAACAGATTCAGAGGGAAACCCTTGTGAGGCAGGAAATAATGATCCTCTCTCGGATATTAGATTCCTAGAAAAGGAGATAGACCTGTGGTTTCTCTCCATACTAGAAAAGGACTGGAAAAAAATCTTGAGGAGATCTAAACTAGAAAGGAAGAAGGTTGAGGATTTAATCCATGAAAAGATGTCTGGTGTTGGAGTAACTAGAGGGAACATCTTAGATGCCCTAAAAAATATGGAAGAAGACTACGAATCATGGAATTCTGGAAAATTGTTTGAATTCGTGTCTAATCTCAGAAAATTATCGATGCCTATCATAATCTCAGCCAACATGATCGACCTTCCTTATGGTGAGGAAAATTTGAAAAGAGTCGAAAATGAGGGAATAAAGCCAATACCAACCTGTGCCGAGGTTGAACTTGCATTGAGAAGAGCCAGTGACCATGAATTAATCAAGTATTCTCCAGGTAATAGTTATTTTGAAATCATAGGTGACCTTGACGAGAAACAAAAATCGGCACTTAAGTTCATCGATAAATTAATTAAAAAATGGAATGGTACGGGAGTTCAAAGGTGCATAGATCATGTCGTCAAAGAAGTGCTGTGTTTTATCCCGGTATTTCCAGTGGAAGATGAAAATAAACTGACAGACAAGGATGGTAACATACTGCCAGACGTTTTTTTAATGCCAAAAGGCTCAACGGCAATAGACCTCGCATATAACATACATACTGAAATAGGAGAAGGATTTATCTGCGGAATAGATGTTAGAACAAAGAAGAGAGTAGGCAAAGATTACCAATTAAATGAAGGAGACGTAATCAAGATAATAACTGAGAGATGAAAGCTTCAGAAAAATTTAAAGTTATAATAAGCCTTAAATAAGAAAATATTTCCTTATTGATGAAACATTTAAATACAAATTAAATTAGCCTAACCTACAGAGGGTGAAAAACTTGAGGGTCCTTATCTCTGACTTAATCGACGAAAAGGGTATAGAACTAATAAAAAACGTCGGAGAGGTTGACTACTTGCCCAACATCCCTAAGGCGGAGTTGCTCGAAAAGATAAAAGATTATGACGTGCTTGTGGTAAGAAGCGGGACGAAGGTCACTGAAGACGTTGTAGATAGAGGTATAAACCTGAAAATGATTGCTCGAGTAGGTGTTGGAGTAGATAACGTAGATGTAGATGCTGCTACGAGAAGAGGTATCGTAGTAATAAATTCTCCGGACGCAAGTTCTATTTCGGTAGCAGAGCACTCGATAGGATTGATGCTCGCTCTTGCAAGAAAGATTGTTCAATCAAATATTTCCCTCAAGAAAGGAAAATGGGATAGAAGAAGATTCATGGGCACCGAACTACACGGAAAGATTCTCGGCATAATAGGTTTAGGAAGAATTGGCTCACAAGTAGCAATTCGATCAAAAGCCTTTGGCATGAAGGTTATTGCCTATGATCCATACATATCCGAGGCAGTTACCAGAGAAATGGACGTAGAATTAGTAGATTTGGAAACCCTTTTAAAAACATCGGACGTCATATCTATACACGTACCTTTAACCAATAACACAAGAGATATGATAGACGAAAAAGCATTGAAAATGATGAAAAAGACCGCCTTATTGATAAACTGTGCAAGAGGCGGGATGGTAAATGAAAAGGCTCTTTACAAAGCATTGAAAGAAGGGTGGATTGCAGGAGCAGCATTAGATGTTTTTTCAATAGAACCTCCTCAAGACAACCCCTTGTTGACCTTAGAAAACTTAATTTCTACTCCCCACTTGGGTGCCTCTACAGAAGAAGCGCAAAAAAGCGCAGCAGTAGAGATAGCCAACGAGATCATTTCTTTCGCCAATAACAAACCCTTGCACAGTGTAGTAAACATGCCAATCATGGATACAGAAACTCTAAAGAGATTAGAGCCATATCTTCCCCTCTCAGAAAAACTAGGGAATCTAGCGATACAGTTAACTAAGGGCAGGGTAGTTGAGGTAAATGTAACATACTGCGGCGATCTCTCCGAGATAGATCAACTGACTCTCCTAACATCTTCGTGCTTAAAGGGGGTCCTAAATCAGATAATTATCGAGCCGGTGAACGTTATAAACGCACCGGTTATTTCAAAAAAGAGAGGCATTAAAGTAATAGAAGGGAAAACTGAGATTGCGGACGGGTTCAAGACTCTGATAAGGTTGATTTTGAGAACGGAAGAGAGTCACTCTATCGAAGTAGCCGGTACCCGAGATCTTATAGGGATGGCAAAACTTATTGAGATAGATGGGTATAGTATGGATATCCCTCTGGAAGGAATACTTTTATTCGTTAAAATCGAAGATCGCCCCGGCATGATAGGGAGAGTTGGTACAATACTCGGATCGCATGCAATAAATATAGCAGCCATGCAAGTTGGGAGGAAAGAAAAAGGTGGAATAATGCTCATGGCTAACGTATTAGATCATGATGTGACAAAAGAAGTATTGACGGTTTTAGAAAGTGCAGATGGTATAATAGAAGCAACTCCAGCGAGAATATGAGGTTTTCACATGTCATACTACAAATATATAACAGAATCTTGGAAATCGCCCAAAAAAAGTTATATTAGAGAATTGTTAAAAGAAAGAATGATCTCTTGGAGAAAGGGTCCTAGTCTAGTAAGAGTAGAAAGACCTCTAAGGATTGATCGCGCACGAAGTTTAGGATACAAGGCGAAACAAGGCTATGTAGTATGTAGAATTCGTGTAAGAAGAGGTGGAATGAGAAAACCTAGACCTAAAGGCGGAAGAAAACCTAAGAGAATGGGAGTCAGGAAACTATCCCCCAAAAAAAGTCTTCAATGGATTGCAGAGGAGAGAGCGGCAAAAAGGTTTCCGAACCTTGAGGTTCTAAACTCTTATTGGATAGGCGAGGATGGAAAACACAAATACTACGAGATTATACTCGTAGATCCGGATCATCCAGTTATAAAGAGTGATCCGAAGATAAATTGGATTACAAAGCCTGCGCAGAAAGGTAGAGTTTTTCGAGGGCTCACCAGCGCAGGAAGAAAATCAAGGGGTCTGAGAAACAAGGGACGTGGATCCGAAAAGGTAAGACCCAGCCTCAGAAAATATAGGAGTAGAGGTAAATAATGAGTAGTCGGTTTGATGCGAGAAGAAGAAGGACAGTAAGAAGAAAGAGAAGTAATACACCTCTAATCATACTCGCAGTAATAGTCTTAATTGCCGTAGGTACCTTTTCCTATTTATATCTCATTAAACCTGAACCTTCAGAAGAAGTTCCTGAAGAGACGCCGGTTGAGACAGAA
>JABAOF010007998.1_pt7 | contig 15475 bp, 18 predicted proteins | sample 7062171 | NCBI WGS metagenome assembly JABAOF01 (sample SAMN14538628, study PRJNA623070) | marine sediment metagenome | biome: marine biome [ENVO:00000428]; feature: marine pelagic biome [ENVO:01000023]; material: deep marine sediment [ENVO:00002113] | place: India: Gulf of Khambhat ...
GAGAACACATACTATCACAGCAAATATCGCCAACACTTTCACTACTTCAAGAGTGGCGAACTCCCCTCGCTTTTCCCTAGGCTTAGGACGATCTTCTACAATGAGGGCACTGTACACGACTTGAAGAAGCGAGATTCTCGATATAATTTCACTTTGGAGTATCTGGGACAGCGTGTTCGCTAGAGGCGTGGGGTATTTGTGGCGTACACACACTTTTGCACGGGCGCTCCACGCTCGCGCGTGCGTTCAAGGTCGAAGGTTTGATCTTGCATACATATGCATTCCATGACCATGTGTTCAATCAAGTTGCTGGTTCCACCGCTACATGCCTCAGTCACAACACCACCTGAATAGGAAGGGCAAAGCCCACTAGGACAGAATATTCAGACGCTTGCTATCGGAACTCCAAGCCCGATTTTGGAATCGTGAGAGGCGTACTTGTTAGCCAGTTTCGTCTATGAAATTGTATCCGCCCTATTCTGTGCGTCTTCAGAGTTTCAAGATAGGACGCAAGTGACGTTAGTGTGTAGGTACTACAAAGTTCACCAGTATCACTGAACGCTCAATACAATAAGTTTAAGATTAGCAAGAATGAGCGTCTTTGCCTACATCAGAAGCTTCTCATGTACCCGCACACACCGAAAAAGCCCAAAATGAGCCTATTTTCCAACAACTCACAACGTGTCCAAAGAGCCCTTCCCGCCAAGACGGATACAAAACCATCAACAAGAACTCCGCAGAACGGATGCCCAGTTGAATCTCTGTTCTCACCACTAGTGTTCTCTTCAACAAATACATCTTTTCCTCATCTAGAGAGTCAGTCGTTGGCTCTTCAACGGACCCCGACGAACCAAGTGGTTGTCCGCAAAGGCATAGATCAGAGACGACTCGCAGCTTTCGCTAAGAAAAGACATATAAACAACATTAGATGAAATAAAAGGGCAATTTTATTTCAGCCATCTCTGTCGGTCGGCGGTTTGAACAGTGACCACGAAACCAGGCAACCCCTACGAACATCACTACAAGTATGGCAAACAGACGCAACCCATAGATTTTCCAACATTCAAGGGGATTATGGATGATGGAGCGTTTGTCCGCCCCTTAAGAGACAAGTCTTTTCTCGCGTTTCTATATTGGTTTGGCGTGAGAAGAGCTGAAGCATTGGAACGGGTGAAGGAAGACTTCAAGGTTAGCGATGGGTTGGTGATTGTGGACTGCCCGCCTAAGAAGGGTGGGGAACGTGAACCGTTGGAGGTGTCGATTGACTTTCCCCTTGTCGATCTCATTGTAGAACAGGTTGAACGTACGAGACGGACTTTGGCTAATCCCACTCGCCGGGTATGGAATATGAGTGGTGTAACAGCCTGGCGCATAGTTAAGCGAGTGATGCCGAAACACTATCCCCATTATTTTCGTTTGAACAGAGCTACCAGGTTTCTGGAGGATCCCTCTACCACAATTCCAGAGATGAAAGCTTGGTTCGGATGGAAGAGCACAAAAACCATAGGCAGATACATCGGCTACAGCCGAAGACACATCAGACGACAAAGAGAACGGCTCGCGCGGGAACTAGAAGTGCGATGAAGTGGCTAAAAAGAAGGAGACAGCACAAAGGGGAAACTTCGAGCCTACTTCAAAGACAGCGAAAGAAAAGTTTCTATTGGCGAGACTGTACTCGTCAAAGGCTTTACAAGATCCGTGTGCAACGCCCTAAGTGTTCTCGTTAGTAATCTACGTTGTAATCCTCTTCCAGACATTATCGCCAGACGGGACGACCAGGTTGAATGCATTTGTCAAATGACCTTCCTTCCCTCGCGGATCACCTATTGATTCTGGTCACCCACGCTCTTGCGTATGAGCTCTCGGGATGTTTTGCTGAAATGTCTGTCGTGTCGAGACGAGCAGAAGGTTATTAAGTGCTTCTAAATCAAAGAGTCCGAGGGTAATGAAGATGCCCAAGGGGAAATCAAAAGGAAGCGAGGACCTGAAGCCAAAGGCTGTCAAAGGTCGTATTGTGAGCTTTCGAACTGGCCCAAGAACTCAGCACCCAAGAGAAGGCATACTCAGATTTCCGGAAATCATGTCGTCTGGTGACGCTGCTCAACTGATAGGGAGGAAGGTGGGTTGGCCCGTTGGACAGCGGAAGATTCGTGGAAAGATCATTGCGCTGCATGGGAAGGGTGGGCACTTGAGAGCGCGTTTCAGGAAGGGTCTTCCTGGGGAAGCCCTTGGAACCCTTGTTGAAATTATCGGCTAGTCTCGTTTTTTCGTGTATGGCTTAAAAATGTATCATCTGTGAGACCAATAAGTGTAGAAAATCGGCAGGACGGCCCTTCATTTGAGCAGAAATTTAGCAAGATTCCGTTTCTGTGTTGCCGGGAATAAGTGATTTGGCGGCTACTGCGCGGAAGCTTTCAGTTTTTTAGTCAATTATGACATGCTGGATTTCTCTTTTTGTACCAGAATTGTGAAAGACAGTGTGTAGTATAAATGTCTTCACCATCTATGCATGCAAAAATCCCTGTAGAGCAGGTTTTCTCTATCTCAAAAGTGTGGTGTAATGGGCTAGTGTTCCGAGATGCGCAGGCAGTTCGTCTATGAAGTTCTGAAGTTGCATTATCGGGACTACTGGTGCGTTTCGGTGAAATTTGAGAGGGCCAGCGACCAACGATGCCACGACCGGGGTAAAAACTGCCTTCCTCCAGTTATCTATTGGGATTTTCTCTTGTAGCATGGATGACGCGGCAGCCAAAGCTTTCGTCCGCTCCATCTGTGCTTCAACGGCTTTTGCAGTTGCGGATCTGCCCCATCCGCGACGCCATCGTTTGCAGTCTAGACAGACGACTAGGGGTTCTCTGCAAGCAAGAACATCGATTTCCCAACGTCGTCCCGTCCAATTGAAGCGGAATCGCCTTTGAACAGAGAAGCGGTTAGCTTCGAACGCTTCAGCCGTCATGTTTTCAAACTCAAGCCATTCGAGAAATCTGCCTACCTTCACCAAGTCCGCCCCCAACTTGATGGCTTGAATCGCCATGTTGACTCGTTGCTTTGAGGACGCCTCAGCGACATTGTTCCCGTATGCAATTAATCCCTGTTGGCAGAATCTCCCCAGCATTTCTCGTGCGATTTCCAGTGGGATTCCCGCGTCTCTGCTGAGGATCTTCTCAGCAATCGGCCCAGTTCGCGTCAATTTGAGGATGGACTCGAGAAGCCGACGTTCGCTCGTCATCTTGCCCTGTCATTTATCCAAGACTACTTTATATCGCTAGTCCTGCAATTTATTCTGGTCGAGGTGCCAACATGCCAACCAGTTACGTATCCAAAACCACGAAGTCTGAAGCTCTACATCGCAAAGCGAAAGAGGTGCTACCTGCGGGGGTCGCTTACATCATACGACATTTCGCCCCACATCCTTTCTATACTGCTCAAGCCCACGGAAGCAAGCTGATTGACGTAGATGGCAATGAATACATCGATTTCTGGATGGGCCACTGCAGTCTCGTCTTCGGCCACAGTCCGCCCGAAATCATGAAGAGAGTCGAACGGCAGATATGGAATGGGACCCAGTTTGGAACCTGCCATGCGCTTGAGATCGCCCTAGCGGAACAAGTAGTGAACATGGTGCCGAGCGCTGAGATGGTGCGGTTTACTAATTCGGGGACCGAGGCAAACATGTATGCAATTCGACTGGCGCGAACCTATACGAAGCGAGAGAAGATCGCCAAGTTTGAAGGCGGGTGGCATGGAGGATACGACGCACTGCACAAAGCCGTGAAACCTCCCTTGGATATCACGCCGTCCGGAGGACTCACTTTTAACGTTTTGAAGGATACGATCGTGCTTCCATTCAACGATCTTGAAGGCGTGAGGAAAAGAATGAGAGGGGAAGAGCTCGCGGCAGTTGTAGTGGAACCGCTTCAAGGTGCCGGAGGGTGCATACCGGCGGAGAAGGAATTTCTAAAGGGATTGCGCGAATTGTGCACGGAGATGGGGACGCTACTAATTTTTGACGAGGTTATCACTGGTTTTCGAATGGCCCCTGGAGGTGGTCAGCAGTATTACGGCGTCCTTCCGGACATCACCGTTTTGGGAAAGATAATGGGTGGCGGATTTCCGATCGGGGCGTTCGCTGGTCGTCAGGAGATTATGGTGCATGTTGACGCGCTCATGTTTGAGAGTCCAGAGCTCTCGTTTCATGGTGGAACTTTTTCTGCAAATCCCATATCGATGACGGCTGGTCTGGAGACGTTAAAAATGCTGGAAGATGGGCAGGTTTTGAGCGACTTGAGCAAGCGTGGAGACAAACTGCGCCGACAGCTGCTCGATATATTCGAGAGACACACGATAGCTGTCCAGGTCGTAGGGGAAACTTCACTTCTCAACACCCATTTCACTGGCGAAAAGGTGCGAGATGTTCACGGCGTCTTTCGGGCAGATCGAAAGAAATTGGAGGACTATCACATGCATTTAGTCGCGGAGGGCGTCTTCTTTCTGCCAACCAAAACGGGAGCTCTCAGCGCCGCCCACACTGATGATGACTTGGAGAAGCTTCTTGCCGAAGCCGAAGGTTATGCTAGAAGTATGTAGAAGTGCACTGAAGCAATGGGTCGGATGAAAGCGCCTTCGCCCTAGAGCTACATAAACAGATCTTGTTCCCGAGGTCTTAGCAGATCGGTGGCCTTCGACGTTTCTGACTTTGGATATGAGTACCCTCGGATAATGGCCGCGGGAATTCCTTCGTTCGCTTGTCCGATGACCAATTCGGCTGCTGAAGCCAGCTCGTCAGCGATCGCCGTTCGCTTCACCGTCAAGACGTATCCGAACAAGTCTTTCTCTCCTCGGCGATCCCGAATTGGGTCGATTCCAGCGACGCCAATGGCGATGTTGATTTCTCCCATGCGGAGAGGGCGACCATGTGTATCTGATACGATGACTGCCACATCCTTTCCTGTTATCTCTCTGATTCTTCGTCGCATTCTCTGTGCTGAACGGTCGGGATCTTTTGGCAAAAGGGCAACGTTTCTGTCTCCCGGAACATTAGATCGGTCAACGCCGGAATTGGCACAGACGAATCCATGCAAGGATTCCGTGATCAGCTTTCCATCCCCCATGCGGACGATTCCTTTGGATTGCCGAAGAACGACTTCTACGACTGCGGGGTCCTTGTTGAACTGCTGAGCAAAAGATTTGGCGAAGGCTGATGGTTCGACATCGTCTAGGTTGATTATGTTGCCTTCAGCCCGTGAAGCGACAACGTGACTGATAACGATCACGTCGCCGTCCTGTATGGGCGTTCCTTGCGTCTTTGCAGCGGTGCAGACGAGCTCCATGAGGTCGTCGCCTTCAGTTATGATGGGTAAATCCCTTAGCCCGATTAATTCGACGGTGTTGTCTTTCCGCAAACGGTGTCACCCTTTTTTTGTCCGTTTCTATCCGCTTTCCAAACAGCTTCAAGAAGCGCACTGACTCTTTTTACGGTTTCTGCTTCCGCGCGCGCAAATCTAGCTATCAACAACTTCGTATTCTTGCCTGTTTCTTGCGCCCAACCCAAGCTCCACAGCTCTGCGAACTTGCGTGTAACTCCACGGATCATTCCTCAGACTAGAACCCTCAAAAGCTGCGACTGTTTTCAAAGCTTCCACATCCAAAGCTACTCTATCCCCAGAAGCCAACACCAAACCTGGATTTCGAAGTTCACCCGTTGCAGGCCCACCAGAAATGAAGCATTTTCTGCCATCCATGATTATTAGATGCGGCTTAACAACTAGATTCAAGTCCGATACCTTCTCCTCTAAACGTCTCATGTGAAGTCGTATCCTCTCACTAGGCTTCATGAAACCGACGGCTAGCTTCAAGCTGAAGGTGAATTTCGCGGATCTGTGGGTTTTCATGCAACAGGTATAAACAACTTTTTTCGATTCCAATGCTATCTCAGGCAGACTCACGTTTCGCAGATACATGCCACCAGTTGCAACCTTTCTCCATGTGCCTTCATCGAAGATTGCCACTTCGGCTCCAACTTCCTCCGCCTCTTTCAACATCCCTGTTTCTTTCAATACATTTCGAGTTGAAAGTCGAAACATCGAAGATTCACCAAGAACAACTTTTTTGGCACCACGCTCATACAATAACTCAATTATTGCTTTAACAAATTCAGGGTCGCTGGAACCGGGTGGAGGATCAGCAGTATTGAAGTTTGGTTTCAACAGGACTTCGTCTCCCGGTTGGATGACCTTGTCGAAACCTCCAATCAGGTTCACAGAACGCAGAATGGCTTCCTTCGAAGAATTGAATTTCGTTACTCTTCCAACTAATGCTCTGCCGTCTTTCTTGAATGGATTTGCGACGGCCATGCCAATTCTGGCTTTAGCACTTGAGAGAACCATGAAAGATACCTACTGGATTCTTCTGCGAACAAAACGTGGACAGGAAGCTATATAAATATGACGCATGTCATATTGTTGTGAGAATTGCGACACGAACGGTGGAGGAACATCTGTTTTGGAAAGAAACTCTTCGCTTTTTCCTCCTCAAAAAGATAGCCATAATGATGAAAAAGTTCCTATGACATATGCACTTACACATTCTACGTCGCCTTTCATGCCTCTCGTTAATGTTATACTAAGCCGCCGAAGCATTAGACAGTACCAGCACAAGGAAATTCCTAGAGACGCATTAAATAAGATTCTTGAGGCGGGGAGACAGGCTCCTTCAGCAATGAATAGACAACCGTGGCATTTCATCGTTGTGACTGACGCTGAGATCAAGAAGGAATTGTCCAAATGGCTCTTCACCAAGCATATCAAGGATTCCCCAGTCACCATTGTAGGATGTGCTAAGACTAGCTTCCTTGACAGAAAATGGTCTACTATTGGAACCTCAATTGCTTTGCAGAACATGGTTATTACCGCTTGGGCTTTGGGAATAGGATCATGTTGGATCGGAGGATTCAAAGAAGACAAAGTGAAAAGACTGCTAAGAATCCCTGACAAGTGGAAGATTGTAGCTCTTGTGACTTTCGGATATCCTGCAGAGACACCTCATGTGAAGAGAAAGAAACCAATTGGGAAAGTAGTCAGCTTCAATAAGTTCTAAGAGTTGACGTTGCTCTCGCATTATTGTGCTTGCGCCGCGAAACGAAAGGAAACTTGAAAAGACCCGGAGTCCAGTGAAAGAGCCTAGTGGAGACTGCGCACGTGGGAAAAAATGTTCGCGTCAAAACGTGGAGAGAGTTCAAAAGACTAGCCGTCGAAAAGAAACCGAAAAGCATCATCTACGTCATTGCCCAAGGCATCCCAGCTGGACATTTAACAAGCCTCAAGTTGCTGCTACCTGTTGAACGAACGCAGTACATTTTCGTCGATAGCGCAAAAGGCAACAAGCTGAGAAGGACGGGAATACCCATTCGGACGGATAAGCAAGGAAACCGCTTTATCGAAGATGATGATGTAAAAAGTTACCTCAAGACACAACTACAACGAGACGACCTGCAAATCTTCTCCTACTGGACGATCTAGCAGGAACGCTCGCGCACAAATCCTTTAAAGATTCCTCTGCAATTAGTTCCACAGGTAATACGATGCTCACCAGGCACAGCGGCGTGAAAAGGCATCTTTCACCGAAAGCTCTAGGCAAGGACAAGAAACATCCGGGTCTTTTCGTGATTCAGATTACGCTCAACATATCACCGGACAAAGATTGGATTGAGTGTTTCGGCCATCCTAGAACATTCAGAGTCGACGAGGCGCATCCCAAGCTAGCGAAGATCTCTGGAAACGTGCTCGAGTTTCGTTCTTCGGGGGAACGGCTCAAAGAGAACATAAAGTGGATGGATAAATACATCGACCAAGCCAATGAATGCTATCGTCAAAAAATCGCTGGAAAAGAGGGAGAGACAAGCAAGCAAGAAGTCAAGGGAGAAAGCGAAACCGAAGAGCTTGAGAAAATCAATAAGATACTAGCTCGTCTCTGATCTGCTTATGGACACGTTGGACAAGAACTAGAAGTTATTTGCCAAATATCGCCTCTGCTTTTCTCAAATCGTCTGTTGTGTTCACGTTGAAGAAAGTCAACAGTTCACGATCAAGCGCTCTCAAAGCTATCGTGGAGATGTATCGTACTCCTTTCAGATGGGCAATCATGGATCGCAAGTTGCGCTTTCCCTCCTTCAACACAATTCTCGCTGCTTTCATAGCTGATTCTGTATGATACGCTGCTTGAAGAGGCTCAACATAACCATTGGGCCATCGAGGAATGACTGCCGCTTTTTTTGTGCATAGTTCTAGGAGAAGCTGCACAACTGAGCTCGATAGAAACGGCGTATCGCAGGGCAGTAGAAGCGAATACTCGCCTTGGACATGATCAAACCCGGTCATGGCGCCAATAAGAGGACTCTGCACATCCTGCTTGTCAACGACCACGCTCGATCGGTGATCTAGAACACCCTGCAACCTACCTTTTTGGGCATGGGAACTGACAACCACAACAATTTCCTTCACTACGCTAGCCACTTTATCTAGCACGTGCAAGATGAGCGGTTTCCCATTCAGCTCTATCAATCCTTTGTCCCGACCGAAACGCTTCGAGAAACCCCCCGCTAAGATGATCGCCGACTCGCTCAATATCTGCCCGCCTTTCTCCTATCCACAAGAATGTCAAAGATCTACTAAGGTTCTATTCGTTCAGCGTGCGTGTAAACATTCATTCGCTTTCCTCTAACGAAGCCAATCAGTGTAATTCCCGTTCGCTGAGCTACATCTATTCCACTGTCGACGGCAGCGGCTATGGATGCAACAATCGGGATTCTCATTCGAGCTGCCTTCAAGACGATGTCACCGGTGAGTCTTCCACTCGAAGCTAAGAAGCATTTGCTGAAATTATACTCCTTCAATGCCCCAGCCCCAATGACTTTGTCTGCAGCATTGTGGCGCCCTACATCTTCGGAAAACGTCATTAATTCGCCGGTTGCAGAGTGAAGCGCCGCTATGTGAACCGCTCCAGTCTTTCTAAACGTCTTAGCGAGCGTATTCAACTGCTTGACCGCCCTCCAGACAGTCTCGGCCCGTATTCTCAGGTATGTTGGTTGCTTCTGCAACTCTAGCCTGTCAATGAGTTTGGACAACGGCCAGTAATTGGGCGAGCCGCAAGCCGAGACAATCAAGCGAGCAAAAGGCTGGGCGAGTTCGATTCGCTTTTCGACATCGACGTCAGGATTCAGCTTGACCGTGCATTTTCCATCCTTCCGCAGCTTAACTTGCTTGATCTCACGCGGTGATTGCAGGATTCCTTCTGAGAGGAGGTGGCCAACTGCTAGTTCCCGCAACTGTTTCGGAGAGCAAAGGATGGTCACGTAGTGGTTTTGGTTCAGAAATATGTGGAGTGGCTTCTCCTCAGCTATGAAATCTCTCTTGTGTTCAATTGTTCCAGTGGAGACATCTATTCGGGAAACAGGAAACTCCAGCACTGTCGCATGCCCCTATGCTTTTGCTTCAGAGAGGGTATACTCGATGATTTCTCCTGCAATATCTGTGGTAGTAACGGATTGCAGCCCCCTCCATCCGGGTTGACTGTTTAGTTCAAGGATTACTGGGCCTGTTGGGCTTTCGAGAATGTCTACTCCAGCCACCTTGCAGCCGATCACGTGGGCAGCTTTCACTGCAAGCTTCTTGAGTTCCTCATCCAGTTCTACGGACACGGGTCTTGCCCCCTGACTCACGTTTGTTTTCCAGGTCGTCGCTATGCGGCGCATGGAAGCGATCACGCGGTCACCTATAACGAAAGCGCGCAGGTCGGAGAATCCGTGGGGGAGAAATTCTTGAAGATAGAGGACGCCATGGTGGAAAGCGATCGTTCTGAACACTCTGGCTGCGACGTCAGGGTCCGAGATTCTGGTTGAACCAACTCCTCGAGACCCAAACAAGGGCTTGACGACAACATCTTCCCCTAGTTCGTGGAAAGATTCCAGAGCTTCGTCGTCACTCTCAGTCACTGCCGTGCGCGGAACTGGCACTCCATGATTCTCTAAGAGCGATAGGGTGTAGTACTTATCGACTGACCGCTCGATAGATGTTGGAGGATTGATGATAGGCATCCCGGAGCTTTCCAGTTGGTGCAGCAGGTCCATCCTGAAAATGATCTCTTCTAGGGACCCGCGGCCGATTGGTCTCGTAATCAAAGCGTTCAAGTCCTGCAGAATGTCGACTCCGTCAACGGACGCCTCAGGCTTGTAGCCCACTCTGGCAACCAAGTGAGAAATGTCAAAACACAGCGGGGTTATCTCTCGCGCCATCATAGCTCTTCGTAGCTGGGTTGAACACCAGCCACTCTTGCTTCTTGTGATGAGCCCGAACTTCAAATCGCCTGCCTCTATATGAGCCTTGTTTTAGTGATGAGATAAAAATGTAGTCCAATTAGAGAGCGTTAGTTGATCTAGTGGGGCGTCTTCTGTAGGCGTTGTCAAAACGCTAGAATGAAAAACCATGGACTAACTGAATTGTGATGTGCGTCGTTTCTTCAGCTTGACTACTGCGCGCATCTGGACAAGCGTCTATGTGGCGTCTAGCAGACGCCCGCAACTATCTCATAGGAACTGCATACAGCCAGCTCTTCTTCCGGTCGGATAGTTCTCTCCGTGACTTTGATTTCTTTCTTGGAGCATTCACCGTCCACCCAATGTTTGCAGTCCCCTCGTTCACAGATAACCTTGGTCATCGAATTCACCTTGCCAGGATATGTTCGGTTTGCAACCTAATTAGCTTTCTCAAAGCGTGTGGTACGTAGAGTAAGAGCTATCTTTATGGGTTCCGGATAGAGAAGAGAGCAGTGAATAGAATGAACGAATGCCCGAATGTACAGACCAACTTAGCAGACTGTCCTTGTACGTATCCGTGTAATTTGAAAGGCAAATGCTGTGAATGCATACGAAGTCATAGAGCGCATAATGAACTTCCAGCCTGCTACTTCCCTCCGGAGGTCGAAAAGACCTATGACCGATCTTTCAGCAGATTCGTGTCTCTTCACAGCAAAAAGCATCCATGAGAATAGTCGCACACATCGATTTCTTTATGGATGCAATAAGGAAACAGCAAAATACATTGAACGATATACAGGTAGATGGATGCCGAAATCCGAATGGATAGGTAAACTATCTTCTGGAGTGTGAGTGCGAAATGGTCCTGCCGGCAAAAATCTTCGAGATCAAGGAGGACGCTAGCGTTGGAACTATAATTGGTAAGCTTAAGGATTTCCGTGAAGAAGAGATTTACAGAATTGATGAAAACGAAACTGTGACCCTAGTAACCGAAGTCCTAGACCTGAAACAAGAAGGAAACACAATATCAGGAGTCTTCAGTAAGGATTTCATGTACAGACGCTTTTACCGACGCAAGTTGATAGAAGTTCCTACCACTGAAGAATCCCCTTTTTGGATTCAACCGTTGAAAGGAAGAGTCTTCATGATTGTGTCGGCGCCTTCTGTCGCTCGTGGAGTAAAGAAGTTACTCACTAATTTCGTAGCGAAAAGGCTAAGCAAGGTCTTATTTATTGACCCACACGCCATCGTCGAGGTAAAGATTCCCCATGCGACTCTCAAAGAGCTCCATGAGTCAAACCCACAGGCGACAAAACTCATATGGTTTGATGAAGTCGATCTGCCTGGAGTGGAGAAGCTTTGCTTAGCCGGATCCGATGTTGTGGATACTGCGCTCTACGAAGACTATCTTGAACATGGAAAGATATGGTATGCTGTCTTCGAAGTCCAGAAGCGAGGAATTGTGGTCGGGATTACACGGAGTTGCGTGGTCACGCTCTTCAGCAAAAGCACTAGGGAGGAATTCATGAATTACATCCTAGAAGACCTTCTAGTGTTGATTGAGTAAGCAGGAGCATATGCATGCATGCGCAATTACGGTGGTCGTTTCCTATATGCGCGCGCTTAGTTACTTCTCAGTAATGGCACCACTTTCACATTGAGTAAGTGCTGGAAGTCTATCCCATGCCTGCTAATCTTCCGGCTGAAGCCAAGCACAAGTGGAGAGAAGCTGCCGAGACAAGGCGACCTGAAGCAAAAATCAAGAGACTCCAAGAATTTCTGAGCCTAGTTCCAAAGCACAAGGGCACAGAGAAGCTGCGAGCTCAAGTCAAGCGGAAGATTGCCGTCCTTCGACGGGAAGCTGCTGACAAGAAGCGTAGGAAGGCGGCAGTAGGCGGACCAAAATTCTTTGTGGAGAAGGAAGGCGATGCTCAAATCGTAATCCTCGGGCCTACTGGAGTAGGGCGCAGCAGCCTTCTCGCTCTTCTGACCAACGCAAAAGTGGAGATTTCCAGCTACCCGTACACTACGAAAGAGCTTACGCCAGGCATGTTTCAGTATCAGAATTTGCAGTTTCAGATAGTGGAAGCCCCAGCGTTGATGGAAGGCTCCGCGGATGGAGGCGCTTGGGGGCTCCAAACACTAACAGCAGCCAGAAACGCAGACGGCCTCCTTTTGATGGTCGACTTGTCGCGAGACCCTGCTGAGCAGTTAGCCCTAATTTCTCACGAATTGGAGAAGGCCAGAATTCTGACGCGACAACCTAAGGCCAAGGTTGAAATCGAAAAGAGATACACAGGCGCCGGACTGAAAATGGTCGTGCTCGGACGCCTTATTGACTGCACGTCCAAAGAGGTGAAGCACCTTCTCAATGGCTACGGAATACATGATGCCACAGTCAGGATTCAGGGTCACGCGACATTAGATGATATTGAGGATGCGATTTTCGAGAGTACAATATACCGACCTGCCATAATCGTGGCAAACAAGGCGGACAGCCCAAACTCAGCGGAGAAAATCGAGCGCTTGAAGGATCTTGTAAAGGAAACGATGGAAATTCTGCCAATGTCATGTGAAGTCAATCCAGATCCGCAGAAGCTTGGCGACAAGATATTCGAGATGCTCGACATCATCCGCGTGTACACGAAGGAACCCAACGAGAAGTTCCCCTCCAAGAAACCCTTCACCCTCAGCAAAGGATCTACTGTCTTCGACCTAGCAAAGCATATTCACAGTGACTTCTACAAGCAGTTTTCCCACGCACGAATCTGGGCCGAGCGGCTACGTTTTAGCCCACAGAAAGTCGGAGGAACCTTTGCCTTGGAAGATGGTGACACGGTCGAAATTCATATGACATAGACAAGCTCGCGGAGACAATTCGTTCCCCACGGCTGGAGGATAGAACACTCATCAAGCTTTCTAGAATTTCTGAATATACTTGAGAAGTTGATTCACATCTCTGACTTCTTCAAAAGAGTCGACTTGTAGATACGCTCCCTGCTCGTTGAAATAGGGCGGACCTTTCCTCGAAAACAAGGTCAAGACCTTTCCATGATGGTTCGTCTTGTAGCCTTTCGCACTTGACTCATGCCCTCTGATCAATGCATTGACATTGAAGATGCTCAGGATCTTGTCTGTGATATCTTCGCCGAAGAGCTTTCCTGCTCCTCTTGGCGAGCCGTAGGCACCTTTCATACCATCTACAGGGTCGCTCCAAAGGATTTCTTCAAGATGAGGCTCCTTTGGATGTTTCTCGTGAGCGTAGGCAATATCTTCTGGTGTGGTGGCTTGGCTGGGCGCTCCGCCATGAAGTAGGATGCACCGGTCTTCTACGACCACTCCATTGTAGAGTAGATCAAATAAGCCACAGATCTTTTCATAGATACGCGAAGAGTCTTTGCCAAACTTTCTCTGCAAATGGCTTGGCAAGTCATGTGGGTACGCAAGCAGGTCGTCAGGCCCCTCATGATTCCCTCTCATCAACACCACATGATTGGGAAACAGCTCCTTAAGCTTCAGAACAACGTAGTAGACTTCGGGTGAGTGAACGCCCCGATCGCCATAATCACCAAGAAAAATTAGCAAAACACCTTCGCCGCTATCGGCTTTGGCCAAGAAGGCGCTATCTTTCAGAATGTGTGTTAGACTTTCTAGGTCCCCGTGCACGTCACCAACTATGATTGTTTCGTGTCGTGCTGACACTTCCGCGAGTCTACCAGTCATCTGCCAGTTTCTGACTTGTCGCTCTTCGTTGGCGGACAATCGCTCAAAAGTCTCAATTAGGTGAAGAAACTCTTCGGCTTCTGTCTGTGCAGCGCTCTCAGCTAGATTAGAAGGATCTTTGATCTCGGTATTCACTATTGGCAACAACCTGTGAAAAGGATCAACCCATCATACGCCCCGAATTCATCCGAAAAGTTCTAGCTCGTTTTCCTTGAGTGATGGGCTGGACGATCTTCAGTTCGCTTTCTTTTTGTGCATTCTTTTCTTCGCTTTTTCTCTTTTGCTAATAAGCAGCATGATCCCAAGAGTGTTCCATTCCTCATTTTTCACCTTGAGTTTCTTTACCAGTTGAAGGACTCTCTTTCGTTCAGCTTCTTCACTCATATGTTATCGCTGTACATTACGGCTTTGAGGATTTAAAGAATTGGATTTTCCTCTATCTTCGTGCGCGCGTGTTGACAAGATGCTTATGGCTAATGAACTGCCCGTCCAGAAGCAGATTGACAGCGAATTTCGGAGGAAAACTATAAGTTTTTAACGACTGGCTGACTATAGGTTCCAATTCACACAAGGTGAGCCCATGTCAAAAGCACAACTGCTAAACTTCAACGAAGCTTTAGAGAAAGTCATCCTCGCTGACAAGTGCATGGGCTGTGGCGCTTGCGTCACCGTTTGCCCCATGGGCTGCCTGGAATACATGAAAGGAACACCGAGTCTAACTAAAGAGTGCAAAAACTGCGGAATCTGCGCAATGATTTGCCCAAGATACGAGCCCACGATGTCAGCATTGGAAGAATTTGTGTTTGGAAGACCAAGTAGCCCTGATGAGGAATTTGGCGTCTATCGAAGGATTGTCATCGCTCAAGCGAATGACGACAAGATTCTTCAATCGTGCCAAGATGGAGGAGTGGCCACAGCCTTGCTCTTGTATGCTCTGAGAGACAAGCTGATTGATGGAGCCGCTGTCTCCGGCTTAAGTCCTGACAAGCCATTCTGTCCTGTGCCGAGGTTGGTGATGACTCCGGAAGAAGTCGTGAAGTGCGCGGGAACACGATACACGTATTCGCCGAATCTTCTTGCCTTCGGAGAAGGCGTAGACCAGAACAAGAAGAATCTGGCGTTTGTCGGCACGCCTTGTCAAGTGCAGGTACTTCGAGAAATCGAGAGAAATCTGTTGGAATACATTAATCCACTGAAGTTTACGATCGGATTGCTGTGCACCGAAAGCTTCACTTACGAAGGGTTGATGGAAGGCCACATACAGGGAAAACTTGGCATCGACTTAGGTGATGTGCAGAAGATCAATATCAAGGGAAAGATCGTCATCACTACCAAATCCGGAAAGGTGGAGACGGTATCACTTAAGGAAGCGAAAGAATACGCCAGAAAGAGTTGCGGATTTTGCGCTGACTTCTCTGCTGAACTCGCCGACATATCGGTCGG
>JABAOF010013196.1_pt2 | contig 15475 bp, 17 predicted proteins | sample 7062171 | NCBI WGS metagenome assembly JABAOF01 (sample SAMN14538628, study PRJNA623070) | marine sediment metagenome | biome: marine biome [ENVO:00000428]; feature: marine pelagic biome [ENVO:01000023]; material: deep marine sediment [ENVO:00002113] | place: India: Gulf of Khambhat ...
CCGCCCCTATTGGGACCAAACCTGAGTAAACCGGGTTGATTGTCGAAGGGAAACCTTCATTTGGTCGGGCAAGCTACCAACGAGACGCAGGGGACAAATGGCCACTCGGAAGACCTACATCTGCTTGAAGTGCAGCGACATCCCAGAGTTCGACAGGTACGTTGACGCTTGGGCGCACTGCAAAGAGGATCACGGGGGCGAGCTGTTCCTCGATACCAGGATTAGGGTGAAGAGCTAGAGTCGTCTCCCGTCTAGGCCTTGACCCGGAACTTCTTCCCGCAGTCCCGACACCGGGCCTTGCCTTTGCTGCCGACCTGGACATTGCTGGAGCCGCAGTGAGCGCACGTCGACTCTTCTGGAGAGGCCAGCTCAGCCTCTTCGGCGGCGAGCTCCGCCAGTTCCTCCGCTTCCTCGAGACCGATAGGCGACGTTTCCAGGGTCTCGGCCTCAATTTTGCTCTTAAAGGACTTCACAGCCTGGTAGGACTTCTTTGCCATGAGCAGGGCATTTACGTAGTCTCCAGAGTTCACCGCAGCGGCGGCGCCCTTCAAGTCCTGCATAGCCTCATTGGCCTGAAAGCCTTCGGCGCGCGCCTTGTCTATGAGTGGCTTGATGTGGGCGATGAGTTCCTTCACTTTCTGGACCTGCCTGTCCTGCATTTCCGAGACCCTGTCGATGTGGGATTTCTGGATCTCCAAGACCATTTGCTCTGCCTCACTGACGAGATCGTTGGCCGCGACGAAGTCATCAGATCCCACGGCGTCCTTGACCTTGTCCAGGAGCCCACGCGCCTTCGACACATCTGCCCCGATGGAGCTGGTTTCTTGGATCATGGCCTCCACGGACGACACGGCCTCCTTAATCTCATCTATCCTTCCCTTTCTGGCCTTGTCGACTAGCTTGTCGGCCTCTTCTATCAGGTCGAGGTAGCTCGCTCGATCGTTTTCGTTCAGTGCCTCAGAGGAGCGTCTCAGCATCGTCAAGGCAGCACTCACGTCTCCGCCCATGGCCTGTATATTCTGGAGGGCCTTCTCCTGAGCCGCAACACGATCCCGGGCCTTCTCCATCTCGTAGTTGTAGAGATCCACTGCGGCAGCGGCCAAGCCGTCGAGCAGCTCCGACGCCTTGAAGAAGGAATCCCCCTGAAAGGCCTCCACGGCCTCCTGGAGCCTGGCCTTGGTGTCCTTGGCAGCTCGCGAACTCTTGTTTGAGGTCTCCAGGATTTTCTTCCCCGAGGCTATCGCGAAGGCCCAACAACTCTCGACATACTCCCGAACTTTCTCGTCGACCTTGTAGATGGAGTCCCTCGCCGTCTGAAGAGAGGCATCGAAGCTCCTCTCCTTGAACTTGGTAACGGTCTGGGACAGGAAGTTCTCCAGGACGGAGAAGTCGACCCGGGTCCTCAGGGACTGCCGGAGTCTGTCCTCGAGTGGTGATGTCGACGGCTCCACGGGTTCCGGTGGCGGTGTCTCCTCCACCTCTTCCTCAGGGACCGGCGGCGGCATCTCGTCCTCCTCGTAGGCGCCGGGCTCCAATTCGAGTAGGATGGCGATTCCAGGATAGATGGACATGGCGTCGATGAGGTCTGTCTTGGCCTTCAAGCCGGAGATGTCAATGCCGTGCTCCTCCGCGAAGGACCTGAGTTCATCCACCGTCATAGCGGATAGCGTCTCCCTCACGGTCTCAGCGATCTCCGCGGCGCGGTAATCATCCTCGTAGGGCTCCTGCATGAGAAACGCCTCGCAGGCGCTTCGCTAGGTCCTGAGTTAAAACCTTCGCGCGCCTTATCAGCGTTGATAACAAGAGAGGCTTTCCCCCGAGTCCTGCCTGCGCGTTCTCGAAGGGCGGCGCCTGAGAGGCGGCAATCTCCCCCATCAGACTCACGGCGTACGGATCCGACCTCATGTCCTCAAGTCGACGGAGGATGACGATAGGTTCAACACGCCGTCACGATAGTCCATAAGCCGGAACAGCGGCACCATTCAGGAGCCACCCGTTACCACTGCGACCTTGCCTTCGAACCTCATGCATGCTCTGGGGCACGCTCCTATTTCCATGTAGTGAGGCCGTGGCTTCCCGCGGAAAGCAATATAGACGGACGACCTATGGTCCAACATGGAAGACGTGGAGAGGGGAGGCCTCAGGATTGCCTGGGCTAGAGATCATATGCCCGTTTTGCTGGAATCGACCCGTCACAGTGTAGAGCGTCAAGCCTTGCAGGGGCTGCAGGTCGGCATGGCCATGCACGTCGAGGCGAAGACGGCCGTCCTGGCTCTTCGCCTGGAGGAGGCAGGTGCCCATGTCTCCCTCGCTTCGTGCAACCCCCTCACCACGGACGACACTGTCGCTAATGCTCTGAGGGAGACCTATGGTATGGAGAACTTCGCCAAGAGAGGTCAGACCACTGAAGAGTACTATGAAAGCCTCCAACGCGTCCTCAATTCCCATCCGACCATCGTCGTAGACGATGGTGGCGACCTGACCTTCCTGCTCCATACCGAACGGACGGACATCATTGAGGAGGTGAGGGGAGGGAGTGAGGAGACGACAACCGGCGTCAAGCGACTCAGGGCGATGGCTGAGGAGGGTGCGTTGAGGTACCCCGTATTCGACGTCAATGATGCGCAGATGAAGTATCTCTTCGACAACCGCTATGGGACAGGACAATCCACCCTGGATGGGATAATGTCGGCGACGAACCTGTTGCTGGCTGGAAAACGCTTCACGGTGGCGGGCTATGGATGGTGCGGTCGAGGCATAGCCATGAGGGCCAGGGGCATGGGGGCCCACGTGATCGTCACTGAGATTGACCCGGTGAGGGCGGTGGAGGCGAGACTGGATGGATTCGAGGTGATGCCGATGGAGGAAGCAGCGTTGGTGTCAGATTTCATAGTCACTGCGACTGGAGTCAAGGATGTCCTCAGGGAGGAACACCTAGAGGCGCTCAAAGACGGCTGCGTCTTGGCTAACGCTGGCCACTTCGACGTGGAAATCTCCGCCGAGGCACTGGATAGGGCTAGCTCGTCAGTGAAGCAAGTGCGGGATATGGTGAAGGAGTATTCCTTCAAGGATGGTCGGAAGGCCTACCTCCTGGGGGAGGGGAGGCTGATCAACCTGGTTGCGGGCCAGGGTCACCCCGTAGAGATCATGGATACCAGCTTCGCCCTTCAAGCGTTGACGGTCCTCCACCTCAACGAGCACCACGACGAGTTCAAGCCAGGCGTCCACCCTGTCCCCCGGGAGATTGATGAAAGAGTCGCCACCATACGGCTCCGCACTTTGGGTGTAGAGATCGATGCCCTTACAGACGACCAGAGACGCTACATCTCCAGCTGGCGGGCGGGAACCTGATTTGGCACTGAAGGCGGTCTTTCTGGACCTCGGAGGCACGCTCGTCGACCCCGAGACCGATTTGAAGGCCCATCAGGAGATGATGAAGGTCTTCCGGGATGCAGTCGNNGGCAATTGGGCACGCAGTGGCAGAGAGATCAAACGATCACCCGGAGCGTCGTGCGTGGCATCCTCGATGACGAGGCCCTATCTATGTCAGAGGAGCATTGGGGTGCCTTCCAGCAGGCATACTGGGATGAGCATGCAAGATGGATCGACCTGTTCCCGGAGGCAGAACACGTGCTGCGCAAACTTCAGGAAACCTCCCTCCACACAGGACTTCTCTCTGACGTGGACGAGGATTTCCTCCAGCTTTGCCTCTTCAAGTTCACGTTGGACCCCTATCTCGATTCCATCACCACCTCTGAGGAAGTCGGGTTCGCCAAGCCGGACGAAGGGATCTTCAGAGCGGCCCTCTCCAAGGCATCGTGCGAAGCCACCGAAGCCGTCTACGTCGGGGACTCACCGGAACGGGATATCGTGGGGGCAGCCAGGGTTGGCATGCGTTCCATTCTCATCGGGACGTCCACGCAGGGCCCTGCGGATTTCGTGGCCTCTGACCTGGAAGAGGCGTACCGCGCAATCCGACGTCTGAAGGAGGATGAAACCTGAGCTTCTTGGGAGTCTTTGGCCACGTGGCTCTGGACTACATTCTCCATGTCCCTCATCTACCGAAAGCCAACACGTCAATCCAGTTGTCCGGCAAAAGGAGGCACTTTGGAGGGACCGGAGGCAATGTGGCCAGGGCAGCGGCTAGACTCGGCGTGAAGACGTCATTGGCGGCCTTCGTCGGTGCCGATTTCCCTGCGGACTACAGAAGGGCGCTCGAGAAGGACGATGTCGACATTACGGACCTGAAGGTATTGCCCGATTACGACACGCCGACTGCGTGGATCTTCTCCGAGCCGGAGGGGAACCAATTCGCCGTCCTGGACCAGGGACCGATGAAGGACGCCGGGGCGTTCGAAGTCCTGGAGCACACCGTCAAGTCGAGTGAACTCGTCCACATTGGAACCGGTCGTCCCGAATACTACCGAGAGGTCATGAAACTGGCCAAGGAGGAGGGGAAGGCAATCGCCTTCGACCCTTCCCAAGAGATTCACTACGTCTACGATGAGATGATGTTTCGCGAACTCCTCTCGTATGCGGATTACTTCTTTGGCAATCGGCACGAGTTTAAGGCCGCCCTTGACTTCCTGGGCCTCAGTGACCCGGAAGGCATGCTCAGATTCGTCAAGGCCGCCGTTCTCACTGAAGGATTGGGGGGGAGCACCGTGTACTCCGGCGAGAACAGCTGGAGGGTCCCCAGCATTCCCCCCCGGGCGGAAGTAGACGTGACAGGAGCCGGAGATGCCTACCGGGCGGGGTTCTACGCAGGTCTCAGTCGCCACCTTGACCTCCCACAGTGTGGGTTGCTCGGCGCCTCTGTCGCCAGCTTCTGTCTAGAAGCCGAGGGGCCTCAGAACCAACTCCCAAGGTGGGAGGAAGCTTGGAAACGTGCTTCGGAATATGTGGACAAAATCTCAAGAGTCGGACGCTGAGCGTTCGCCATCCGGGCCGGCGCCCGGCTCGCGTCTGAGCGTTCCGCCCTCCTACGGGTCGCCCTCCCGACCAGTGACGCTTGGAGGCTGTCCGAATCCTGGTGAAAAGGCTTATATGCGGAATCCAACTTAACGTCGGAGACTGGGTATGGCCATCGGGTTCGTTCTCATCAGTACCGCTCCGGCGAAGGAGCACGAAGTCTACAATTCCCTCTCTAAGATCAAGGAGATAAAGGAGCTGCATCCCCTCTTTGGGGAGTACGACCTGATCGCCAAGATTGAGGCGGAGGATTTCAACGTCCTCGGTCAGATTGTGGTGGATAGAATCAGGACTATTCAAGGAGTGATCGATACCAAAACCTTGACGGGGATTCAATTCTAGACGAAAAGGGGGTTCGAAACAATGATTGATGCTCTCAATGGCTGGAACTTCGTGACCGTATTGATACTGACTTTTTCCCTCTTCCTGGTGATAACCGGTGCCTTCACTGCCTACTTCGGCAGCGGGAAGAGTAGGAAGATCGGCGGTGGGCTGCTGGGAGGCGGTCTGGCCTTCGGCGTCCTCTGGGTCATCCTCGGTGGTTTCATGGGGAGGTCGAAGGTCATACCAGTTGAGTCCATGCTGAACGTCGTCGTCCACAGCATTGCCATCATCGCAGCGGCCGCCATCGGGGCGGTGCTGGCGATAGGACTCTTCCTACTGGCCATTATGAAGTCGTAGGCGCGAGGCCATCCCTTGATGGAATTCTCCACCAGCGAGGGCAGACTCCAGAGGAGCCTCACTCTTCACCCCAAGGGACATCCCACCGGGGGCTTTGCGGAGTTGACGGTGTCTCTCGATTCGGGGGACATCATCTCCTATCGGTGGAGGGCGGACGAGGATCTGGATTTCAATATCCACGCCCACCAGGAGGAGAAAGTGGACTACTTCTTGGAGTCGCGCGCCAAAGATGCTGACGGACAGTTCAAGGCCCCTAGGAAGGACCACTTTTACCTAATGTGGCAAAACCCATCATCAGATCCAGTGGAAATCGAGCTTGAAATCTGGGTCTAGCGTCGGGGAAGGTTTAATCCGCGATTCTCCTATCTTGAGATGGAAATGGACGTCTTAGTTGTCCTCGGAAGCGTCAACGACGCCGACAGGGGGAGAGAGGCAATCGACACCCTCAAGGGACTCGGAGTGGACGCCGAGATAGTGGTGGCCTCAGCCCACCGCAGTCCGGAGAGGCTTAGACGGATTGTGGAGACGTCGGACGCCAAAGTCTTCATCGCTATGGCGGGGATGTCGGCTGCCCTACCAGGGGCGATTGCGGCCCTAACGACAAGACCGGTTGTCGGCGTCCCCCTGAGTGGGAAGCTAGACCTCGACTCCATCCTCTCCGTGCTTCAGATGCCGCCCGGGATACCGGTAGCTGCCGTCGCCCTGGATGGGGCCAAGAATGCTGCCCTCTTGGCCGCGGAAATCCTGGCCCTGTCCGATCGCAAACTGCGGAAAGCGCTTCGGACTTATCGGGAAGGCCTTGCGGAGAGAGTAGCTCGGGACTCGGAGAAGTTGGGAGGCTAGATGTTCTCGCCGGAGGATTTCATCCGGGATGCCATCCAGCGGGTCAAGGCCGAGGTCCAGGGAAAGGCCATTATCGGCATCTCTGGGGGCGTGGACAGCACCACGGCCGCGGTCCTGGCGTCAAGAGCCTTGGGGGAGGACCTGCTGGCAGTCTACGTTGACACTGGAATGATGAGGAAGAACGAGAAGGAAGATGTGGAGAGGACTCTCAAGGGACTGGACGTCAACTACACCATCGTCGAGGGTTCCGACCGCTTCTTCCACGCTCTTAAGGGAATCACTGACCCCGAAGAGAAGAGGAGGGCCATCGGCAGAACCTTCGTGGAGCTCTTCGAAGTCGAGGCGAAGGGGGTGAGGGCCACGTATCTGATACAGGGAACCATCGCCCCCGATTGGATCGAGAGTGGGGGTCAGCTTCGGGACAGAATAAAGACCCATCACAACGTCGCGGGACTCCCTTCTGGGATGGAATTGCAGGTCGTGGAACCCCTCCGGGACCTCTACAAGGACGAGGTCCGAAAGGTGGCGAGGGTCCTGGGCATCGACGTGGCAGAGAGACAACCGTTCCCGGGTCCAGGCCTCGCGGTGCGAACTCTCGGCGAGGTGACGCCTGAGAGAATCAACGTCACGCGGGAAGCTTGTGCCATCGTAGAAGAGGAGATTGAGAAGGCCTGTGACGAAGGCACGATGGAGAACCCGTGGCAGTATTTCGCCGTCCTGCTTCCCCTTAAGACGGTAGGGGTCCAGGGAGACCTGAGGGCGTATGGTCACACCGTCGCCATCCGTTCCGTCGAGTCCGTAGACGGCATGACGGCCTCGTATTCGAGGATGCCTCATGAGGTCCTGGGAAGGATTTCCACCAGAATCACCAACGAGATAAAGGAAGTTAACCGGGTCGTCTACGACGTCACGAATAAACCTCCAGGAACCATCGAGTGGGAGTAGCAGCTCTCCGGGCGTCTACACCAAGATATATCTAGAGCAGGGGCTTCCAAAACCAGGTGGAAATCTTCGTAGTCGATAACGGCGGTCAGTGGACCCACAGGGAGTGGCGCGTCCTCCGGGACCTGGGCGTCAGGTCGAAGATCGTTCCCAATGACAGCCATGTGGGTGAACTGCACGCGGACGGTCTCGTCCTCTCCGGGGGGGCTCCCCGAGTTGGCCTTGATCCGACTAAGATGGGGAACAATGGAGAATATCTCGATCGATTGGAGTGTCCCATCCTCGGCATCTGTGCCGGGCACCAGTTCATGGCACTGCACTTCGGTGGTGAGGCGAGACCGGCAGAGGTTCCTGAGTTCGGAGACACGGAGCTAGTCGTCGCTGATCCCGGAGACCTCTTCCTGGGCCTTCCCAAGAGGTTCACAGTCTGGGAGTCTCATAACGATGAGGTCACTCGGCCGCCCGACGGGTTCAAGCCGTTGGCAAGCTCGAGGGACTGCACGGTGCAGGCAATGCAGGCGATGGACAGACCTCTTTACGGGGTTCAATTCCATCCCGAGGTGGAACACACAGAACACGGCTACGAGATCTTCAGGAACTTCCTTGAGGTCTGCAGGCAGAGAAGATGATACCTTGTCCGGCGCTGGGGGCATCTGATTGACGACGAGGTCGGAGATCTTGCGGGAGGCCGTAAAGGATCTTCATAAGAACGAGACCTTTGAGAGGGCGCTGGGGCGGGTTCTCAGGCGACACGGCAGGGACTATCAGGATTACTTGGCCCTCATAGACAGGGTCCGGAGAAGGGCGAAGAAGGACGATATCGACATTCTGGTGGCAGCAAAGAGAGAGGCCTCAGAGGGATAACACCTCTCGATTGACTAGGAACTCTGGTTCCTCACCCCCCAGGCCTTTAAGGAGCTGCTCCACGGCCAGGAGTCCCGTTCTCCTCTGACCCTCCTGAGTGGACGCCCCGATATGCGGAGTCAGCACGACGTTCTCCAGCTCGAGCAGGGGGCTCCCCAACGGTGGTTCCCTCTCGAACACATCGAGGCCGGCACCCGCTATTTGACCCTCCTTCAGAGCCTCAACCAGCGACTGCTCATCAACAATAGGGCCTCGCGCGCAGTTGACAAGATAAGCCGTCCTCTTCATCTTCTGAAAGGCCGCCTTGCCAATCATGTGACGCGTCTCGTCGGTGAGGGCTGCATGGATACTCACGAAATCACTTTCCTCCAAGACCTCGTCAAGAGAAGTCAGGCGAATGCCCTTCTCCGCCGCGGTATCCTCTCTCAGGTAGGGGTCGAACGCTAGGACGGACATTCCCAAGCCCAAACAGATGTCCGCCACCTTGCTGCCTATCCTGCCACAACCCACAAGGCCCAGTGTCTTTCCGCACAGCTCGACTCCCTGAAGGCGGCTCTTCTCCCATCGACCTCCCTTCAGGCTCCCATCTGCCGCAGGTATCCTCCTCGCGAGGGCGAGCATCAGCGCAACGGTCAGCTCGGCGACGGACTGGGTGCTTCCTGCTGGGGCATTGACCACCATGACTCCCTTCTTCGTGGCGGCGGGTATGTCGATATTATCAACACCGACCCCCGCCCGTGAAATGACCTTGAGTCGTTCGGCCCTCTCGAGCACCTCCGCGGTCACCTTGGTGCGGGACCTCACAACGAGACCATCGTACTCTTGGATAACCCTAAGCAATTTCTCTGGGGATACCTCCTCCGCGACGACGTCGGACTTCTTGGCCAGGGCCCTGAGGGCCTCTTCATCAAGCTTGTCAGCAACCAGGACCTTCATGTTAGCCACCCAGCGACGTCAGGAACAGCAACAAGAGTGTAACTGTGAGGACGGAGCCCATTATGAGCATTGCTGTGGTAATCCTCACCTCTGAGCCGAAGACAATGGGGACGGGACCAAGGAGCACCACTCCACCAAACTTCCTGCGCCCGGCTGTCTTGGCAGGGGGCCCAGCAATGGTGTCACCGGGGGTCTGAGTTGTCGGGATGGCTTGGAGCCTGCTGGATAAAGGCCCTCCCAGAGATAGGAAGCCCACAAAGATACCAACCAAGATGAGGAGGGAGCCGGCTAGAGATGCTGGTCCTCGGCTGACGAGGACAGGGAAGATGAGAAACAGGTACACTTCACCCTCCCCGATCCTGAACCCATGAAAGAGGAGGGCCACCCCCACGATGAGGAGGAGGAGGGTCAGGAGAGACAATACCCTCATGACCGGAAGTAGGGGGGTGCGGCGCTTAACCTTTGCTGAGGCAGAAACCAACTGAGACCGTCTGGCTCGTATTGGAGATCGCGACTCGACTTGCCATGCGATATTAGGCATGTCCTGGAGGTGGTGAATACTCCGTCAGAGACTTGAGGGTGAGTCCTCCCTGCTTGGCGCAAGCGATAGCTTCTGCCGACGCACGCGCGGCCTCCACGGTCGATATGAAGGGGATGTTTAGGTCCACGGCCAGCCGTCGCATCATGTAGCCATCGCGACGGGCCCCCTGGGTCTCCGTGGGGGTGTTCACGATGAGACGGATCTCACCTTCCCTCATGAGGCCGAGGGCATCGGGACGCAGGCCCTCGCTGATGCGGTAGATGACCTCCGCCTCCACACCTTGCTCTCGCAGGAAGGTAGCCGTTCCCCGGGTGGCGTAGACCCTGAGCCCCAGTTCGACGAAACGCCGGGCCACCTCGACAATACGCGGCTTGTCCTCGTCCCGCACCGTGATGTAGACCGCGCCCTGCGTGGGCAACTCGTTCCCCGCGGCCACCATGGCCTTGTAGTAGGCCCTTCCTAGGTCCACGTCCAGGCCGATGACCTCTCCAGTGGATTTCATCTCTGGGCCCAAGATGGTGTCCACTCCCGGAATCTTGCTGAAGGGGAACACGGGCGCCTTCACGGCCACATGCCTAACATCAGCCTCCCCGACCAACCCCAGGTCTCGGAGACGGTAGCCCAGCATCGTCTTTGTTGCCATTTTGGCCAGGGGGACTCCGATGGCCTTGGACACATAGGGCACGGTCCGACTCGCTCGGGGGTTGGCCTCCAACACGTAGACCTCGCCGTCTTTGACTGCTAGCTGCAGGTTTATCAAGCCCACAACGTCCAACGCCCGGCATATTTTCTTGGTGATTTCCGTGATCTTGTCTAGAACAGTCGACGGGAGAGTATGCGGTGGAATGACGCATGCAGCATCGCCGGAGTGGACCCCCGCCTCCTCGATGTGCTCCTCAATGGCGCCGATGAACACATCTTTCCCATCGGAGATGGCATCCACGTCAACCTCCACAGCGTGCGTCAGGAATTTGTCCACCAAGACCGGGTGATCTCGGGACACCTCGGTGGCCTTCTCCATATAGGTCTTCAGGTCCTCCTCCCCGTGGACTATCTCCATCCCCCTGCCCCCGAGGACGTAGGAGGGTCGGACGAGGACGGGGAATCCAATCTCCGCTGCTATGTCCCGGACATCCTCAAAGGAGTACCCAGTGGCGAAAGGTGGTTGGGCTATCGCTAGATCGTTGAGGAGGCGGGAGAAGCGAGATCTGTCCTCGGCGATGTCCATTGAATCGGGGGACGTCCCGAGAATTCGTGTTGGCAGGGCCCTCTTCTCCAGCACCTCTTGCAGCGGTACGGCGAGGTTCACCGAAGTCTGCCCCCCAAACTGGAGGATCACTCCCTCGGGTCTCTCCAGATCGATGACGTTGACGACGTCCTCTAGGGTCAGAGGTTCGAAGTATAGCCTGTCTGAGACGTCGAAGTCGGTGGATACAGTCTCGGGGTTGTTGTTGATGATTAGGGCCTCGTATCCCTCCTCCCGGAGGGCCATGACACCGTGTACGCAGCACCCGTCGAACTCTATGCCCTGGGAAATGCGTATGGGGCCTGCTCCAACGATGAGAACCTTCCGACCCTTGCCTGGGGCGACCTCATTCACATCGCCGTAGGTCGAGTAGAAGTAAGGCGTCGTCGCCTCGAATTCGCCCGCGCAGGTATCCACCACTTTGAAGGCGGCCTTGTCTCGAAGCTTCACTACCTCGTCAGCTGTAATCCCTGTCAAGGCGGCGATGTAGGTATCCGAGAAGCCCATGGACTTGGCCTGTCTCACGAGCTCTCTCTGAGGTTTACCTCTCTGGAGGGCGCCCTCCACGTCCACGATCCTCCGAAGCTTCTCGAGGAAGAACGGATCCCAACGTGTCACGGCCGCGAGTTCGTCGACGGACAACCCCCTCCTCATTCCCTCGGCGATGGCGAAGATCCGCCGGTCGGAAGGCCTCTCGAGTTCGGTCTTGAGAGACTGGTCGTTCCATCCATCAGGTTCCAGGCCGTGTTTGCCGACCTCCAGCGACCGGAGCGCCTTCATCAGGGACTCCTCAAAGGACCTTCCGATGGCCATCACCTCCCCCGTGGACTTCATCTGAGTCCCGATGCGGTCGTCGGCGGTAGAGAACTTGTCGAAGGGCCAACGCGGAATCTTTGTCACCACGTAGTCCAGTGAAGGCTCAAATGAAGCAAGCGTCTTCTCCGTCACTCTGTTCGGCATCTCGTCCAGTCGGAGACCGGCGGCAATCTTTGCCGCCAACCTTGCGATGGGATATCCGGTGGCCTTGGAGGCTAGGGCTGAGGATCTCGACACCCGAGGATTCACCTCGATGACTCTGTACTCATAGGTCTCGGGATCCACGGCGAATTGGATGTTACATCCGCCTTCAATTCCAAGGGCCCGTATGATCTTCAGGGCCGCAGATCGAAGGACCTGGTGATCCCTGTCCCGGAGAGTTTGGGCGGGTGCCACCACAATGCTCTCCCCCGTGTGGTAACCCATCGGGTCTAGGTTCTCCATGGAGCATATCGTGATGCAGTTGTCAGCCCCGTCTCTCATGACCTCGTACTCGTACTCCTTCCATCCTAGGACGCACTCCTCCACCAAGACCTGACGGATCCGTGAGTAGGAGAGGCCTATGGACACGACTTTCTCAAGCTCCTCCGTGGAGGAGACTATGCCACTGCCCGTTCCACCAAGGGTGTAGGCGGCTCGGATGATGACGGGGAAGCCGCCGACCTCCTGTACGGCTCTCTTCGCCTCCTTGAGGTTGCTGCACGAGATGCTCCTGGGAATCGGCTCGCCTATGCTCTTCATCAACGAGGCGAAGGAGTTGCGGTTCTCCGAGGCCTCGATGGCGGACAAACTCGTTCCCAGGATTTCCACTCCAAAGCGCTTGAGAACCCCCTGCTCCGCCAGTTCGGAACAGAGATTAAGGGCTGTCTGACCGCCCATGCCCGAAAGGATGCCCTGGGGTCGTTCCCTCTCGATGATTCTCTCTATGAAGGAGGTTTCCAGCGGCTCCAAGTAGACGGCGTCCGCCATGTCGGGATCCGTCATGATGGTGGCGGGATTGGAGTTGACCAGCACAACGCTGAGGCCTTCTTCTCGAAGAGCCCAGCAGGCCTGACTCCCGGAGTAGTCGAATTGCCGTCCCCTCAGAGGCCTGAGAGGATTTCGGCCGCCTGTCCGATCACCACCGGGCCTGAGCCGATTACTAAGACCTTCTTCAAGTCCTCTCGCCTAGGCGCTGGCATCACCTCCTTGGGGTCTCATCGGCGTGTCGTTCTACCACCTCGATGAACTCCGTGAAGACGTAGAGACTGTCGTGGGGACCAGGACATGCCTCGGGATGGTACTGTACCGAGAGGACCGGAGCCTCACGATGGCGGAACCCCTCCACCGTCCCGTCGTTCAGGTTGAGGTGAGTGACGCGCAACTCTTCCCCGAGACTTTCTTCCGATACCGCGAAGCCGTGATTCTGCGACGTGATGAAGACCTTGTCTCTCGTCAGGTCCCGAACGGGTTGGTTCCCCCCACGATGGCCGAACTTTAGCTTGTAGGTCTCCGCCCCACAGGCAAGGCCCAGCAACTGATGACCTAGGCAAATGCCCATGACTGGGACCTCGCCGATCAACTCCTCCAGGGTCTGGACCACAGTGGCCAGCATCTCCGGGTGGGCTGGATTCCCTGGACCGTTCGAGACTACGATGCCGTGGGGATCCACCGCCATCAGGTCCCCAGCTGACGTCGAGTAGGGGAACCGGAAGACGTCCCCATAGGGAGTCAGATTGGAGAGAATGCTCCCCTTCACACCGCAGTCTAGGAGGGCGAACCGGAGCCGGCCACGACCACGATGGTGAAGAGGACTTGTGCAACTCACGCCGCCCACCAAGTTGTAGGCGTCCGGGAAGGGGCGCGACCTGACCTCTTCGAGTAGATCCTCCGGCTTCGACCTCTCTGTAGAGAGCGCGGCGCGAACCGTGCCATGCACTCGGGTGCCTATGGTCAGCAACCGGGTGTCCACTCCTTCAATGCCGGGTATCCCCTGACTGGCCAGGAGATGATCTAGACTCATCTTGGACGTGGGATGACCGGCCCCCCTCCACAGCTCCCGAACGACGAATCCCTTGACCTGGACGCGTTCTGACTCGAAGGTCTCGGGGTCGACACCATAGTTGCCGATGAGGGGGTATGTCATCATCAAAACCTGACCTGAATAGGACGGGTCCGTGAGGGCCTCGCAGTACCCCGTCATGTTGGTGTTGAACACCAGCTCGCCGAAAACTGTCCCATCGGCCCCAAAGGAAGGCCCCTTCACCACCTGTCCGTCCTCTAAGACCAGGACACCTTCCATCCGGAGACCTTTCGGATATAGCCGGCGGGCTTATTAGGCTTACTGGAAGGCGCATGTGATTCGGGGAGCGCCTACTCGCTGGAGGAGTTTCCAGTGAGAATCCGATATCGCTCTATCTTCTCACTCATGCGAGCCCAATGAGTTCCTTGCCAATAGTAGCGGCCACATTCGGGGCATTTCCAGAACCTTTCTTGTCTGGTCAGGACCCCCTCGGGGACCGCACCAGCAGCCTCCTCCCGCGATGCCTCTACAACGACTTCGTTACAGACGGGACAACGGCTCAGAGGACTTTGGATTCTGAGTCCGAGGTTGCGAAGGACCTGCTCCACTTGTTCGTCCAAGACGTCACTGGAGATATAGAGAGTGTGTACGTTTCGGCGGCCCCTCAGATCCTTGTCCCTGGTCAGCAGGATGCGTTCCTCCCTCTGCGCCAAGTCGAGGAGGGCGTCGTCGGGTAGAGATCGGGGATAGGATGCGTCAAACCCCAGGATTCGCAGCCATCTCGCTAACGTCCCTAACATATGGTCACACAGGAACGCCGTTTCGTGGTCGCCAGTAGAGGCCTTCATTCGACGGGCATCCAAAGAACCGTCAGGATATTCCCAGGATCATCCATATGGTCGTCTGGATCGCAAACGTAGACATCGCCGGGTGGCCCTATGGCCCTCGCTCCGGCTTCTCGCCCCTTTTCGTGGAAAGTCCTCCAAGCGTGCCCAAGGTCGTCATAGGCTCCCTGGAACACCCACCAAAGGACCCTTCTCCGAACGTGCATCCACTCCGGGAGTTCCCCTATCCGGGCATCAGCGTTTGCGATGCCATCGAACTGCTCATGAGCTTCCTTGCAGACTGCCATGCTCTCGCCCCCACTAGGAGAGACTCCAGATTATTAACGTTCGCCACGGAGCGCTACTCCACTGACCGAAGTAACCTGTCCGTCACATCCTCAAACCAGGACGCCTCTGGGAGAGGAGGCGATAGGACATTAGAGCGAGCCAGGGCAGAACAAGGAGAAGGAGAAGCACCAACGATCGGGTTATATCACAAGGAGGATCAACAAGTCTCTGAGACGACAGACTACTCCGGCCAGGCTCCAGAACTCGTCCGAAAGGCCCCTGGACACCCTACTCCTCTAGTCCGGTCTGAACGTAAGGACGAGTCCGCCGCCGAGGACGGTAACATTCTGGAGCTTCATTCTGAAGAGATCTGATGGGCTCTCCGCCACTCCCCCGCTAAACAGGCTTGGTGCATCTACGTCGGCCAGGATGACCGGGGCAAGATAGATGTGAACGAGGTCCACCAGACCTTCCCTCAGAAAGGACCACGCCACGGTGCCGCCCCCCTCGACAAGCAGCTT